>ULYE01030465.1_pt1 | contig 14666 bp, 9 predicted proteins | sample 1961921 | NCBI WGS metagenome assembly ULYE01 (sample SAMEA4835856, study PRJEB28245) | human gut metagenome | biome: gut microbiome; material: fecal sample | place: Denmark | collected 2008 | reverse complement strand
CTCCTCCTATATATGTAAAGATAATTCTGAACTGTTACTTAGTAACTTTTTAATGATTACTGTGCACACTTGTTGTGTTCGTCGTTGGCCCACTGCAAATGATTGCCGTAGTCGGTGTGATGGATGAGGTCGCCCTCATAGTCGGCACGCCATGTGTCGTTCCAGTCCATATCCATTCCGTGATTAGAGCTGTCCTTGAACACTGAGCCTTCACCTTCGTTCATCTTCCAGTAAGCTACGAGTCCGTCGCTCTGCGGATCGACCGCACACAGACCGTTCTGCATTTCAGTGGCAGAGAGAGCGCGATTCCATACGCGCACCTCAGCAATACGTCCGGGGAAGAACTGACCCGTATTGTAGCCTCCCCATGACATGCCCAGCTCAAAACGCTGGAACTTCACGGTCTTGCCCGATGCTGTTGTAGACGCATCCTTCACTCCGTCAACGTACATAGTCATTGCGCTGCCATCGTAAACGAGCGAAACCTTGTACCAACGACCAGCCTGGAAGCGTGTGTCGGAAGGTATTGAGCCTACCGGCGATACCCATTGCAGCTGGTTGCCGTCCATTCCGTTCTCGCCAAAGCGCAACATGCTCGAGTTAGACTCATCCTTCTCGGTGAACGAACAGAGTCGTTCAATCTGTCCGCCACTGCTTCCGAAGCGGTCGGCGCGGAACTTTATCTCGAACGTAAAGTTAGTAAGGTTGACTGCTTTACTGTCGTCGAAGATGTAATTGCTTGAGAAACTTGAGTTGTTTACAAGCGAAGTGAACTGCATTGTGCGCGAAACCTTAAGGTAGATGGTGCGCGATGCCTCGATAACCGATTCGCCTGATGCGCCCGAAACGTTCTTGATTGTAACGGGGATGACGTATGTGCGCGAGTCGTCCCAGCCCTCGGTGCTCACCACCTTGACCTGAGCTGTGCTCGAAAGAGCCGAACCTGCCTTGATAGTCACCTCTGGATTTTCAATCTCAACAGTTCCTTCTGGAGCAGCAAAGAACGACGATCCGTGAATGGCATTGTATTCGTCGACAAGCGAATTGTCGATGTTGAAGTCAACGGTGATGTCGCTTTCGGCCTTCTTCGTGGTCTGTGCTGTCAGCGTATATGTAGATGGAGTGTCCTCTACATTGAACTTCACAAGCGTATTGGTCTCCGTTCCTGTCACGAAGATACCCTTCTTGTTATAGTCGAAATCGTCGCCGTCGGAGCAGCTTGTGAACGTTGCCGCTCCAAGAAGCATTGTGGCGATAAACGACATTGTGCTTATATTAAGTTTCATATTGTATTTACATTATTGTTGTTATATGTATTTGCTATATCGTACGAGCCGCACTCTGTTAGTAGTTGAGTGCCGGGTTCATAATCTGTATAGCCTGACGGAACTCGTTGTAGGGTACGCCCGAACTTGAATAGTAGTTGCGTCCAAGATAGAACACACCACAACCACCCTTTCGACCCGTTGAAGGTTCCATGCGGGCGTAGTCGAGCAGTCTGCCACCATCGGCATAGAACACGCCGAATGTTTCGCAGAATATCATCTTCTCATTGGGCAATGAACCCGGGAACCGTGCCGAGGTCTGGTTAGAGTAAGCCTGCTGTACGAAGTAGTCGCAGTAGTCGCTCAACTCAGAAGGAGGCACAGAGCCGAAATAATCGACAATGAGCAACTTCTCTGGATGCTGGCTCTTGGGGCCCATATAGTTGGAGAGTTCCTTCACAAGACGCACAAGGTTGTTGCTGCTCCATCCCTCGTAGTCGATGTCTACGCCGTCAAGACCCGGTTTGTCGACTGTATTGGCTATCCATTTGGCGTATGCCGCCATTGTCTCGTCACTGACGTTGGAGCCTTCGGCACTCATATCATAGTCTACACCGTCAACTGTAAACTTATGATTGTAGTTGGATGCGTCGGCATGCATAATGAAGCGTATGCCCTTTTTGGTCTGGCATTCCTTCATATCAGCATAGGCAATGGGAGCGTATGTGCAACCGTTGTATCCGTTACTGCCGTCTTCGGGGTCGTTGGAAGGCACACCCATCCAGAGGTTTACAATGTCGATAGAGTCTGGCAGACCTATCATTCGCTCGCCCCATGATGCCGGATCCTTGTAGCCTTCAACACCTTCAACGGGCGACCAACCCTCATAATAGGCGAAACTCACCTCGTGATCGCTCTTATGGAAATCGCGCAGATTCTTGTAATACTGCTCGTCGTATGTCTTAAGCTTCTGCACTTCAAGACGCTTTACGTCGGTATCGCACGATGCAAGAGCCATAGCGACCAGTGCCGAAGCCAAAATAATCTTTGTTTTCATTGTTTTTCGATTTTAAAGAGTTAGTTTTTCTTGTCCCACCAGAGTTTTGTGCCTATGTTGTCGGCTCCGCCAAGGGCTGCAACACCGGTCTTTACACCGTCAGGATTGGTGTTGTACTCGCTTGTAGGGAACGGACAGCGGCGTATCTGAGTGTCAGAACTTACAACTGACGAGCTGTAATTGGTGACAACAGGGAAGAGTTTCGGATAACCGGTGCGGCGGAATTCTGCCCAACCTTCGGGTCCGTCGGGATACAAGGCAATCCATTTCTGTGTGATGATGCGCTCGAGCGACTTCTCGAAGTTGCCATCCTCCCACTTGATTGTTATCTGACTCATAGCCGATTTGCTATTGCCGTCGCCTGTAGGGTCTTCATAATCGGCAGGCTTGCTTGTATTGTCGTTAATGTAATTGTCTGCCGAACCGGCGCTGTTCTCGTCAAACGACATCTTGATGCCTGCCTCGTAGAACTCCTTGGCGGTTCCGCCCATGTTCCATCCACGCAAAGCTCCCTCGGCACGGAGGAAGTAGCTCTCGGCTGCTGTCATCCATACGATAGGCGTTGAAGAGTTGTCAACATTGAGATTAGACACATTGCTGCCTGCATACTTTGAAGGTGCCATGTTCTGAACACCAAGACGCACGCCGTGATACTTGCCGTCTGAAGCGGCAGGCTTGAAGTATTTGGACAGACGAGGGTCGTTGTAGCCGTTCATATACGAATCCATTGAGGCATTCATACGAGCCTCGCCGTCGTTGAACGTATACGCAATGTCATAATAAGGATGGAAATAATTGAGCTTGCCGTGCTGCAATTCAGCACGCTGCGCAGCTGTCTCTATCACGCCAATGGAGTTGCTTATAGACTTCTCTGCCTCGGTTTGAGCGAGTGAAGGATTGGCATAAACCACACGCATGGCAAGACGCAGACGCAAAGTGTTGGCAAAACGCACCCAATTGGCTACGTCGCCACCATACACAAAGTCGTAATCTGAAAGGGCAGAAGCTCCAGTTTCGGCATAAGGAGTGAGTACGTCGATGGCGTTGTCGAGCTCTTCGAAGAACTTGTTGTACACCGCCTCCTGTGTGTCGTAAGCCGAACCGATTGTTCCACTGCCGAATGTTGTGTAAGGAATAGGTCCGTACATGTCGGTAACACGATGCATAGCCTCAATCTTAACGATGTCGGCAACAGCCGAAGCAACGGGCATATTCATATCTTCGCAAGCCTTATGCACCTTCTGCCATGCTGTCATTACCTCAGAAAATCCACGCGAAAACATCTGATTATACCAACCGTCTACCATGTAATAGGCTGCTGTAGTACGTCCAGAGCGCCATGTTCCGGTAGCGCCTATATATCCTGAATAGAGGTTAGCGGTAAGTCCTTGTGCCACCTGGTAGTCGCTCGACTCGGCTTTACCAGTACCGTCCTTGAACAAAATCACACGCTGCTGCATCTGCGAGAAGAATGCGCCGATACGAAGGTTGTCAGTTTCGAGCATTCCGTCGGTTGCCTCGTGGTGGTTGGTATTTATTTCATTGAAGGAGTCTGTGCAAGAGACACTGCCCATTGCAACAGCTGCAAACAACAAATACTTATATAGTTTCATAATAATATGTCTTGATTAGGTAGTTATTAGAACTGAAGTTTCACAGAGAATCCCATCGTGCGAAGACTCGGCTGCATAAAGTAGTCGATGCCTTGCCAGTAAGTTCCGGTGCTGGCAGTTGACTCCGGGTCGTTGGGAGCATTGTTCTTAAGCATCCAAAGGTTGTGGGCTACAAACGATATGTTGGCTCCACGCAACCAGCTTACCCAACGGTTTACGGGCAAGTCGTATCCAATGGTCACCTCAGAGAGTCGAAGGTTGGTAGCGCTGTATACATACTGCGAACCAATGTTGCCGCTTGTGCTGCCCACTGTCTGATAATACTTCTGTGCAGGGATTGGTTTGCCGTTGATGATAACACCACCTGCATTGCGTGCATCAGCCGATTCCTTAGATGCACCGAACGCATTGAGCATAGCCTGAGTCTCGGAAACTACTATACCACCATTACGATAAGTGAAAAGGAAACTTCCAGTCAGACCCTTCCATGAGAACGAGTTGCCCCACGATAGGTTGTAGTTTGGCGTTGAATGGCCTGCCTTTACGTATTTGTTCGACTCGGCGCGCACCTCCTGCGATACTGGGTCAACATAGATTGCACCGTGTTCGTCGGTGGCAAGAGTGTTGACATAGATGTCGCCAAGGGTTCCACCCTCTGTAAGACGCATCTTGTAGGCACCCGAACCGCCCATGTCAAGCTCTGAAAGCGAATACACCTGTCCGTCCTCAGGATTCTTCCACTCACGCAGAAGTTCCTTTATCTTGTTGCGGTTGAGTGTCCATGTGAGGTAAGATTCCCAATTTACCTGACCAAGCTTCTGTGTATAGCGTGCCGAAAGTTCAATACCCTTGTTGTCTACACGACCGCCATTGACTATGACACTTGTGTATCCTGACGATGAAGGAAGCTCAACGGTGAAGAACTGATTGTAAGTTTGTGAACTGTAAAGCGTAGCGTTCAACTTCAAACGATTCTTGAAGAGCACGAAATCGAGTCCGGCCTCCCACGACTTGGTACGTTCTGGCTTCAAGTCGGTATTAGGCATACGTGTAGATGTAACGGGATAGGTTGTTCCCATTGCATAAGTGGGGTGTGTAAGGAATGGCTCATACGGGTCGTTACCTACCTCTGAATAAGAAATACGTGCCTTGAAGTAGTTGAGATAGTCGTTCTTGATCTGCGGAATGATGTCGGTGATGATGCCAGACAAACCTGCCGACCAGTAGAAGTAGCTGTCCTGAGCGCCTGCAAGCTTCGAAGCCCAGTCGTTGCGGGCTGTCATGTCAAGATATACACGGCTCTTGTAGCCGAGCTGCGCACTGCCATAAAGCGCCTCTTTGCGTGTAGTATAACCTGCCTGAGTGAACTTTGTGCCGGCATCGGCAGTAGCTACGTTGGGCAAAGTGAAGAGATTGGCAACGCCCTTTAGGTTGCCGTCAAATCCATTCTGACGATAGTCGCGCTGGTCGAAGTTAGTTCCGAGCACGGCAGTGAGGCTCCAGCGGTCCTGGTCGAAATACTTGTTGACAGTGGCAAAAGCCTCAGCAAAGAGCTGACGGTTGTTCTGGCTGTTTAGCGCATAATGTCCGTACTTAGAGGCAAAGAGCGTGTTGGTAGAAGCATTATACTTCTTCTCATAGCGCTCATCGCTGTTGTCGTACTTCACACGACCCGTCAATGACAGCCATTTTGTGGCATCATACTTGAGCGACATTGTCGCCATATTGCGTGTTTTGTGGTTGATGTGGCGTGTACGTTCTGTAATCCAATACGGATTCTGCATTGACAGACCGTTGTCGCCATAACTCCAGTATTGCACGGGGAAGTTACGGTCGGAGTCATAACGCTCGTAGTAGCCTACATTATCGAAATCATCGCCCGCCGGGAAGAGATAAACGGCTACGAGAGGATTGAAGTAAAGACCCTGCGAAACCATGTTCTGCTCCTTGACTGAACTAAGCATATAGTTCACGTCGAGCGTCATCTTGTCGTTAAGGAACTTCGATGTGTTGCGTATAGAGAGGTTATACTTGTCATAATTGTTATTGTGTATGATACCCTCCGAATTGGTTGAGCTGAGCGAAACGAATGTCTGGTTGTGCTCAGTACCAGTTGTCAGGTTCACTGAATTGGTATAGCTGGTTGATGTCTGGAAGAAGTTCTTCGGATCATACGAACTGCGCTTGTTGAGCTTTGCGCCCCAACTGTAGTAGCTACCAGTCTCAGACGGACCGTATTCGTTCTGAAATTCTGGCATAACAAACGGTGAAGAGAACTGGAAATTGCCCGAATAGTTCACCTGCACCTTTCCTTCCTTACCCTTCTTTGTAGTGATAAGGATTACACCATTGGCTGCATCGCTACCATAAAGGGCAGCAGCCGACGGTCCGCTCAGCACCGAAAGGCTCTCAATGTCATCGGGATTGATCATGGCAGCGGCATCGCCCGACTGTCCGGCACCCTCAAATATACCCGAAGGCTGTGTAGCTTGCAGGCTGGGCATAGGTATACCGTCTATCACATAGAGTACATTGTTGTTTCCGTTGATTGATTTTGCACCACGCATCACCACACGTGAAGAGCCACCGATGCCTGATGACGAGCTATTGATTGTCACACCAGCTATCTTTCCGTTCAGATTGTTGACAAAGTTGGCATCTGCCACCTTCAGAACTTCCGAGCCGTTGACCTGCTGAACGTTGTATGAAAGCGACTTTGCTTCCTTCTTGATGCCGAGAGCGGTAACCACCACCTCGTTAAGGGTCTTTGACGACGGGCGCATCTGGATGTCGTAGGCATCCTTCGGTCCAACCTTCACCGTCTGAGGCTGGTATCCTATGTATGACACTTCAACTGTTTCGCCGTCGTGAGCGTCGAGTGTAAAGTTACCGTCGATGTCGGTTATGGCACCACTCTTGGCACCAGCCTCCTTCACAACGGCACCCATTACGGGTTCACCTTGCTCGTCGAGCACGCGGCCTGTGATTTTTTTTGATTTACGGGTAATCTTCTGTACAGAATGTTTGTTAGTGGCAGGCGACACAATAATGTTCTTGCCACTAATCGTATACGATACATTCTGTCCGCTTAAAATCTGCTTGACAGCCTCGTTCAGCGTCGTAGCGTTGACATTGATTTTCTTGTTGGTATTCATGGCACTTGCTTCGAATACGAACGAGTAGCCGCTTTGCTGCTTCAAAGTATGCATAGCGGTCTTGACGGTGACACCATTGAGATGCATCTTTACGTTCTGTGCCAAGACACTTGCATTGAAACATGCCAAGAATGCGGCCACAGTGATGGCTTTCTTCTTAAAATCCATGATTTTCTTTGATTTAGGTATTTTTAATGTTAGAAAAGATTTGAACCAAAGAAAAAGTAGTATTTTTGAGGAATACTTTTATTCCTATGGCTCATAAATTGTACTCGTGGCCGGGAAAGGTATTCTCTACGACAGCAGAATCTTCCACATTCTGCTGTTTTTTTTATGCCTTTCGACCGCTAATTGCCAACTATGTACTGTCAAATTGAGGTCGTTTACTGTTCATGTCTACTATCTTTTTAGGTTTATAATATGATTTTCAGTTTTAAGATGGTTGTAGTATTTAGGGATGTGGGGTATTTATATTATTGTAAGCAAGACCGCTCCATGACGGTCTTACCTTATTTCTATGCGTCGTCCTCGTACCTTATAGCTTATATCCGAAGTCTTGCACAAATCGTCAACAATGTCGCGGGCGCTCTGTCCCTTGCGCGAGAAGTCGCCATAGAAGCGTTTTCTTCCGGCATGCTGGGTTACGACGGCTATGTCCATATCGTATGTTTTCGACAGTATGGCAGCTATCTCATATAGCGTCTGACCCTCAAAACTGATTGTTCCGCTGCGCCATTGTATGGCATCGGCAGCCGTACAGTTCTCTATAACCACACTGCCTGTGTTCTTGTTAAGCACCGCACGCTGGTTTGGAGCCAACAAGTACTCCTTGCCATCGGAAAAATTGCCACGCATGGCAACCTTTCCTTCAGCAAGAGTTACCGTTGCCTTGTCGCCGTCAGGATAGTCGTTGAAGTTGAATTTGGTACCAAGTACTCTGACATTCATATCGTGCGAACTGACGGTGAAAGGCAGTTTCCTGTTTCTTTTTACCTCAAAATAGCCTTCTCCCTGTATCTTCACGTTTCGTTCGTCCAAACCATAACGTTGCGAATAGCTCAGCCTTGAACCTGAATTGAGCCACACCTGCGTACCGTCGGGCAGTGTCACCTGTGTGTTGGAACCTTCGGGAGCAGTTATTGTCATGTCTGCCATGTTATTCTTCAGGTCTTCGCGACCTATATAGAACGCTCCGACTGTAAGCGCAACCACCGCTATCACTACGGCAGCGCATGCTGCTATGCGGCGCATCCAGCTGCATCCGATGCCAGACGAGTCAAAGTCGGATGCATCGTCTGCCTCATTCTCACTTGCAATATCAGCCTCTACATTGCGTACAAAGCGCATGTAAGCTGCTTCGGTATCAAACCTGTCGAGTTCGGCGGCGGCTCCTGACGAAGCCCAAAGTTCGCATTGGCGCTGAAAGTGACGTCGGTTCTGTTCCGACTTGGCTACCCATTCGGAAAGCGCCTTACGCTCATCGGCACTGAGCATATTGCCCAAAAACCTTACGATAAGATCGTCTATATTATGGTTTGTCGTATTGTTCACAATAGTCGTTTTATACTATAATGACGACTAGGTGATACGGGTGGGTAGTGAAAGGAGAAAAAATTTTACAGAAAAATTTACATAAACGTGAAAAAGGCTGTCCCGACATAATCGAAACAGCCTCTTCTTATTTTAAAAATATTATTTTCCCATTTAATTAGCCCGACCTCATAGCGTTTTGACTTGCGCTCCGTCTTGCCTCTGTGGGAGGACAAACGATCATTTACCGTTGCCTTCTCCCCACATTCCTATTGCAGCACTGGCTGCGAATAGGGTCATCATCATTGTCATCAACATAACTTTTTACCTTTAAAACCATTAAACCTATTAACTTCCAATACCTTTTACATTATACCTATTGACTTCTCTTTACCTATTGACTAGACTTTACCTATTGTCTTTGTTATCCTTTCTATGCAATCTTTTGTCTTTACCTTTAACTTTACCTATCTTCTTGTTATCCCTTAATGCAATCCTCTGTATTTACCTTCTTGCTAATACTTACTAATCATTGTGTTGTTATCTGAATCAATCACTTTCTACCTTTTCAAGTCATCCTAATCTTTATTACCTTCTTTCTGAGTCATCCTGATCTTTATTACCTTTCTGAAGTCATCCTTATCTTAATACCTTCTTACTAATCTTAATACCTTCTTATCAAGTCATCCTAATCCTTTACCTTCTCTTTGAATTATATCCTGATAGTCTATTTACCTTAAATCTCTCAAATTTTCTATACCTTCTTATTTTGTTGTCTGTCCAGGTTGCCTCGCGGTTCCCTTGTTTTGACGATGCAAAGTTACGATTGTTTGCGTACACAACCAAGAGTTTCATTGCATTTCTTACCCTTTCTCGCTTGATTTTTGATGTAAATCAAAGTGTTGTGTGCGTACACACAAAAAATTGAGGTTCATTTGACATACATCAAAAGCCAATTTGACATACATCAAAGCCCCCTGTTTGATATACATCAAAGGCATACACAAAAAAATGTAGCCCTTCTGAATCCTATAGTATGAACCTATAAGAATCAAAAGGGCTACATCCATCCTTCAGCTACAGAATTCTCTGAACTTGCGAACGTTCACTTACATTATTATATATATAGCAAACGGAATATTGTAGACTATTCGTAAATCCAGCAACCGGTCGGCTCTGCACTCTTGCCATCGCCCGAACGCGAAACTTTCTTTGGTACATCGTTGGCACGATAGTATGCCACGAGCGTAACATCGAATACGAGTGTAGAGTAAGCTGCGCCCGGTGTGTCTGACGATCCGTAAGCCAACTGCTGCGGAATGATAACCTGCCAGCGGTCGCCGATGTGCATATACTGCAGAGCGGTGCTAAATCCCGTGACAACACCTTTCACAGCAAACTTCACAGGCATCATTGTTGTGAGGTCGTAATCGCCTGTCCACGACTGGTCGAACACCTTACCGTTGGGATAACTTGCCGAAGGCAGCAGTCGTCCGCTATAGTGTACCTTCACAGAGTCGGTATAAATCGGGCATCCCGAGCCGTTTCCAGCTTCGAGCACGTTCACAACGATATGGTCGTAAGAGTGAGTTGCCACCTTCTCGTCGATGTTGTAAGCGCACAAAACCTTACAACTGGCGTCACCGGCATTGGCCTTCTGCTTAGCCTCGGCATAAGTCTTGTCGAAGTAAGTAGCGTTGACGTTCTGCCAATCGGCATACTCCTCAACCTCGTCCGACGTCTCGCTGCACGAGGCAAGTCCTGCAATGAGAACCGCCACGAGCGCCGAGAGTGCGAAAATATTAAATTTCTTCATTCTTTATATTACTGTAATTTCTTGAGGAGACTGGTGATGCTCACCTTGTCCTCGATGATGCTCTGAAGCTGATCGATGCTTACACGCTCCTGCTCCATAGTGTCGCGGAAGCGGAGAGTAACGGTATTGTCCTTCAGAGTGTCGTAGTCGACAGTCACGCAGTAAGGAGTTCCGACTGCATCCTGGCGACGATAGCGCTTACCGATAGTGTCCTTCTCATCATAATGAGTATTGAAGTGGAACTTGAGATTGTTCACTATCTCGCGAGCCTTCTCTGGCAGTCCGTCTTTCTTTACGAGTGGGAGCACAGCCAACTTCGTCGGAGCGAGTGCAGGAGGCAGAAGCAGAACGACGCGGGTCTCTCCGTTGTCGAGCTTTTCCTCACGATAAGAGTGGCACATGACGCTGAGGAACATGCGGTCAACGCCTATTGAGGTCTCGATAACATACGGAGTGTACGACTCTTTGGTTATCGGGTCAAAGTACTTGATTGAACGACCAGAGAACTTCTCGTGCTGTGAGAGGTCGAAGTTTGTACGGCTATGGATGCCCTCAACCTCCTTGAATCCGAACGGCATGCGGAACTCGATGTCGGTAGCGGCGTTGGCGTAGTGGGCAAGCTTCTCGTGATCGTGGAAGCGGTAGTTTTCTGCACCGAAGCCGAGAGTCTGGTGCCACTTCATACGAGTCTCCTTCCACTTCTGGAAGTATTCGAGTTCGGTGCCCGGCTGTACGAAGAACTGCATCTCCATCTGCTCAAACTCGCGCATACGGAAGATGAACTGACGTGCAACAATCTCGTTACGGAAAGCCTTACCGATCTGTGCGATACCGAAAGGAATCTTCATACGGCCAGTCTTCTGAACGTTGAGGTAGTTGACGAAGATGCCCTGAGCAGTCTCAGGACGCAGATATACCTTCATTGCGCCTTCAGAAGTAGAACCCATTTCGGTAGAGAACATGAGGTTGAACTGACGTACGTCGGTCCAGTTCTTTGTGCCGCTGATGGGGTCAACGATTTCCTCGTCCTCGATAATCTGCTTCAGCTCGGCAAGATCCGGACCCTGCATAGCCTTTGTATAACGTTCGTGCAGAGCGTCGCGCTTCTGCTGGTGCTCGATAACGCGTGCGTTGGTGGCACGGAACTGAGCCTCGTCGAACGAGTCGCCGAAACGCTTGCGTGCCTTGGCAATCTCCTTCTCAATCTTCTCATCATACTTTGCTATCTGGTCCTCGATGAGAACGTCGGCACGGTAGCGCTTCTTTGAGTCGCGGTTGTCGATGAGTGGGTCGTTGAAAGCGTCAACGTGTCCGCTGGCCTTCCATATAGTTGGGTGCATGAATATGGCTGAGTCGATGCCCACGATGTTCTCGTGGAGGAGCACCATGCTCTGCCACCAGTATTGCTTGATGTTGTTCTTAAGCTCAACGCCGTTCTGTCCGTAGTCATATACTGCGCCCAGACCGTCATAGATTTCGCTGCTTGGGAATACGAAACCGTACTCCTTGCAATGACTCACAATTTTCTTGAAAACGTCTTCTTGTGCCATTTTTTCTTTATTTTGTTATTCTGATATCTGTCCTAAATTCACTATAGGATGCAAAGTTACGCTTTTTTGATTGATTTTCTTGTCTTTATGGAGTTAAATGTTATGAAACCCGAGCATTTGCGCTCACCGTTCGGGCTTGAGATAAAACTCCTCGTAGCGCTGTTGCATGCTGCGTATGGAGAAATTAAGGCGTGCATACTGCTGCGCCTTGTCGGCTATTCGGGTGCGGAAAGCGTCGTCGCAAAGGCGCTCGAAGATGCGGCGATAGTCGTCCAGGGCATTGCCGTGTGCCATAAGGGGCCAGTCAGCGGGCAGCGTATCGCGCAGTCCGGGAGCGTCGTTGGCTATTACGGGCAGACGGTTGATGCTTGCCTCCATTGAGAGCATGCTCAGTCCCTCAAACACCGAGGGCATGAACAGATAGTGGAACGATGCCAGATATGAAGGGAGTGCGTATATAGGCGGTACAAGACGGGCGTTGCTGACGGGCGGATGGGTTTCGTCGCCTGCCAGTGTCTGCTCCACGAGTGGGCGTTGGGAGCCGTCACCGGCTATGGTGAAGAAGAAACGCTGGTCGGCAGACATCATGCGGAGCACGTCGCACAGCACGTTCACGCCCTTCTGCGGTTCGAGCCGTCCGGCAAAGAGGATGTTCACCTTACCCGGATGCAGTTGGGCGTAGGTCTGTTGCGGCACCTCGCCCACCCCGTTATGTATGATTGGCGGCTCCGAGCCGAACCGCCCGGCATAGGTATCGCGCACCGAATCGGATATGGCTACGTTAGACTGACGCTTTATGAACATACGTTCCACCCAGCGGGCTGTGCGTGGCAATCCGGTCCAGAGCCTCGTATTGTGTATGGTGCGCACTATGCGTGTATGGCGAAAGAGCCACGGCATGAGCCTGACACACACGTACAGAGCCAGATCGGGGGTCTCAGTGTGGGTGTGTATGACGTCTGGGCGCAGTCGCAGCATAATATACAGCATACGCAGGGGAAACAGCAGGGCTGCAATACGTTCCACAAGGAAGTGCCAACTGATGTCGGGCATCCACGAACGGTGGCACGTCACGCCCGCGGCGCGCAACTCCGAGAGAAACTTGGGGGTGTAGTCTGAACGTCCGCGCAGTATCTCGGCGACATGATATTCCATGCCTTCGCTCGTAGACGCGGCTATATTGGCGGCGACACGTTCGGCTCCGCCAAGGTCAAAATGGGTTATCAGATGTAAGATTCGCATAGTTTTATCTATCACTATTTATACAGGCTGTGCCTGAAATATACACGTATAGGCAGAAGGGCTACAGTAGATAGCCGACGATGATTGTTCCGTTCCACGCCCAAAGCCACACCGTGAGCGATGCAACGAGCAGGCGCAGCGTCCCGGATGTACTGCGACGCAGCATATAGGCGGCTCCGATGGGGAATATGAAAGCCCAGTGGGCGGTCATGATGTACACCTCGTTGAGTCCGAAACCGAACCCTAAGTGCATCAGCATGTCGAAAGCAAACCACGAAGCGACCACGAGGAAGAAGCGTTCGCGGCGCGCCACCCACGCACCCGCTATGAGCAGGAGCACGAGCACAGCCTCAACGACGTAATTAATAAATGAGCGATAGCCCACGAATACGGGGCGCGTCTGCTGCACGTCCTCCATAAGATGGTCGCGATGCAGCTGCAACGACTCGCCCATGAGATTGTCTACTGCCGACTGCCAGCGCGATGTGGTCATGTCGCTCCACTCAAGCAGGGGCACCTTCTTGGTCATAGCCTCGCCGTTTTGACGGCGAACGAACTCGTCGTGCTTCTTCAACCGCTCTATACGTGCAGGATCTTTCTTAGCCACAGCTGCCTCAATGCGCTTGATGCCACGCTCCTGCGGGGTTATGATAAGGCTCTGCGTAGCCACATAGACGGCTCCAAGTATGAGCGTTGGCACTACGAACGACAGTATGCTGCGCAGCGTGAAGACGCGCTTTCCGTTGGCTATCCATGCTGCCAGCGCCACCTTGACGCCATTGGTGAGCGTAACTCCGGCTGTAAGGAAATACAGAAGAGCCGACTGCCACAGCGGCATGCGTGTGCCGTGCAGCAAGTGCTTGCCTGTAACGTATAGCGTAAGCATGAGCAGGGGCAGCGACAGAGCGAAATGGTCGGGCACCATCGTTGCCACCATAACGTGCGCTATGCCGTAGAACATGGCTGTGAGCATGGCGGCATCCGAACGCCCGCAGCCTATAATCTCACGCAATATGCGGTGCAGTATTACTGCTCCTGCCACGTCGCACACTATGAGCAGCACCGCCATGAGGAACGGTGCGAAGTTGAACTCGGTCGGTGGCATGAGCATATGGTTGATCCAGTAGAGCGGCAGCAGCAGGAGCACGAAGAGCGGATGGCGCAACGAGTTCCAATGCAGGCGCATGCACGAGATGAATATCAGCGAGAAGACATCGTAGCCCGACATATTCAGGTGGTTGTAGAACACCGACCAGAATCCCACATGCGCTCCACGCGTGAACGAATCGTAGTGGGCGTATATGAGCAATGCGTTGAGCAGGGTGAACACTATGGCGGCAACGAGTGCCACGGGGCGTTCTTCTTTTCTTATCAGCATGGTTGTCGACAGTTATGCAAGAAGTGTTAGGCAGCTGCAGGGCTGCGTATATATATAATG
>ULYE01011658.1_pt1 | contig 14667 bp, 8 predicted proteins | sample 1961921 | NCBI WGS metagenome assembly ULYE01 (sample SAMEA4835856, study PRJEB28245) | human gut metagenome | biome: gut microbiome; material: fecal sample | place: Denmark | collected 2008 | reverse complement strand
CATACAGTTCGTACTCGAACCCGATTCTTTATGAAAAAGGGTTCGGGTACGTTTTTTGTTTATCGGAAGTTTGCGTTTGCGACAGCAACAAACACCCCAGTGGGGTGTTTGAGCAACAGAATAGGCTACCAGGAAATCCCAAGTCGCATGACGTGGAATTTTTTGTTTCGATCAAGGACTCGAATGGCATCCACGTAAAAAGTCCATAGCAAATGAGCCGGGAGCCTTCTGTAGATCAGAGGCTTCCGGCTCACTGCATATTCATGATAAAAGCAAAATTCCTGCCACCAGTACCATGTTGCAGGCAAAAAAAACAGCGCGGGCAGTGCATCCACAAGGGCCGGCGAAAGAGTGAAATCGTCCGGGACAGGATCGTTTTGATTCATGTAATCGACCTTTGCATTTCTCCACGCAGCGCCGGAGAGACCTTTCTTGCTGAATTTCTGAAAAAAGAGCAGCGCTTTTGCGCAAGATCGTCAATGCGTTCTGCAGCAGGTCACGGGTCAATATCCAGCTCACGCAGAAGCAGCCGGAGGGCGGGCGAGATGTTCTCGCGGTTCCATACGGCCCAAGCGGGAACGGTATCGTTTTCCAGCGGGATAAAGGTGAGGTTTTTGTTGGCGGGCAGCTGAGCCAGCACCGGTTCGGCAAGGATGGGATAGCCGCCGTAGAAAGCCAGCTGCAACATCAACTCCTCCATGGAATACGCAAATTTGATGTTCTGCGGGTCGCTGCCGTGGCGGGTGAGGACTTGCGCAAACTGGTTCCACAGCTCCCGATCCATGGCGGGTACATAATATTGTTCGCTGGCAAGCTGGCTGCGGTGCAGGGACGCATAGCTGGACAGGTGGCTCTGGCGGTTGAGCACTACGTACTGGCGCAGCTGGCCTACTTGAGCACGCAGCAGGGAGGAGGCATCCTCCAGCGGGACCAGCTCCAGCTGCAGGGCAAAGTCCAGCTTTTTCTGCTGCAGACGTTTTTTCAGGGTGGGAAAATCCCCAAGATGAAAGTGCAGCGGAATGGCAGGGTGCTGCTCCTTGAACAGCAGCAGCTTTTCCAGAATGGGCAGGTTTTCCATGCCGCTCATCATGCCGATCTCAAGCGGGGTGCTGCACTCGGCAGCAGCGGCGCGGGTGCGGCGGGCGGCATCTTCCGCAAGGTCGGTGATGCGCACCGCATACTCGTAGAATACCTGCCCGGCACTGGTAAGCGCCACCGAGTGCCGTGTGCGCTGGAACAGCTCGGTTTCAAGCTCTTCTTCTAGCAGCTTGATCTGCTGGCTGACCGCTGTTTGGGAAACATAGTGCTGCTGTGCCGCTTTGGAAAAGCTCAAATTCTGTGCCACCGCAATAAAATAGCGCATCTGCTGCAGGGTCATGACCGGCTCCTTTTTCTCTTAAAAAAATGCTTATAACTTTTACTTCTAATTATAAAAAGAAAGCAATATTTTTCAAGTGCGAGATATTGTGATAGAATTAACAACCGAAAAGGAGCACACAGCTCTGCACATTGAGAAGAAAGAGAAAAACGAAAGGAACCACCAAGATGAAAAAGATCTCGCGCAAAAGCTTTCTGAAGCTGGCTTCTGCTGCTGCCATGAGCGGCATCACCGCCAGCGCACTGGCTGCCTGCAATGCTGCTTCCGGCAGCACGGCTGCATCTTCTGCCGCTGCAAAGTACACCCCGGGCACCTACACTGCCACGGCCAAGGGCATGAGCGATATCACCATGACCGCCACCTTCAGCGAGACAGCCATTACTGACATCCAGCTGGATCTGTCCGGTGAGACCGACTCCATTGGTCAGGCCGCAAAGGATGACCTGATCAAGCAGCTGCTGGAAGCCCAGAACAGCACCATCGACGGCGTGTCCGGTGCAACCATTACCAGCGATGCTGTGAAGCAGTGCATGAACGACTGCATCACACAGGCTATGGGAGGCACTGCAGTGTCTGCCCCGGAAGCTTCTGAGCAGGCTGCCAGCTGGCGCACCGCCCCGGAAGCCATCCCGGACAGTGAGATCACCAAGACCTACGATGTTGACGTTGCCATCATCGGTATGGGCTATGCCGGCCTGAGCTGCTACCGTGAGCTGGCCGAAGAGGGCAAGAACGTTCTGGTGCTGGAAGCCATGCCCCGCGAGAGCTGGTGGACGGTCGGCCACGATATCGGTCACATCAACTCGGACTACCTGCTGAGCCACGGTGTGCCCAAGGTGGACGAAGTGGAGTTTGTGAACAACTGGATGATGCAGACCCACGGCAAGGCAAACACCGCACTGGTGATGAAGTTTGCCAAGAACAGCGGCAGCACTGTGGACTGGTGGCTGGACAAGATCAACCCGGACACGCTGGCCAAGACCCGCATCCAGTTCTGGCCGGACAACGAGTACACCGTGCACCAGCTGAACAACGGCATGCACTACTACACCGGCACGCTGGAATGGTGGGAGAACTACTGGGAGAACCCCGCCAGCGGCGAGAAGAACAACAACACCGCCGGTCAACTGGAGCTGAAGGACCTGAGCTGGGACAACTACAATTATGTGGAGGAGAATTTCTCTGACAATGCCACCGCTCTGTTTGGCACCAAGGGTGTGCAGCTGGTAATGGACGGTGCAAAGGTCACCGGCGTGATCGCACAGGACAGCGATGGCAATTACCTCAAGATCAACGCTAAGAATGGCGTTGTGCTGGCAGGCGGCGGCTTTGGCGGCAACAAGGAAATGATGGACGATCTGCTGCCGGACATCAAGCGTCTGTTCACCAAGGATGAGGACTTCTTTGCTCCCTTTGGCCGCGACGGCTCCACCATCCAGATGGGTGTGTGGGCAGGCGGCCGTCTGGAGGGCGACATCTCCACCATGAACTTCGACTCCATGGCCGTGCCCGACTATCTGCCCGGCCCCTTGTGGGTGGACGAGAATGGCCAGCGCTTCCAGAACGAAGCCTTTGCCGGCCCGGAGATCAACGGCTTCTTCATGGCACGTGCAAAGCGCGGCAATATCACCTCCATCTACGACAGCACCTATGAGACCCAGATCCTGCGCGGCTTCCCCGGCCATCAGGCATTCGAGTACGACATGCCCGCTGTGGTGGAAGCCATGAAGGGCAACTTTGAGGCCGCAAAGACTGCTGGTGCTGAGGGCGCCAACGGCTGGTACTGCGCCGACACCATCGAGCAGCTGGCCGAGTACATCGGTGTGGAGCCTGCAGCCCTTTTCGCTACTGTGGAGCAGTACAATAAGGTTTGCGCCGAGGGCTACGACAGCGACTTTGCCAAGGACCCGCACTTCCTGAATGCAGTTGCAAAGGCTCCCTTCTACGCCCATGTCACCACCCCGAGTCTGGGCTTTGCACTGGTGACCACCGGCGGCTTTGTGACCACCAATGACCAGCAGGTGCTGAACGAGGATTATCAGCCCATCGAGGGCCTGTACGCCTCCGGCAACACCTGCGGTATGCGCTTTGGTCCCGAGTATATCACCCCAATCCCCGGTGTGAGCATTGGTATGTGCCTGACGCTGGGCCGCGAACTGGGCAAATACCTGGCTGCAAAGTAAGCAGCTGCCTTCGTCAAAGCCTGATCGGCTGCAGTAAAGCCCCATAAGCAATAAAAGATCCCGTCCACTTCTGGGTGAACGGGATCTTTTTTGCGTATCAGACAGGAAAAAGCGGCTCAGAGGTCGTTTTTCTCCTGCCCCAGATTATCGGATTCCAGGACGACACAAACTATGTTGCCATTGGCGGCGTAACGCCGGAGAACATCCCGGAGTTCCGCAAGGCGGGCTGCCTTGGCGTGGGCCTTGCCAGCAGCCTGATGCCGAAGGACAAGGCCGCCGCCCGCGACTGGGATGCCTGCGCGGAATACGTGCACATGCTGCTTACAAAAGCCAAAGGCGAATAAACCGCAGAAACAGCAAGACCGCTCACCCGAAAAGATGAGCGGTCTTTTGTTGTGTGATGGGATGGCATTGCCGCCTACTCTTTAGACCATGGCTTCGCGTCATCCTGCCGGAGCAGTCGGCATCGATGCCGTTCTGCTTTGTCTGCTGCGTGAACCACTTTCACTCCTGAAATGAACTGCATGAAAAATCAGAAGGCCTCATTCTATTGACTTTGCCTTTGCAGGGGAGTATACTCCATGTCACCAAGAATATTACGGCTATGACGAGAAAAAGTACCCGGAAGGAATGCTGCAGAGAGCTGCCGGTTGGTGCAAGGCAGTGCAGGGCATCCGTGGGAAGATCCTCTCCGAGCTTTCCGGCTGAATGGGCAGTGTGCGCCCCAGTAAGCAGGAACGGCAGGTCCCCGTTATCACGGGCCGCGCGTTGTTGGACGTGCACTGAGTGGTCAGCGTTGTGCTGGCAATAAGAGTGGTACCGCAGAGGATATTACACGCCTTTGTCTCTTACAGACCGTAGGGGACAAGGGCGTTTTGTTTTGCGGATGCTTTTGTCCCAAAGCATGTCAGAAGGAAAAGGAGAAACAATTATGAAAACACTGGAAAAAGTAAGCGACTTTGTGGGCAAGTACATGGCCGCCATCGTTATTGTGGTGGCCGCGGGTGCCCTGTTCTTCCCCGGCCCGTTCAGCGTGGTAAAGACGGCGTGGGTCAATAACCTGCTGGGCATCGTGATGTTCGGCATGGGCCTTACCCTGAAGCCGGAGGACTTCAAGGTGGTGTTCAGCCGCCCGAAGGATGTGATCGTGGGCTGCGTTGCACAGTTCACCCTCATGCCGTTTCTGGCATGGGCGCTCACGCAGGTGTTCCACCTGCCCACCGAGCTGGCCATTGGCGTGATCCTGGTTGGCACCTGCCCCGGCGGCACCTCTTCCAACGTGATGACCTACCTTTCCAAGGGCGACGTTGCACTGTCCGTTGGCATGACCGCTGTTTCCACCGTGCTGGCTCCGTTCCTCACCCCGCTGCTCACCCTGCTGTATGCTGGCCAGCGTGTTGACGTGAACCCCATGAGCATGTTCATGTCCATCGTCAAGGTGGTGCTGGTGCCCATCGCACTGGGCTTTGTGGTCAATCACTTCTTCCATAAGTTCACCGAGGAAGCCGTCCGTGTGCTGCCTTTGGTCTCCACTACCGCCATCGTGCTGATCATCTGCGCTGTGGTCTCCGCCAACAGCGCCAAGATCATGACCAGCGGTCTGCTGATCCTTGTAGTGGTCATCCTGCACAATGTGCTGGGCTACCTCACCGGCTTTGGCGTGGGCAAGCTGCTCAAGCTGGACTCCACCAAGTGCCGCGCGATCTCTATCGAGGTGGGCATGCAGAACTCCGGCCTTGCAACCAGTCTGGCCGCCGCACACTTTGCACAGTATCCGCTGGCTACCATCCCCGGCGCTGTGTTCTCCGTGTGGCATAACATTTCCGGTGCGATCCTCGCCAACTTCTTTGCCCGCACAGCAGAGAAGAAGGATTGATCTTTCATAACATAGTAAAGCCCCCGGCAGACGAAGACCTGCCGGGGGCTTTGCTGTGCCTGCGGGCCGGGCAAGTGCAACAAAACCGGCACAAATCGTGCTTTTCACGCTGCTTTTAGGGCGATTCACGCAGGTTTGCTTCCAAAATCCGGTAAAGTGTGAAATAATCAAGATACTGTAATATATACCCCCCCCCGTAAAAATGCGAGGGGAAAAAGGAGGTTGTACCATGAAACAAGGCAAACTTATCCGGCGTGCAGTATCGGCGGCGCTGGCCGGATGCATGATGTTCACCCTTTCCGTTCCGGCGCTGGCCGAGAGCACCGATGCGCTGATGCAGCTGAGAATGACTCGCCGCAGCGCCGTGAGCGTGCTGGACGCGGAGAACAGCGGAACGGATGCTAATGCGTCTGTTGCTACGAAGTATGGCATTACCATTGAAATCTATGGCAGAGGTAAGGTGGAAGTTGACAGCGATAATTGCAACAACATTCTTGGCTTCCTGAAGTATGATCCTGATAAGCAAAAGTTGACCCTGCTGAATCCGAGTGCCAGCACAGTCAATTATCTGACCATCGATGCACCGAACACGGACGTGGTGCTGGAATCCACAAATATGATTGTGAATTTTAATCTGTTGATCGAAAACGCTCGTTCCGTGAAAGTTTCCAGCACTGGTAGTTGGGCACCGGTTTATGGAAAAGTGTTCATCTACTGTGCTTGCCCTGTTACCCTTGAGCACACGGGAGCAGGCATAAATCATGGAGTTGCAATTAGCGGAATTGAGTTTGCCGCTCCGGTAAGTGCGAGCGATTTTGTCTACTATACCAGCGATGCGCCTGATGCAACGCCGACGGATGCGGGCACTGGGACGATTCCGGCCAATACGGTAAATTACCTGCGCATTGTGCCGAAAGTTTCCTATACGATTACCACGGCAGACGATGCCACCATCACCGTGGATGGTAAGGCAGTGACCTCGGTCCACGAGGGCGAAAAGGTCACCGTGACCGCTGCAGGCAAAGAAAACGCTGAGTTTACCGGCTGGACTGCTGAGGGCATCACGCTTACAAATGAGCAGAAGGCGAAACCCACAGTCACCTTTACTATGCCGGGCAATAACGTGACTCTGATCCCGAATTACAATGTTGTACAGGATTATGGCATTGCGGTGGGCAGCGAGAACACTACACCAACCCGCGTTACCAGCAAAAACTCTAAAGACATTTTAGGAAATGGTGTGCTGAGTTACGACCCGACCACCCAAACGTTGAAGTCGAATGGCCAAATAAGGCGCTCGTCTCTGAAAATCAACGCACCCGGCAAGGATATAAATCTGGATGGTAAAGATCAGATTGCTGTGGCTGCAAAGTTGATTGTGGAGAATGCACATAATGTGAAGGTCAACAGCGATAAAATGGCTGCGATTTTCGCCAGAGATGATACCAGCACAATCGACTGCACCGGCGAGGTGGATATCAGCGGCGGATTCATGGCCGTGAACGGAAGCCTGAATATTATAAATTCCAGCAAAGTAAACATTTATACAAACTGTGCAGCTGCGGTGAATTACGATGCGACTATCACCAGCAAGGGTGACGTGACCATTGAGAGTACCGACGGTAGAGCGGCGAAAAACCTGACGATCAACAAGGCTGAGAATGTCACAATTACCATCAGTGATGACGAAAGAGCAGTCTCCGAAAATACCGACATCACCGCTTCCGGTACTGTGATCCTGAAAAACAATGCACCGGGCGGCCATGTGGGCACTGTTGACTTTACACAGGCAGACGGCAAAAAATACGTCTACTATACCAGCGAAGCCGAGGATGCAAAGCTGATCGACCCGCGCATCCATCCGCTCCCTGATACGGTAGAAAGCAGCTACCTGCGCATTGAGCCGAGGGAGACTTACTACAGCATTACCGTTGCGAACGGCACCGCGCAGGTGGGCGACGACACCACCGGCCAGATTACTACCGCCTTTGAGGGCGAAACGGTCACCGTCAAGGCCAACGCACCCACCGATGAGGATGCCGCCAAGGGCGTGAAGTTCCACCACTGGAAGGTGGAAGAGGGAAGCGCCAGCTTTGCCCCGACTGCGGGCAGTTTGGGTTCTGCGACTGAAGCAGGCACCGCAGAAATCAGCTTTGATATGCCCAAGGGCAATGTGAAGCTGACCGCCGTTTACAGCATCCCCGCTTCCGTGCTGAGGAGTACTGTTACTGTTACGGGCGGCACGGCAAAGTCCACTCTGGGCGAGGGCAGCGATATCCCCGCAGAGATCGGCACCGAGGTGAAGATCACAGCTACCCCATATGATGCCGAGAAATACCCCGGCATGGAGTTCGTGGAATGGGAGATCAAGTACCCCGATAGCTTCTACGAGAAATTCCCCGGTGGCATTCCGGAAAATCTGCAGCTCAAGCTGGACAATGCCAAGAGCGCGACCACGACGTTTAAGATGCCCGTTTACCCGGTCAAACTGATTGCCCACTGGTCGGCAAGCCCGGTGGCCAAGCCTAACCCGGACGAACCTATTGATGAAGACTTCGGCGTAGAACCTGCACCCATGGATACCACGGGCGGTGCAATTGCCGCCGTGGCCGTGGGTGGTGCAGCCATCTGGGGCGGCTACGAGATCGCCACCCGCGTGATTCTGAACGGCCTCCTGCCCGAGGGCGCAGCCATCCCCGCAAACCGCGGCCAGCTGGCACTGCTGGTGTGGAACACCGCAGGCAGACCCGAACCCGCAGGCGCACCCGCCTTTGCGGATGTGACCGACCCCGATATGGCAAAGGCCGCACAGTGGTGCACCGAGCAGGGCACCATGGATGCCAAGGGCGACCGCTTTGAGCCCGAAGGCTGGACCCCGAAGTTCAAGGTGATCGAAGTGTGGAATAAGGCGTTCCCCAAGCAGTAAAACAGCAAACAGCCCCCGGCAGGCGCAAACCTGCCGGGGGCTTTGCTGTGCCTGCGGGCCGGGCATCTGCAACAGAACCGGCACAAATCATGCTTTTCACGCTGCTTTTAGGGCGATTCACGCAGGTTTGCTTCCAAAATCCGGTAAAGTGTGAGATAATCAAAGTACCGTAATGCATACCCCCCCCCCGTAATAATTTTCGCAAAGGAGGAACCCCTATGAAACGAAATGTTTTGGCCCGGCAGGCGGCTTCGGCTGCGCTGGCGGCATGCATGATGTTCAGCCTTTCTGCTCCGGCTCTGGCCGCAAGCACCGATGCCCTGCTCCAGCAGAGCACCGCCGCCAAAAGCGCGGTGAGCGTGCTGGACGAAGAGAACGATATGGCTGTGTATCAGATGAATCTCAAGTACGGCAGCATCAGAGTCTATATTGGGGATGATGGCAAACAGTATGTCCAGCAGGGCGATAATGAAGCCCAGCAAAAGGACGATCTGCAGATCACAACGGACGGCGGCCGGACGACCAACACCCTGACCATCGAAGGCGGCACCACGGCAGCAAAAGTGACGCTGCATAATGTCAATATCGATGCTTCCGGTGCGGCAGTCTCGGTCAGCGGCAATGTGGAGCTGGTCATTGCAGACACCAACACCCTGCGCAGCGGCACGGACCACGCCGGTGTGGAAAAGGCCGACGACGACGGGACCCTGACCATCAGCGGCCCCGGTACGCTAGAAGCTTACGGCGGTAACTGGGGTGCAGGCATTGGCAGTGGTTCCGAGAAAGGCTGCAGCAATATTGTGATCGAAAGCGGCACCATCACCGCCAAGGGCGGTGTCTTGGGTGCAGGCATTGGCGGAGGTCAACACGCAGCGGGTCAAAATATTACGATTCGTGATGGTAATGTAACGGCGATACCCGGCAGCGAAGCAGCTGGTATTGGCGGCGGCTGTCGAGGTGACGGTAGGAACATTACCATTGAGGGCGGCACTGTATATTCTCGATCCGGCGGCGGACGCGGCCCTGCTGCGGCAATCGGCGGCGGACGATGGCCTGGCAAAGGCGAAAACATCAAGATCACCGGCGGCAATGTTACGCTGCAAATTGTAGATGACGATGGCATTTATATCGGCAATGGTCAAGAGGAAGCTGAAATTGACACCAGCAAGCTGCTTGGCACGATCACCAAACTGGACAAGGACGGCAATCAGGTTGACGAAATTGTACAGGATTTCAACATCAAAATCAATGGTGAGTCTGTTACCAGCAAGAACTACAACGACATCCTTGGAATCTGCTATGACATTAAGGAAAAGACCCTGACGGCAAAAGAGAGAATCAATTATGTGCTGAAGGTCAGAGCGCCGGAGACGGATGTCATTTTGAACGGCGGCATCGGCGCAAGAAGTAGTTTGACGATCGGACAGCAAGGCGATTCGAGTGCTGTAGGTGCACACGATGTGACCGTTACCAGTGACCGGTATGATGCAATTCAGGGCGAGGCTGACATCAACTGCACCGGTAAGGTGAATATCCGCAGCGACAAAAGTATGGCTGTGAACGGAAGCCTGAACATTTATGATTCCAGCGAAGTGACGCTTTCTGCAGGCAGCAACGTTGTGAATGGCAGCGCAAATATCACCAGCAATGGTAACGTGGCCATTTACAGCACCGTTGGCAGAGCGGCGGAAAAACTGACCATCAACAACGCCGAGAATGTCACCATTTCCATCAGAGATGCCGCAGGAGCAGTCTCCGGAGATACCAAGATCACCGCTTCCGGTACTGTGACCCTGAAAAACAACGCACAGGGCGGCCGTGTGGGCACTGTTGCCTTTACACAGGCAGGCGGCAAAAACTACGTCTACTATACCAGCGAAGAGCCGGATGCAAAGCTGATCGACCCGCGCATTCATCCGCTTGCAGAAGCGGCAGGAAGCAGCTACCTGCGCATTGAGCCGAGGGAGACTTACAGCATTACCGTGAAAAACGGCACCGCGCAGGTCGTTGGTGACACGGATGGAAAACTGACTACCGCCTTTGCAGGCGAAAAGGTCACAGTGAGCGGTGAGAACAAAAACCCGAGTGTTACAAAGTTCGGCGGCTGGAAAGTGATCAGCCCGGAAGGCTTTGAACTGACCGAAGCGCAGAAAAATACCGAAAAAACCATGACCTTCACCATGCCGGCCAGCCCGGTGGAGCTGAAAGCTTCTTATAGCTTCCCGGCACCTGTAGTAGATATGCCGGTCATCGTGACGGGCGGTACGATCCGCGTCGGAGGGGGCGAAAGACAGACGGGCACGGTGCTCGTACAGCCGGGCCAGACCGTCACGATCGAAGCCGATGAGCCTGCCAAGGAGAATGAGTCGTTCCATCACTGGAAGGTGGAAAAAGATTCCAGCAAGAATATTGGCATAATTGAGGGCAGTCTGGGCTCCGAAACGGAAAAGGGCACGGAAAAGATCGTCTTTACCATGCCGCAGGACGGCGTGAAGCTGACCGCCGTTTACAGCATCCCCGCTTCCGTGCTGAGGAGTACCGTTACTGTTGAGGGCGGCACGGCAAAGTCCACTCTGGACGAGGGCGGCGATATCCCCGCAGAGATCGGCACCACGGTGGAGATCACAGCTACCCCGTATGATGCCGAGAAATACCCCGGCATGGAGTTCGTGGAATGGGAGATCAAGTACCCCGATAGCTTCTACCAGAAATTCCCCGGTGGCATTCCGGAAAATCTGCAGCTCAAGCTGAACAATGCCAAGAGCGCGGCCACGACGTTTGAGATGCCCGTTTACCCGGTCAAACTGATCGCCCACTGGTCGGCAAGCCCGGTGGCCGGACCGGACGAACCTATTGATGAAGACTTCGGCGTAGAACCTGCACCCATGGATACCACAGGTGGCACCATTGCCGCCGTGGCCGTGGGCGGTGCAGCCATCTGGGGCGGCTACGAGATCGCCACCCGCGTCATCCTGAACGACCTGCTGCCCGAGGGCGCAGCCATCCCCGCAAACCGCGGCCAGCTGGCCCTGCTCATCTGGACTGAGAAGGGCAAGCCCGAACCCGCCGCACAGCCCGCCTTTGCAGACATCACCGACGCCGAGCTGGCCAAGGCCGCTCAGTGGTGCGTGGAGCAGGGTCTGCTGGATGCACGGGAAGGCAAGTTTGAATCGGACGGCTGGATGCCCAAGTTCAAGACCATTGAGATCTGGAACAAGGCGTTCCCCAAAAAGTAACCTCTGAGCGCTTCCTCCGTAAAGCCTCAGAATGACAGATCCCCCCGATACCGGATACCCGGTATCGGGGGGACTTTTTTGCGCAGGCACGCGTGGCATTGGCGGTGGCAATCATCTCCGACATTTCAATGATCCAGTGACCTTGCAGTTTGCGCGAAACAAAAATACTCCGGCAACTTTCTGACCAAGAGAAAGTTACCGGAGTATTCCGCTTTACTTATTTGTTTTTACCAGCAGTGCCTGATACGGCTCCAGTTCCACATCCGCCAGCCAGACGGAAGTGCCCTCCGGGGTGTGATACTCGCCGCCCAGAGCGTCCAGACTGGCCCCTGCCGGGTACTCGGTAAAGTTGAACAGGCCCACCAGTGTTTCCTCGCCGCGCTTGCGTACCAGCGCCAGCACGCCGGGGTTATGGCTGTCCCATGTGGTCACCCACGCATCCGGGGCAAAGCAGGGGTCTGCACGCATTTGGCGCAGCTGCTCCATGCCCTGCCACAACTTGTTTTGCAGCGTGCCCTTCCGGGTGCGCTGCTTGGCGTCCTCCCAGTTGAATTTTGTGCGGTGCAGATTGCGGCTGTCCTCCACACGGTCAGGGTCGTTTTTGTAGTCCCAGCCATTGAGCTGTGCAATTTCATCCCCGCAGTTCAGCATGGGGAAGCCCTGCAAAAACGCCATAGCAGTGTGCAGCAGCAGGTCGCGCTTCACAGCGTAGTCCAGTGCGGTTTTATCGCCTTTTTCCAGTGCCTGCTCCACACCGCACAGGCTGGCGGTGGTGCCGCAGCTTCGGGCATCGCCGGTGGCAGGGTCGTAGTTGTACAGCTCACCCTTTGCCCAGCTGCCGGGGAAATTGCCTTCGTAGAAGTGGTACAGATATTCTTTGTGCTTCTGCGGGTCAATGCCAAGCCGTTTTTCCACCGCCTCATCCAGACCCCAGCCGATATCATCGTGGCAGCGCAGATAGTTCACGAACCAGCAGTTGTCCGGCAGGGCGTGCAGAGCATCCAGCTGGGCTTTCAGCAGCCGGGTATCCCGGCTGGCAAGGGCACCCCACAGGTTGACCATGGTGGACACGTTGTAGAGCATGTGGCATTCCGGCTTTTCCGGGGTGCCGAAGTATGCCGCCAGCTCCTTGGGAGCCATGACCACCTCGCCCTTGAGGATGACAGCCGGGCAGACGCATTCCAGCACCATGCGGAGCATCCGCACGATGGTGTGTACCTGGGGCAGGTTGCGGCAGGTGGTGCCCAGCTGCTTCCAGATATAGGGCACGGCATCAATGCGGAACACCTCTACACCGAGATTTGCAAGGTGCAGAATGCTCTTGGTCATGTCCACGAACACCGCCGGGTTTGCGTAGTTCAGATCCCACTGATAATCGTGGAAGGTGGTCAGCACCCACTTGTGCATCTCCTCACACCATGTAAAGTTGCCGGGTGCGGTGTTGGGGAACACCTGCGGCACGGTCTGCTCGTACTGGTCGGGGATGGTGCGGTCCTCGTAGAGGTGGTAATACGCCTGAAACCACGGGTCGCCCGCCTTTGCCGCCATCGCCCAGCGGTGGGTGCTGGCGGTGTGGTTCATGACAAAATCCAGACACAGGCTGATGCCGGCTTTCCGCAGCTCCCGGGTCAGGTTTTCCAGATCTTTGTTGGTGCCAAGGGCCGGGTCTACAGTGTCAAAATCCTCCACCGCATAGCCGCCGTCGTTGTGGGGATGGGGCATCTGCAGCAGGGGCATCAGGTGCAGATAGGTCAGCTTCTGCTCCTTGAGGTAGGGCAGCTTCTTTGCCAGTTCTTTCAGATTTCCGGCAAAGAGGTCGGTGTACATGGTCATGCCGAACATATTGCCCCGCTTGTACCACTCCGGGTCAGCAGAGCGCGCTTTGTCCAGCGCTTTCAGCTCGGCGCTGCGGGCGTTGTAGGCTTCTGCCATCTCCCGCTCCAGAACTTCCAGCCCTTCCCGGTTGTGGTACAGTTCCATGAACAGCCATTCCAGCTCGTCCTTGTGCTTGGCAAACCGGGACGCAAATTCCTGTTTTGCTGCCATGGTTCAGCCCTCCACTTCTGCAAGGGTGGGCATGGCAGGGATAGCACCATGCCGGCTGGTGGTGATGCTGGCCGCTTTGTTGGCAAAAGCCAGAATGCTTTCCAGCTTGTCCACCGTCAGGGTGTCCAGCTCCTCCTTGCAGAGCTTGGACAGGGCAGCCCCAAAGAAGGTATCGCCTGCGCCGTTGGTATCACCCACCTTGCAGGGAACGCCAGCCACATGGCCAGTCTTGTCCCCAAAGCGGTAGAATACGCCGTTTGCACCCAAGGTGACAAAAATCAGCCGGATGCCGTTCTGTGCCAGTTGTGCCGTGCCGCTTTCGCAGTCGGTGGTGCCGGTGAGCAGGGGCAGTTCTTCATCGGACACCTTCAGGATATCCACCAGCGGCAGGGGAGCTTTCATCTGGGCAATGGCATCCTCTTTGTTCTTCCAGAGGTTGGCACGGTAGTTGGGGTCGTAGGTGATGGTAGCACCCAGCTTTTTGGCGCGGGCGGCAGCATCCAGCGTGGCAGTGCGGGAGGGGTCAGCGGTGAGGCTGACAGAGCCGAAGTGGACGATTTTGGAAGCTTTCAGAGCCTCGTCCGAAATGTCCTCCTTGCACAGCATCACGTCAGCGTTGGCGCTGCGGTAGAAGCTGAAATCCCGCTCGCCGGTGGCATCCACCGAGACCACCGCCATGGTGGTGGGGTGGTTTGCATCCACCGCCATGCCGGAAACGTCCACTTTGTTTTCTGCCAGAACCTCTTTCAGGTAGCGGCCAAAGGCATCCGCACCCACCTTGCCGATAAAGGCGGTCTGTGCGCCCAGTCTGGAAGCAGCCACCGCCAGATTGGCCGGTGCACCGCCGGGGTTTGCGGCAAACTGAGGAATGCCGCGCGCATCCTTGCCGGTCTGGGTCAGGTCGATCAAAACTTCACCAATCGTTAAAATGTCCATGCGTTTTCTCCTTATTTTTATCCTATAAGCTAAAACCCAACGGTCACCGCTGGAACAGATAATGAATGTAAGCGGCTGCACGCTCC
>ULYE01009032.1_pt1 | contig 14682 bp, 9 predicted proteins | sample 1961921 | NCBI WGS metagenome assembly ULYE01 (sample SAMEA4835856, study PRJEB28245) | human gut metagenome | biome: gut microbiome; material: fecal sample | place: Denmark | collected 2008 | reverse complement strand
TTCCCAAAACAGGAGCGCTACCGGGCTGCGCTACACCCCGCTTTCTTCTCACAATGAAATTACTTCTTTGCAGTAAGCATCATTTCTGAATTGCGGGTGCAAAGGTACAACATTTTTCTTATTCCACCAAATTTTTCAGCAACTTTTTTTTGTAAAAATATGCATTTATTCAGTTTTTTCCTAAAAAAAGGGCAACTTCCGAAGAAATTGCCCCTTTATACCTTATTATATATGGCGATTGATGAATTTTCAGCAACCGCATTGTTTTGCCATTACGCCTTGATGATGCCTTCCTCTACGAAAATCTTCTTCAAGATTTCAACAGCCCGTTCTACCTGCTCTCTTGTATGAGTAGCCATAAGAGCAAAACGCACCAATGTGTCCTGAGGAGCACATGCTGGTGGGATAACAGGATTGATGAACACACCTGCATCATAAGCCAGCTTGGTAACAACGAATGTCTTCTCTGCATCACGAACGTAGAGAGGAATGATAGGACTCTCGGTCTCACCAATCTCGAAACCTTCCTCACGGAAACGCTTCAAAGCATAGTTGGTAACATCCCAAAGATTCTCAAAACGCTCTGGCTCATTCTGAATGATGTGGAGTGCCTCAAGCGCTGCTGCTGTAGCTGCTGGAGTGTTGGATGCACTGAAGATATAAGTACGGCAGTTGTGACGGAGGAAATTGATGGTATCCTTGTCTGATGCGATGAAACCACCGATAGATGCCAGACTCTTAGAGAAGGTACCCATGATGAGATCCACCTCATCGGTCAGACCGAAATGATCGCAGACACCACGTCCCTGCTTACCAAACACGCCAAGACCATGAGCCTCATCTACCATGATAGAGCAGTTGTACTTATGCTTCAGCTTCACGATCTCTGGCAAATTAGCCAAATCGCCCTCCATAGAGAACACGCCATCCACAACGATGAGCTTGACTGCATCCTCAGGAAGCTTAGAGAGCACACGCTCCAAATCTTCCATATCGTTGTGCTTGTAGTGAAGCTGGGTAGCGAATGAAAGACGACGGCCATCTACGATACTGGCGTGGTCACGATCGTCACAGATGATATAATCACCGCGGCCTACAACACATGCCAACACGCCCTGGTTTACAGAGAAACCAGTAGAGAAGCACAATGTCTCATCCTTGCCCATAAACTCAGCAAGCTCTTTTTCGAGCTGCACATGCAAATCGAGTGTACCATTGAGGAAGCGGCTACCAGCACAGCCTGAGCCGTACTTGTCAAGAGCAGCCTTAGCCGCATCGATAACACGCTGATCATTTGTCAAACCCTGGTAAGCATTAGAACCGAACATCAGGATCTTGTGACCATCGATGTCAGTTACCTCTGTCATCTGCTTACTTGTAATCTCACGGAAGTATGGATACACACCGGCTTCCATATACTTCTGAGGTACACGATAATTCTTGTATCTTTCTTGTAATTGTCCCATTATAATAGGTGTACTTTATTTCTATTTTAATTTATTTTCTAGTTTCAGGCTGCAAAGATACAAAAAAAGACTAATAAAACCGCTTTTTTCCTAAGAAAGTTTACTTTTATGCTTTTTTTAGTAGATATTTCTTGCCATTTTAGGGATTTTTATTACTTTTGCAGTTTAAAAAAACAATTTCTTGACTAAGATATGAAAAAAAAGATAGTTTTCATCATGAACCCGATTTCTGGAACCAGCAGCAAAGCAGCGGTTCCCAGTTTGATAGATTCTACTTTGGACAAGGAGCAGTTCGAGTACGAGATAAAAATGACTGAAAGACCAGGACACGCCTCAGAACTGGCAGCCGAAGCCAGAGACAACCATGCAGACATTGTGGTTGCTGTAGGTGGCGATGGTACCGTGAACGAGGTGGCCCGTTCCCTCGTTCATTCCGACTCAGCATTAGGTATTCTGCCTTGCGGCTCAGGAAACGGCCTGGCGCGCCACCTGCTGTTGCCAATGAACCTAAAGAAAAGCATTGAGATCATCAACGCATGCAAAATACACGACCTTGACTACGGAGTCATCAACGAATACCCATTCTTCTGCACTTGCGGAATGGGCTTCGATGCCTTTGTCAGCATGAAGTTTGCAGAAAGCGGAAAGCGTGGGCCGATCAGCTATGCAGAAAACATTCTGAGAGAAGGCTTGAAATATGAGCCTGAAACATATACTCTGGAGGATGAGACTGGAACAAAACAATATAAAGCGTTTCTCATCTCATGTGCCAACGCTTCCCAATACGGCAACAACGCCTATATTGCCCCACAGGCATCTATGAGCGATGGATTGATGGATGTGGTCATCATGGAACCGTTTGATGTCATCGAAGCTTCACAGGTTAGTTTCGATATGTTCAACAAAACCCTCGACAAAAACTCGAAGATCAAGTCTTTCCGGTGCAAGAAGCTCCACATCACCCGCAGCAAACCGGGTGTCATCCATTATGACGGCGACCCAGTGATGACTGGCGCCGACATAGATGTGCACATGGAAGAAAAAGGCATCAAGATGATTGTAAATCCGTTTGCAGACAAAAGTGTACGCAAACCGAACATCATTCAATCAGCCTTTGCCGATTTCTTCAATGACATAAATATAGTGCGCGATGACATTCACAAAGACATCCAGCGCCAAAGCAAGCGAGTAGGAGCCATCAGCAAGCTCGTACAGAGAAAGCTGAATCTCTAGCCCTACCTGACATAAAATTCTTCTGTAATTTTCGCATACCATTCTGACCGGTTCCCCTCGGAATCGGTCATTGTTTTTATAGTATTTTCCATACCATTATACCGATGCTTTGCAAACGACAGAAGATAGCGTTTAGGCTGTTTGCGCTCCACTGTCTTAACGCCACACTGCCTGATAAGATAAAATCCTAGCATACAAGCTTCCGACACAACCACCTCAAGAACCTCAGAAGGAACAATCACGGAAAAGACACCATCATCACTCAGCAGCATTTTTGCTCCCCTGAAAAGATCTCTGAAAGGCAAGCTATCCGTATGGCGGGCCATCGTACGTTTACTGTCTGGATTTTTTAGGCTATTCAAGAAAAAAGGAGGATTGCTTACGATTGCATCAAAAGACTCCGCAGAATGATACTCCTGCAATCGGCAGCACTCTATTTCGACACGATCGGCAAAAGGACTTGCCGCCACATTCTCAGCAGCCTCTTCACAAGCCTCTCCGTCCATATCAATACCCAGCACCTGCGCCCCAGGGAAGCGCTGCGCCATCATCAGCGAAATGAGTCCGGTACCCGACCCGACATCCAAAATGCGTTTACCGCCAGGTGCCCATGCCCCCAGCAGCACACCATCCGTTCCCACTTTCATGGCGCAACGATCCTGATGAATCTCAAATTGTTTGAATTTAAATCCTGTCATAGTTTTACTTTTAAAATAGTAACGCAAAAATCAGCATTTTATTACAGTCTTCTTGCTTATATTAATAATAATATCTAATAAAGAGGTGATTTTCGGAAAAAACGATGGGATTCTCGGCAAAAATCACTAACTTTGCACCCTATAAATATATATTCAAGAGAATATGCACTCCAAAAAGTGTTTATCAAAATAGAACAGAAATTCATATACACCCCAAAAAGTGTTTACCAAATAGAATATGAACAGAAATTCGAATACACAAATCCAGATGATAGCCGACTTTGAGGGCGATGCATCCGTATTGATACAAGAAAGGGAGGCAGGAGTCTATCCTACCCTCTGCACCCGCGACCTGGTGGTTTTTCCATCCGTGCTTACTCCTATCTTGATAGGCAGGGCGGAAAGCAAGGAGTTGGCAAACATGCTGGAGCAAAATCCAGAAACAGTATTCTGCATCTTTTGCCAGAAGCATGCGGACATAGACTCACCTAATCAGGAAGACTTGTACGAAACCGGAACATTTGCCAAGTTGATGAGAGTCATCAACATGCCAAACGATGAGCATCAGAAGACCATCATCGTACAGGGTTTAGGCAGATGCAAGATGAAGCAGATTGTAGATAAGGAACCATTCTACCTTGCCGATGTAGAAAGTCTGCCAGAGACCTGGCCTACCGAAAAGGAAGCCGAAGATCCTATGTTCAAGGCATTGACCCAAACATTCTTCGAGGAATCTATCAAATTCATTCAGTACAATGAGAACATTCCCAACGAGGCTGTCTATGCGATCAATGAGATTACCAATCGCTTCGTGAAATGCAACTTCATCTGCACCTCCCTGCCTTTTACGGCAGAAGACAAGATCAAGATGCTGGAACAGGAGAAGCTGTCAGAGCGACTGATAGAGGCACTCAAGGCCTTGCACAAGGAGCAGAAACTGCTCTACCTGCAAAATGAAATCAGGAACAAGACTCAGTTTGATCTCGACGAGCAGCAGAAGGAATATTACCTGAAGCAGCAGATCAAGAACATCAAGGAAGAGCTGGGCGAAGGCGAAAGCAGTCCGGAAAAGAAGGAGCTGCTCGAAAAAGCCAAGACCAAGAAATGGAACGAGGCAACCCAGAAGGTTTTTCAGAAAGAGTTGGCCAAACTCGACAACATCCATCCTCAGAGCCCAGACTACCCTATCCAGCTCAACTATCTGCAGACGCTGGTAGATTTGCCTTGGGGCGAATACACCGAGGATGACCTCAGCCTGTCTCATGCCCAGAAGATTCTCAACCAGGACCACTACGGCATGGAGAAAGTAAAGGAACGCATTCTGGAATATCTTGCCGTAAGATCCCTGAAGGGTGGAATGCAGAGTCCGATTCTCTGCCTCTATGGTCCTCCGGGAGTCGGCAAGACCAGTCTGGGCAAGAGCATTGCCAAGGCCATGAAGCGCAAATACGTGAGAATGTCTCTGGGCGGTCTGCACGATGAAGCCGAGATTCGCGGTCACCGCCGCACTTATATCGGAGCCATGCCTGGCCGCATTGTCAAGAACATCCTCAAGGCAGGCAGCAGCAACCCTGTCTTCATCCTCGACGAGATAGACAAGGTTTCAGCCAACAACCACCAGGGTGATCCGGCATCAGCCTTGCTTGAAGTACTCGACCCAGAGCAGAACAACACCTTCCACGACAATTACCTGGATGTGGATTACGATCTCTCTAAGGTTCTCTTCATCGCAACCGCCAATGACATCAGCTCAATCCCACGTCCTTTGCTCGACCGAATGGAGCTCATCGAAGTAGGCGGCTACATTACGGAGGAGAAGATAGAGATTGCCAAGCGCCACCTGATTCCGAAGGAATTGGAGAATACAGGTCTCGACAAATTCACCCCGAAGGTAAGCTTCAACAAGGCAGCCATCGAGGGCATCATCGAGCACTACACCCGAGAAAGCGGTGTGCGCCAGCTCAAGAAGCAAATCAACAAAGGACTGCGCAAGATGGCCTACAAGCTAGCCTATTCCAAGGAATTGGAGAAGCCATCCATCACCGCATCAGACCTGAAGGAGATTCTCGGCACCGCCCCATTCACCCGCGACATCTATCAGGGCAACGATTATGCAGGAGTAGTAACAGGACTTGCATGGACCTCTGTGGGCGGCGAGATTCTCTTTATCGAAACCTCGCTGAGCAAGGGAAGACAGGGCAAGCTTACCCTGACCGGAAACCTGGGAGACGTGATGAAGGAATCGGCTATCATCGCCCTGGAATACATCAAGGCACATATCGACCTGCTGGGCGTGGATTACCGCATCTTTGAAAACTGGAACATCCATATCCACGTACCCGAAGGTGCAACGCCAAAAGACGGTCCTTCGGCAGGTATTACCATTGCCACCAGTATCGCTTCGGCCATCACCCAGCGCAAGGTTCGCAAGAACATAGCCATGACCGGCGAGATTACCCTTCGCGGCAAGGTACTCCCAGTGGGAGGCATCAAGGAGAAGATCCTGGCAGCCAAGCGTGCCGGCATTACCGACATCGTGATCTGCAAGGAAAACAAGAAGAACATCCTCGACATTCCTGAAAAGTATCTCAAGGGCGTAGAATTCCATTATGTAGAAGATGTAGCAGATGTCTGGGAGTTTGCCCTCACCGACGAGAAGGTAAAGCACCCTATCGACTTCACCATTCCTGAAAATGACAAAAAAGAAAAGAAATGAAATTTGAACTACAAGTAACAGATAAGGCAAGCGATGCTCGCACCGGCATCATCACCACCGACCACGGACAGATCAAGACTCCGATCTTCATGCCTGTGGGAACTGTGGGCAGCGTAAAGGGTGTACATTTCGAAGAATTGCGCCAGCAGGTAAAGGCCCAGATCATCCTGGGAAACACCTACCATCTCTACCTGCGCCCGGGACTCGAAGTCATCAAGGCGGCAGGCGGACTGCACAAGTTCAACGGCTGGGACCGTCCTATCCTCACCGACAGTGGCGGCTTCCAGGTATTCTCTCTTACCGGAATCCGCAAGCTCAAAGAAGAGGGCTGCGAGTTCCGTTCCCACATCGATGGCAGCAAGCATTTCTTCACTCCAGAGAACGTGATGGATACAGAACGCATCATCGGTGCCGACATCATGATGGCTTTCGATGAGTGTCCTCCCGGACAAAGCGACTTCATGTATGCGAAAAAGAGTCTGGAGATGACTCAGCGCTGGCTCGACCGCTGCATTAAGCGCTTCGACGAGACAGAACCTCTCTACGGTTATCAGCAGAGCCTCTTCCCTATCGTCCAGGGCTGTACTTTCCCAGAGCTGCGCCGCGAAGCAGCCAAGTACATTGCCGACAAGGGAGCCGACGGAAATGCCATCGGCGGTCTTGCCGTAGGCGAGCCTACCGAGGTGATGTACGAGATGATCGAGGTGGTGAACGAGATTCTTCCAAAGGACAAGCCTCGCTACCTGATGGGCGTAGGAACTCCCCAGAACCTGCTCGAGGCCATCGAGCGCGGTGTTGATATGTTCGACTGCGTAATGCCAACCCGCAACGGCCGCAATGCGATGCTCTTTACCTATAATGGTACGATGAACATGCGCAACAAGAAGTGGGAGATGGATTTCAGTCCAGTGGATCCAGACGGCTGCGACATCGACCAGATTACCACCAAGGCCTACCTGCACCATCTCTTCAAGGCCCAGGAGCTCCTTGCCATGCAGATTGCCAGCATCCACAACCTCTCGTTCTATCTCCGTCTCGTTACAGATGCACGCCACCATATCGAGCAGGGCGACTTCGTAGAGTGGAAACGCTCTATCATCGATCAACTCGGCCGACGAATCTAGCTTGAGCGTTGAGCATTGAACTTTATAGGATGCTCCTATACATATTTTACATTAAATGATGAAAGATTATAAATACATCAGAAAACATCGCAGACTGCTCAAGATGGGCAGAGCCTTCGAATCTCGCTTCGGCTGGCTCATTGCCATCCTGCAGCGCATAGCCCGCATTCTAGGCTGGATCGGGCACAAGCTGCGATTCCTCAGGGTGCTCAGGTATCTCAACCCACTGAGATACATCAAGCGGTTAGACTGGTACATTATCAAGAAGTTCTTAGGCTACTACTTCTTCTCGATTGCACTGATCATCTCCATCTCCATCGTGTTCGACTTCAATGAGAACCTGGCGAAGTTCACGGAGTATCATGCACCAGCCAAGGCCATCATCTTCGATTATTATGCCAACTTCATCCCTTACTTCGCCAACCTCTTCAGTGCGTTGTTCGTGTTTGTGGCGGTCATCCTCTTCACGTCGAAGCTGGCAGGCAACTCTGAAATCATCGCCATTCTGGCATCAGGTGTTTCCTTCAAGCGACTCCTTCGTCCTTACCTCATCACCTGCATCATGCTCTCAGCCTTGAGCTATGTACTCTCTGCCTACGTGATTCCACACGGCACGGTAGTACGCCAGAACTTTGAGACGATGTACAAGAACAAGAAGAAGAATACTTCTGCCGAAAACGTACAGCTGCAGGTAGATAAGGGCGTAATTGCCTATATGCAGCACTACGACAACAACTCGAAGCGGGGTTACGGATTCTGCCTCGACAAGTTCCAGGAGAAGAAACTCGTAAGCCACCTTACGGCGATGGAGATTCAGTATGATACGATCTCCGACAGCAAATACCACTGGAAACTGAGCAACTGGAAGGTGCGCCAGCTGAAAGGTATGAAGGAACACATCACCAGCGGAGCGCAGAAGGATACGCTGATTACGATGGAGCCTACCGACCTGGTTTATTCCAAGGGTCAGCAGGAAACCTTCACCAGTCCGGAACTGAAGGAGTATATTTCCAAGCAGATCAACCGCGGTTCGGGCAATGTGGTGCAGTATCAGGTAGAATACCACAAGCGCATCGCCGCCTCGTTTGCCTCCTTCATCCTCACCATCATCGGTGTTTCGCTTTCATCGCGCAAGCGAAAGGGAGGTATGGGCCTATCCTTGGGAATCGGTCTTGCACTGAGCTTCGGCTACATCATGCTGCAAACCGTATCGGCAACCTTTGCCATCCAGGCAAACTTCCCTCCGGCGCTTGCCGCTTGGTTGCCGAACATCATCTTCGCCTTCGTTGCCTACTTCTGCTACCGCAAGGCACCAAGGTAATTAAACATTGAAACAAAGAACCTTGACCATTGGAACGGATGAAGATCCATCCGGCTCAATGGTCAACAAAAGAAAGGAAAAGAATGTATTTCGACGAATTAGATTTGAATGACAACGTGCTCGACGCATTATACGACATGCGCTTCGACACTTGCACCCCTGTACAGGAAAAATGTATCCCTGAGATATTGGAAGGTCACGACGTATTGGGCGTGGCACAGACCGGAACGGGTAAGACAGCAGCCTATCTGCTCCCAGTATTGAGCAAACTTGATGATGGCGGCTATCCGAAAGACGCCATCAACTGCGTCATCATGTCGCCAACCCGCGAGTTAGCCCAGCAGATAGACCAGGCCATGCAGGGCTTCGGCTACTACCTGCAGGATGTGAGCAGCGTGGCTGTTTATGGCGGCAACGACGGCAACCGCTACGATCAGGAGCTGAAGAGCCTCCGCATGGGTGCTGATGTCGTGATTGCTACTCCAGGTCGCCTCATCACCCACATTTCCCTGGGTAATGTAGATTTGAGCAAGGTAAGCTTCTTCATTCTCGATGAGGCCGACCGCATGCTCGACATGGGCTTCTCTGAAGACATCAATACCATCGCTTCCAAGTTGCCAAAGACCTGCCAGACCATCATGTTCTCTGCCACCATGCCTGAGAAGATTGAGGAACTTGCCAAGGCCCTGCTCAAGGATCCTGTAGAGATCAAGCTTGCCGTAAGCAAGCCTGCCGAGAAGATCAAGCAGGAGGCTTACGTTTGTTACGAGACCCAGAAGATGACCATCATCAAAGATATCTTCAAGGCTGGCGATATGAAGCGCGTCATCGTGTTCAGCGGCAGCAAGATGAAGGTGAAGCAGCTGGCTGCTGCCCTTCAGCAGATTGGTATCAACTGCGGTGCAATGCACTCCGACCTGGAGCAGGCAGAGCGCGATGATGTGATGTTCAAGTTCAAGAGCGGTCAGTTCGACGTACTGGTTGCTACGGATATCGTGGCTCGTGGAATCGATATTGATGATATCGAGATGGTCATCAATTATGACGTTCCTCACGATACTGAGGATTATGTTCACCGCATCGGCCGTACAGCCCGTGCCAACCGCGATGGTAGAGCCATCACCTTCGTAAGCGAAGAAGACCAGTACTGGTTCCAGCAGATTGAGAAGTTCCTGGAGAAGGTGGTAGAGAAGATGCCTCTGCCGGAAGATTGCGGCGAAGGCCCTGAATACATCAAGCTCAACAAGCCTTCAAAACGCAACAATGGTCGAAAGGGCAAGGGCGGAAAGCAGGGCGGAAACAACCGCAACGGCAACCGCGGCGGCAACAATAACAGCGAGGGCGAGGGCAAGAGCAAGACCAGCGCCAAGAGCCGCAGACAGAAAGACCGCGACCAGACTTCACACAAGCGCAAGCCAAACAAGCCAAACGAGCGTCAGGAAAAGACTCCTCAGAACAATGGAGAAAATGGTGCACAGAAGAATGGCGAGTTCAAGAACAATGAACAGAGAAACGCTGAGCAGCGCAACGGCGAGCAGAAGAATCGTAATAACAACAAGCGCCGCAACAACAATAAGCAGCGCAACAACGAGAACGGCAACCAGCAGGGCAATCAGCAGTCTAACGGCAACCAGCGCCCAGGCAATGAGAACAATGTTCGTCCTGGAAGCAATGGCCGAGGTAGAGGCGTAGCCCAGAAAAAGCAGGGCGGCGCTCAGCAGAACCAGCAGAAGCGACAGGGCGCAGCTCCTCAGAATCAGCAGAAGAAGCAGGGTACAACCCAGAAGAAGGGTTCTGAGAATTCCGGTCCTCGCAAGTACGCTCCTGTTGTCAATCCACAGAAGAACGATAATCCTGTGAAGAAATTCATCAAGCGTATCTTCGGATTCGGCAAATAATCTCAAGAGAGAATAATCTCAAGAGAGAGTAATCTCCCGAAATGATATATTTCTGCTTCCAGGCAGGCTTATACATTATTATATATATATGAGAAGCCCGATAAGAGAGTTGGACTATCCCAACCTTTTGTCGGGCTTCTCTTTTTTAAACGAACCTGAAAACACGGCTAAAATGGACAGAAATAAAAGACTCCCAGTCACTCCGCTGATGTTCTTCAGCCTCATACTATCACTCAGCATCATCACAGCCAGATACAGCTATGATTACTTCTCCACGCACTATTGGCTCATCGCAGCCATCATTGCCATATCCTTAGCCGGCTGCTGCTATGTACTCAATGAAAACCATCAGCTTTTCCGGCTCTTCTTCAGAAAAATCAAGCAGCTGGTCCTTCTTCAGAGCCTCCTTCTGTCGCTCTGCCTGTTCTGTCTGGGCGGGTTCATCACCTCCCATCATATCGATAAGACGAAAGCGCCTGGCAGCATTATGACCTATCAGTCACTCTCCCCCATCGACCGCACCATCCTGGCAAGCCGTTCCTTCCGCCAGCAGCTGGAACAGCAGCTGCATACTTATCATATCGACGGACAGGATTTCGCCGTGATTTCTGCGATGGCGATGGGCGATAAGGGTTCACTCGACCGGGAAACCAAGGAGAGCTTTTCCATCTCCGGCACAAGTCATATACTGGCAGTTAGCGGCTTGCACATAGGCATTATCTTCCAGCTCTTCGTGATTCTTCTGGGCGGAAAGCGCCGTTCCAGACCCACCATTGCCCTGTCCCTCGTTGCCGTATGGGCGTATGTTGTCTTTATCGGCTTTCCCCCTAGTGCCGTCAGATCAGCCTCCATGCTCAGCATCTATAGTTTCTGCCTACTAGCCCTGCGCCCCGACCTTTCGCTCAACACCCTGGCACTAGCCTATGTCATTATGCTGTTTCTGAATCCCTTCCATCTTTTCGACATCAGTTTCCAGATGTCCTTTCTCGCCGTGGCTTCCATCCTCATATTCTATCCCCCACTCTTCGGCCTGCTCAAATCCCACGGCAAGATCATCCGTTGCCTCTGGGGACTATTCAGCGTATCCCTGGCGGCACAGATAGGTACGCTTCCGCTCATCGTCTATTATTTCGGCAGAATATCCTGCTACTCCCTGCTCACCAGCTTCATCGCCATCCCGGCAGCCACCCTCATCCTCTATCTTTGTGCCCTACTCCTGCTGCTTTCTCCCCTTACCTACATTTCCAACCTTGCCTCCGTCAGCATCTGGCTGATGCAACATGTAGCAGCAGTACTTGCCAGCATTACCCAAGCCACCCATACCGCCTTCCGGCTTACCAGTCTGTTGCCGGGTGCCAGCATAGACCATCTTCATCTGTCACTCCTTCAGTTGATGCTTCTCTATCTGGCAGTCGTATCTGGCTACCTGGTCCTTGCCAAATGGAACCAGATAAGGGAAAAAATCTACAAGATTCGCCATTCTCATGCATTACCTTTCTAATCATTTGCCCATCACAAAAATAATGTGTATCTTTGCAGTATGAATTACGATAGAATCAAACAGCAGGCAGGTCATCTTCCTGCCTTCCAGATAGCCGACGCCATCAACAGCACCCTGAAGGAGTCGGCAAACCTTGTTGTTACCGCTCCGCCGGGAGCAGGAAAATCCACCATACTCCCACTCACCCTCCTCGGAGCCACCCCACAGGGAAAGATTCTGATGCTGGAACCACGCCGCCTTGCTGCCCGTCAGATAGCTGAACGAATGGCTAGCATCTTGGGCGAACCCGTGGGCAAGACCGTGGGTTATCGGGTACGCTTCGAGAACAAGGTTTCTTCAGAAACCCGCATCGAGGTGCTCACCGAGGGAATACTTACCCGAATGCTCATCCATGATGCCACGCTCGAAGGAGTGAGCGCCGTCATCTTCGATGAGTTTCACGAGCGAAGCATCAACTCCGACCTGGCGCTAGCACTCACCCGACAGGCGCAGGAAATCATCCGACCAGATTTGAAAATCATCATCATGTCGGCAACCATCGATGCTTCCGCCATCTGCGAGGCTCTTCAGGCACCATTGATAGAGAGCGAAGGACGGATGTTCCCCGTAGAGACCATTTATTCAGAGACCGATATTGCGCGATACGACATATATAAAGAGGTGGCGGCTACCATCCTCAAGGCTGCAGATAGGTACGAGGGAGATATTCTGGCTTTTCTTCCTGGACAGTCGGAGATTCTGAAATGCAAGGAGATATTGGATGCAAGCCTCAGCAGAGCAGCAGCTTCATCATCTGCATCAGCTTCATCATCTGCTGCTTCATCATCTGTTGCAGAACTTTCCGTTCCGCAGGTTTATCCGCTCTACGGCAATCTTCCACCCGAGAAGCAGCGCCTCGCCATAGCCCCTTCGAAAGAGGGAGAAAGGAAAATTGTGCTCGCCACACCTATTGCCGAAACCTCACTTACCATCGAAGGCGTGAGGATCGTGGTGGATTCCGGACTTTGCCGAAAACTGGTTTACAACGCCCGCACGGGATTGAGCCACCTGGAAACCGTAACCATCAGCAAGGATATGGCTACCCAAAGAAGAGGACGAGCCGGACGAGTGGCAGAAGGAATCTGCTACCGGTTGTGGACTCAGACCTCGGAACATCTGATGGAAGACCAGCGCCGACCGGAGATAGAGGAAGCCGACCTTACATCGATGGTACTCGACATTGCAGCCTTTGGCGAGAACAATCCCCAGTCGCTGCTCTGGCTTACTCCACCATCAAGCAGTAATCTGCTTAATGCCAAGGAATTGCTTCTTTCTCTTGAAGCGATAGAACCGGATGGCAGCATCACCCCATTGGGCAGGAAGATGGCAACATTGCCTTGTCATCCGCGCATCGCCAAGATGATGATGAGTTCAGAATCTTCTGCACTCAAAGCTCTAGCCTGCGACGTTGCCGCCCTGCTGGAAGAGAAAGACCCGATGAGCGACGCAGAGGATTCGGATATGGCGCTGCGCCTCTCCATCCTCCGTTCGCAGCGACAGAAAAACAGTCTGGGAAGATGGGCTCGCATCGCCCAGATAGCCCAGGAATACCGAAGGATGCTCAAGGTGAAGGAAGATAATGAGCCAGTGGATGCAGAGAAAGTGGGCAGACTGATTGCCCTAGCCTATCCTGAGCGCATCGCCATGGCAATCGATAATATCGGACATTTCAGAATGTCGAACGGCAAGACAATCTTCATCGATTCAAGCGATGCAATGTCGGCGCAACAATGGCTCGCCATCGCCTCGCTCAATGTATCAGCCCAGCCGTCGGGCACGAATGCTTCCACCCCACTTCCATCTTCAGGAAAGGCAGGCAGGGTGTTTCTCTCGGCTCCCGTAAACATCAACGACCTCCCTACCCACAAGTTCGACAACATCTCGTGGGACAGTAAGGCGGGAATGATCAGGATGCAGAGAGAGCGACGCATCGGAACCCTGGTGGTGGATAGCAAACCGCTCCAGGATGCCGACAGGCAGCAGATTATCCATATCCTCTGCACCGCCATCCGGAAGGAAGGACTCAGCATGCTGGATTGGAACGAAGACGTTCAGCGGTTGCAGCGGAGAGTGGCGCAGGTAAGAGAGTGGCACCCGGAAATGGATTTGCCCGATCTGTCCACCACGCACCTGATGGAGACAGCCGGCGAATGGTTGCCCTTCTATCTGGAACAGGGCGGAAAGCTCAAGACGAGCACCACTGAACTCAGGAAGCTCAATCTCCCGGAAATACTCTGGGCACAGATTCCATACGAGCAGCAGCAGGAAATAGACCGCCTCGCACCCACCCACATCGTGGTTCCATCGGGCAGTCATATCCGCATCGACTATCGCCAGGGAGCCGAGGCTCCCATCCTCAGTGTCCGACTGCAGGAATGCTTCGGAATGACTCAGACGCCAGCTGTTGATGATGGCAGGCAGCCTCTGTTGCTGGAGCTGCTCTCTCCGGGTTTCAAGCCCGTACAGCTTACGCAGGACCTCGCCAGTTTCTGGCAATCCACCTATTTCGAGGTGCGCAAGGAGCTGAAGCGCCGCTACCCCAAGCACTTCTGGCCCGAGAATCCTTTGGAAAGTGAGGCAGTAAGAGGAGTGAAAAGGAAGAAATAATAGATAGAAGAATAGTATAACTTTTAAATAATATATAATTATGAATGTAGGAGATAAAATACCAGAGATTCTTGGCATT
>ULYE01026925.1_pt1 | contig 14696 bp, 9 predicted proteins | sample 1961921 | NCBI WGS metagenome assembly ULYE01 (sample SAMEA4835856, study PRJEB28245) | human gut metagenome | biome: gut microbiome; material: fecal sample | place: Denmark | collected 2008 | reverse complement strand
TCTCAATCTTGGCATAGGGGTTCGATTCCCCTATCCACTACGCTGAAAATCAAGCCCCAGCAGAGCTTGTTTTTTTATGCCTAAGCGGTCGGACATATTATCATCTTAATGGTGGATTCATCTAATGGTTAGGATACAAGATTCTCAATCTTGGCATAGGGGTTCGATTCCCCTATCCACTACTTAAAAAGCAGGCTTCAATACGAAGCCTGCTTTTTTTGTTCTTATCCCTCGCTCCTATGCTCGTCCCTATATATTCCGTCCACAATCGAGTCGGCAAGCGATATATTAGGCACAAGGATGTCGTCGCACTTCAGTGAGCGAGCCACCAACAGGAATATCTCGGCGGCAGGGATGATAACGTCGGCACGGTCGTCCTTCAGTTTAAACTGCTCCATACGCTCTTCGAGAGAGAGCGGTGCCAGTTCGGCATAAAGCTGCTTAAGCGTAGCCACTGGCAGCGAGCGTGCGTCGCCCTTGACCTTGGCAAGGCGGAAGAGGCGGTTGATGTTGCCACCCGAACCAATGATTTTGGTACCCGGAAAATCCTCGGCATACTTCTCCAACATCCTGCACATGGCATTGCGCTCCTCCGGTGTAACAGCACCGGCAAGCATACGCAGCGTACCGATGTTGAACGAATGGCTCTCGGCAAGCACTCCGTCGTGCAGCAGGGATATCTCCGTAGAGCCACCGCCAACGTCAACGTAGGCAAAGTTGCCCACACCACTCTCCGTATTCTCCACGAGGTTGTTGCACAGAAGCTGCGCCTCCTCGGCACCGGGTATAATCTCAAGCTTAATGCCCGTCTCCTTCTCGATGCGTCGCATCACCTTCTTGCCGTTCTCGGCATCGCGCATCGCCGATGTGGCGCAAGCACGGAAGTGCTCCACATTGTACAATTCCATAAACTGTTTGAAACCCTTCATCATGTGCATCATCATGCGTTGGCGTTCCTTGGATATCTTGCCAAGGGCAAACACGTCCTTGCCAAGACGCAAGGGTATGCGCACGAAGAGAAGCTTCTTTATACGCGACGATGCCGAGGCATTATCGTCAAAACTCTTTATCAACAATCTGGCTCCGTTAGAGCCAATATCTATAGCGGCTATATTCATATTATGCTTAAAACCCCTACACAACCCTCCCTCATAGAGAGGAAGCGGTATGTGCAGAGGGACAAATTATTATATTCACTTTAAATTAGTCTAAAACATTCCATTCCCCTCTCTATGTGCGAGGGGTCAGGTGGTAGGGGTATATGCTTTATGCAACTCTTCTTGCGAGCGGAACGGCTCCTCGCCCTCCTTCGGCTTCTGAATCTCGTTGGTTCCCAGTCCGTCCACGACGCGTCCGTTGGTAGTGTCGCGCAGACCAAAGTCGACGGTTCGCATCAAGTCCTTCTTCATATCCTCGTCGTACACCGGCGACATCACCTCAATGCGGTTCACCAAGTTGCGTGGCATCCAGTCGGCAGAGCCTATGAAATAGCGCGGCTTGTCGTTGTTGCAGAATATCAGTATACGCGAGTGTTCGAGGTATCGGTCAATAATGCCAACGATGTGGATGTTGTCGCTTACACCTTCGATGCCCGGCGTTAGCGAGCAGTTGCCACGCACCAAGGCATCGATGCGCACCCCGGCACGCGATGCGGCGTACATCTTATTAACCACGTCCTGGTCGGTTATGTGGTTAATCTTTATCTTAACCCAAGCCGGCTTGCCCTCCTGCGCGTTCTTTATCTCCGTGTCGAAGAGTCGGAGGATGCGCGTCTTCATCGAGTTGGGCGACACAAGCAGTTCCTTAAAGCGCATCGGCGAGAACGGGCGGTCGATAAACTCGAACACCTTAGCCACCTCCGACACGATGCCCTGCCGAGCCGTCATCATCAGATAGTCGGTGTATACACGCGCGTTGCCTTCATGGAAGTTGCCCGTACCCACACATGCTATGTCGCCCTTGGTGGTCTTGATGTGCAGAAGCTTTGAGTGTATCTTCAGTCCCTCGACGCCAAAGATAACGTTTACGCCTTCCTCCTGCATACGCTTGCTCCACTTGATGTTGCTCTCCTCGTCGAATCGTGCCATAAGCTCCACCACAGCTGTAACCTTCTTGCCGTTGCGTGCGGCGCAGATAAGCGCCTTTACCACCTTCGAGTCCTTGGCCAGTCGGTACAGTGTGGTCTTAATCTCCTTTACACTCGGTCGCAATGCAGCCTCGCGCAGCAAGCGTATGTATGCGTCGAACGAGTGGTAAGGCACGTGTATAAAGCGGTCCTTCTTGCGTATCTGGTCGAGTATCGACTCCTCGGCAAGAAACTCCGGCTTCATAATAGGCTGCCACTTCTCAAACTTCAGCTCTGCGTGTCCGCAGTCGGGGAACGACATCAGGTCGCGGTGGTTTTGGTATCTGCCGCCGGCAAGCGATGTGTCGAGTTCGCGCACGTTAAGGCGGTCGAACACACGCTTCTGCATATCGCGTGGCATATCCTTGTCGTATATTACGCGGATAGGCTCGCCACGCTTACGCGAGTTTACGCCGAGTGCAATTTTCTCCATTGCGCCATAGTCCGACTCGTTGTCTACCTCCATCTCGGCGTCCTTCGTAAACTTAAACGAATAGGCCTCGTAAGTGGAGGGCTTGGTGCCGATGAAGATAAGGGGCAGGCAGAAGCGTATAACATCGTCGAGGTACATGATGTTGTCGAAGCCATCCGACTGGGGTATGCGTATGAATCGGCCGTATACACGGTCGGGCACTTTTATGATGGCATACTTCACCTTGCGGTCGCCGTTGGTGTGTGTCTTCTTTACAACAAGGTATATGCGGTTGTCCTCCAATGTGTTGAGGTCGTCTATGGCATTGAGCCATATAGGGTTGGTCGAGCCGTTGAGCTTGTCGTAGTAAAGACGCTTAAGGTATTGTTTCTGCTCGTCGTTTAGCTGCGACTCCTTAAGCAGACGTATATGGTACTCCTCAAGTTGTGCAAACACATCCTTGATGGCCTTTGTATATTCGGACGAATATTCCTCGTTCAGACGGTTTACGGTCTTCAGTGTCTTCTTTATAGCCTTGCGGTTGCGGTCGGACAGATTCTCGTTGTCCACCAGGCGGTTGAGCGAAGCCACGCGCACACGGAAGAACTCGTCGAGGTTGTTGCTGTATATGCCAAGGAACGAGAGTCGTTCGAGCAGAGGCACGTCGGCCTTCTCAGCCTCCTGAAGGATGCGGTGGTTGAAGTACATCCAGCTGACGTCGCGTTCGGTATATGTAGATTGCTTTGCCATAATAATATATAATGTGTAGAAAGAGTACTTACTCGCTCAATACCAATGTGTCGCTCTCCACCGTTATGTGCAGCATCTTGCGGAACTTCTTCTGTTCGCCATCCGGCACGACAATCGACATAAGGTTGTCGCAATCGGAGAATGTGGTGCGTGCCACATGCTCGGGAGTGCCGAGGAACGTAACCTTCTTCAGTGCGTCGCAGCTGGCAAAGGCGTAAGGGTCGATAGTCTTGACCAAAGCCGGGATGGTAAGCTCCTCAAGAGCGTCGCAGTCGGAGAAGGCATCGCGGCCAATGCGGTCCAGTCCGTCGGGCAGCTGCACCTTCTTAAGCTTTGAGCGGCGGTTGAAGGCAAGGCTGCCGATGGTGGTAACGGTCTTTGGGATGATAACCATGGCGGCATCTGTAAGGCAAGATATAAGGCGGGTGCGATCGGCGTTGTACAATATTTTGGCGTCGATGACAAAGGCATCTGCTTGATTCTTGATAACTTTGCTGTCCAGGTCGATAAATGGGTTCTTGCCAATCTTCTCCACCGTAGGCGGGATATATACCGAGTTGAGCGAGATGCAGTGGGCAAAAGCCTCGTCGCCAATCTTGGTTATCGAAGCCGGCATAGACACGCTGCGCAAGAAGGCGCAACCATAGAAAGCGTTGTCGGCTATCTCCTGTGTGTCTTCCTTTACAACATAGTCGCCCACAATAGTTTTCTTGGCAGCGATAAGTCGCTTGCCACTCTTCGAATAAAACACGCCCCATCCATCGTCGCGTGCACCGTCTGCCTGCTTTAAGGCAAGTGATAAAACCTGATTTTCAAACTTGTCTGTACGCTTAAGATGCTTCTTAAGCACATCAAGAACAATCTTTTTCTTTTCCTTCATACAATGTATGTTAATAATTGTGTGCAAAGATAGAACTAAACAACGACAAACCGATTGCGTGACAATTACGATAATGTTACAATGAAGTTACGGCTTGATAGGGTTCCAACTAAGGCTTAGTTGGTCGGTCATCAAGGCTTAGTTGGTCGGTCATTAAGGCTTAATTGGTAGGTCGGGAAGGCTTAGTTGGTGGGTCAGTAAGGCTCCTGCATAAACGCTTATTACACGAACAAGCTATTTACGTCGCCGAGGGCGGCGACGCCCCTCGCAGCTCATTACACGACAAAAAAGTTTTTCGTTTTATCTGCCACTCTGCCACCCACCCCTGAAAATCCCGTCTAACCCTTTATTCCTCAACGTGTTACCATGGTTGCAGATGCCTCGTTTTATCTGCAACCATCTGCAACCATCTGCAACCATCTGCCACCCTGTAACCCACAGACATCCAGTGTGTTACAGCGATATTTGCCTAAAGGTGGCAGATGGCAGATGAAAAAAAACATAAAAATTACAGACCTAACTCTTTTCTGTTTGCATAATTATTTGTATATTTGCCACAACTTATAATAACTAAATAATTTAACAACAAAACATAAAATAAACAACACCCTTCAAACATAAAACAACAAAATACAAACAACCACCCCAAACACAACAACAGATAAAAAACAAAACAAAACAACTAAGGATTGAAGTATACCCCTACAAACACAAAAATAGAGGCATAGACACTCATATCCTGAATATGTATATTTATGAAAAAGTTGGCATTATTCATTGTTGTGATATTGTCAATGACAAGCTCGCAACTATCCGCCCAGAATGTAGCCGTAAAGACAAACTTCCTTTACTGGGCTACTACCACACCTAATATCGGAGCCGAAGTTTCGATAGACAGGAAGCATACCGCCCAAATGTTTTTCGGACTCAACCCTTGGAAGCAGTCGGGTGGCGACCAATCGTCGCTGCGCCACTGGTCGCTCATGCCTGAGTTTAGACACTGGTTCTGCCAGAGTTTCAACGGATGGTTTGTAGGCGCTCATCTTATGGGCGGCGAGTTTACGGTTGCTGGCGTCGACTTTCCCTTAGGCTTCCTCTCCACGCAGAAGAACCACCGCTACGAGGGATGGTACATCGGCGGCGGACTGACCGGCGGTTACCAATGGCCGTTGTCCAAGCACTGGAACCTTGAGACTTCCCTCGGCTTAGGCTACGACTTCATTAAGTACGACAAATTTAAGTGTGGCACATGCGGCAGAAAGTTGAAGAGCAGCCACACCAACTACTTTGGACCTACCAAGGCAGCCCTGTCGCTGATATATGTCATACGCTAACTAAACTAAAACGATATGAAACTGAACCCAATATACATATTGCCATTGCTAACGCTTGCCGTCAGTCCGTGCCGAGGGCAAGAGTGCAAGGGTGTGTCAATAGCCAACAGCAGCATAAAGGTGGAGAATGTAAGGGTGAGCAACGTCGACAAGCAGCTTACGTTGTCGATGACCCTCAACCTCGACCAGCTGCAGATGCCCACCAACAACCAGTTTGTACTTACCCCTACAATATCCACAGCCGACGGCGATGTGGCTATGCCAAAGATAGTGGTCAATGGCAGCCGACAGCACATTATGCTGCAGCGCGACCACCGCAAACGCTACGCCGCCGACACCTACATCGTGAAGCGCGTCAATGGCAAGCCACAGCAGATAGAGTATCTGCGCTCGACCACATACGACAAGCGCCTTGCCAACTATAAGGTGCTTATGACCGAAGACCTCTGCAGATGCGGCGACGCCCTTGCCAACAAAAGCTACGAGCTTGTAGAGTATCGCCGACCCACGGCAAAGCTTGTGCGACCCAAGGTTGTGGCAGAGAAGATACGCGAGCTTGACAAGCGTGCCTACATCGACTTCCCCGTAAACCGCACCGAGCTTAACCCTCTGTACCGTCGCAATCCGGAGCAACTCGACAGTATAATACGAACCATCAACACGCTAAAGGAAGACAACAACCTAACGGTGTTGGCAGTGAATATCCACGGATTTGCATCGCCAGAGGGACGCTTCGACAACAACGACCGCCTTGCCAAGGGACGTGCGCAGACGCTTACACAGTATGTGCAGCGTATGGTGCAGCTCGACGAAGGCATCTTCACGGTGTCGCATACGGCAGAAGACTGGGACGGCTTGCGCAAGTTTGTAGCCGAGAGCAACATCGAGCACAAGCAGCAGATACTCGACCTTGCCAACGACACATCGCTAAAGGAAGACGAGCGCGAGGCTAAGATTAAGGCTGCCTATCCAGACGAGTACCGCTTCTTGCTTACGGCATGCTATCCTGCCCTGCGCCACTCCGACTACCATATTAAATATAAGGTGCGCCCGTTCAACGTGGAGGAGGCAAAAGCTCTTATCAACACACGTCCGCAGCTGCTCTCACAGAACGAGATGTATATGGTGGCACAGACCTACGAGCCTGGCTCAAAGGAGTTTGGCGAGATAATGGAGATAGCGGTGCGTATGTTCCCCGACGACCCTACAGCCAATCTCAATGCGGCTTGCACCCGTCTTAACGCCGGCGATGCCGAGGGTGCCAAGCCTTATCTTGACAAGGCTGGCGACAGCGAGGAGGCTAAGGCTGCACGAAAAGTATACGAAGAGATTAAATAACATAATTAACATAAATAATTAAACTCAAAGTATTATGAAGATCTTTAAATTATTCCCATTGGCATGCGCTGCTCTGATGATGAGTGCATGTAGTTCGGACGATGCTGGTAATGAAGGCGGCAATCAGGGTGTTGCTGGCGAAACCCAGTATCTGGCAGTGAATATTGTTAATGTGGGTACTACACCTACACGTGGTAGTAGTACAGATCCTAACTATGCGGATGGAACTACAGAAGAAAACACGATTAACAAAGTACGTTTCTACTTCTTCAATGCTGATGGTTCACCTTATACATTGGTAGGCACAGAAGAGACAACTACAGGAACAAATGTGAACTGGCTGGAGCAAAAGACTATAACCACAACAGAAGGTGCAACAGGTTCAGTAGATAAAGTATTGAATACTGTGCTTGTGATTAATGGTTCTAAAGCTGCAGCTCCTGCAACTATGGTTGCTGTAATCAATCCTGAAACACTTAAGGATAACGCAACATTAAATAATAATAGTACTGTTACTCTTAGTGAACTCCGTGATTCAAAATTTGATACTCAGTTCTACAAACTGAATACAGATGGTAAAAACGCGGATTTCGTTATGACAAACTCTGTATATAGAGAAGGTGGAAATACTATTTGTCCTTCTCTTATATCAGGTCACTTGGAAACAGAAGCTGATGCAGCAAGAAACAATCCCGTTAATATCTATGTGGAGCGTGTAGCTGCTAAGGTTTCTGCAAAGGTTGACAATACAACAGTTCCTACAGGTTTTACTGCTAACCCTTGGGAAAAAGGTGATGGAACAAAATGGGCAACGGACCAGTACGGTATGGAAGTTGGAACATTTGGTAAATCTACTAAGATATATGCTGTTATCGAAGGTTGGGGTGTAGCTGATGAAAATAGCCAGGCAATGCTCGAGAAGCAGATTGATGCAACATGGAATGATACTAACTTAGGTATTACACCATGGAATACTGCCGATTATCATCGTAGCTTCTGGGAGACTATGACATCAGCCGCTGGTACCGATATTTATAAAAAGGCAAATCATAGCTTCAACAAGTATACAAGCAAGATTGGTACTGACTTTACTAATATCACGTATACATTGCCTAATACTACCCAGACAGTAGTTTCAGACGTATACAATGACAACAACTTGACAAAGTTCTTGGTTGCAGCTACTTTGAAATACTATGATGGAACAACTTGGAGGAACGCCGACATTTGCAGATATAGAGGTATAGAATATATGGGTGGCGAAGCAAAGTTGAAGGAAGTTGTTGCTGCTACATATAACAAGTATTACACAAAGAACACTACTGGTGGATACGAACCACTTGCAGCTTCGGATATTAAGTTTGCTTATGCTCGCTCTGTAGAAAATACCGTAGCTAAGAAAGTGGCAGATTGCCAAATGGTTCCTACATTGGTTGATGCTACTAAAGATTATTATACAAAGACTGTAACATCAACAGGTGCAACCTATACAAAGGTGGTTAACAGTAATGATGTTGTTAAGGACATCGAGATGTATCCAGCTGATATCAGAGTAAATGGTAAGACATACTATTATGTTCCTATCCGTCACCTCGGTGCTGCTGCAACCGCCCCTGCATATTATGGTGTAGTACGTAACCACTATTATCAGATTAATTTGCAGAGTCTCAAGGGATTCGGCTCATCTGTTTACAACCCTGACAGAGAAATTAAGCCTGTAATTCCTGCTGAAGAAACTTCTTTCCTTGCTGCTCAGATCAACGTTCTCCAGTGGCGCGTAGTTTCTCAGGATGTAAATCTTGGTAAGTAATACTCTCCCTTCAACATATTAGGTACGGCCATGTGCCGTACCTAATATGTCACCCCTTATCTAATTGCACAGAACTCACATTATATACTGTTTATATGAGATACTTTAAGTCTGTCTTGAACATAACAACCATAGCCACGCTCTCTTTGTTGCTGGTTCTCGCTATATCTTCTTGCTCGATGATGCACGAAGATATGAGCGGATGCAAGAAGGAGCTGAGGGTTAGGTTCGTATATGATATGAATATGAAGTTTGCGGATGCCTTTGCCACACAGGTAAAGACAGTGACCCTTCATGCCTATAATCTAAATGGCGACCTTGTATTCAAGAAGACCGAGAAGGTGAGCGATATAGCTGCAGCAGGAGGCTATATGACGCTGGATATCGACCCCTGCATTTATACTCTGCAAGTATGGGCAGAGGGCGAAGAACGCCAAACTAACTCGTACATATACAATACTGACGGCGATATAAACAACGACGTCACCAAACTCGACTGTAAGATTAACCGTACAGACAGAGACGTTAAGCACGACCTTACCACGCTATACCACGGACTGCTAAAGGATGTAGACCTGCGTATGGAGGACTATGGTGTAAAGACTGTGGTTGTGCCACTTACAAAGAATACAAATAATGTCAAGGTGGTGATACAGAACGCTATTGGCGTGAAGCTGAACGCTACCGACTTTGACTTCAAGATAGAAGACGACAACGGATGGCTTGCCTACGACAACTCACCAGTCGTGGACGACTCGATAACATATCATCCTTGGTCGCAATACGATGGAGTGGTGAACTCGGCAAGCGAGGATAATACTCAGGTGTCGGCTGTTGTGGCTGAAATGACAGTTAACAGACTGTTGGCAAGCAAGCACCCACGACTAAAGGTGTATAATAATCTTAACAAAAAAATGGTGTTCAGTATTCCGCTTATCGACTATGCCTTGCTGGTTAAGGGCAACTACAACAAGGCTATGACCGACCAGGAGTATCTCGACCGACAGGACGACTACAGTTTCATTTTCTTTGTAGACGACCACCTCGACTGGCTAAACGCCACTATCTACGTAAACTCGTGGCGTGTGGTGCTGCAGAACGTAGACATGTAGATTTATAATAAATCAGTACAGTATTAAACATATCCATATAGAATAGTACGGATGTTAACACGTTTTATCGATAAGTTCATTCAGAGGGTTGCCTTTGTCATCATGCTGTGTATGGTGATGGCAGCTTGCTCCGACAGCGATGATGATGCTGTCGGCACAGAAGACGTGTCGGTAGCATTCACTCTTACCGTTGCCGATGCCGCGTCTACTCGTGCCGATAACGACGGATGGGACGACTATTCACCAACGCAAGATGGTATACTGAACGAGAACATGGTGAATACCGACGATATTATTATAGCCATTTACGACGATAAAGGCCATAAGGTGGACAATGTAGTGGACTTGCGTGTGACAAAGATTAGCGACGCAAGTGGTACTGGCACTATGTATGCTATTACTGGTGTATGGCGAAACGCTAAGCCTAACGTAGAGAGGGCTAAGAGAGTGATGGTGATGGCTAACTGCAATACCTCTGTATGGAGCGACCCGTCGGCGCTGACCTACGACCTTAACCCAGACACACGCAAGTATATACCTATGTGGGGCGTGGTTAAGATTCCTGACACATTGACGTTGGGCAAACAAAACAAATTGCCTAATATACAGATGCTTAGAGCTATGGCTAAGGTGAGCGTGAGTCTGCGTACAGATATGACCACATACGGCTACGCTATAGGCAGTATGACCGTGAACAACTATAACACCAAGGGATATTGTGTGCCAAAGACATTCAACGAGGTGGATAACACTTCAGAAGTGCGCTTCGCAAATTCGCTGAATGTTTTTGATAGCCATGCCGACAAAATAGCATTACCGACCACGGCTCCGCTATACTTGCCTGAGTACGACAATTCGGGTACAAATCCTACTACAATAACCGTTAACCTCAACCGCAATGGAAAACCGGAGGGAACGTATACTTTGGAGTTTCGCAACTACGACTCGGATGGCAAGCCTACAGGTCCTACCTATCCTATACAGCGCAACCACTACTATCAGTACTGGATATATAAGGAGACAGGAAAGATTATTGTTACGCTGCACGTAAGGAAGTGGAACCGACGCATATACTCCGAAAACGACGGAATAATTATGTAAAACCATATTAGAGAAGATAAAAGCGATATGAAGAATCTTTCGATATTCATAATGTCTGTTATTGCATTGCTTGCCTTTGCAGGCTGTACAGTCGATACTGACAACGACAACGATAATGGTGGCAATGGAAAGGTGAGGGTTAGAATCAACATCTCGTCATCGGGCATCTCTTCGGCATCGCGTGCCTCGGGCGACTTGTCGTGGCACGACGAGTATGTTGAGCCAGGCGAGAAGATGAAGAACTGCTTTGTGGTTATTGTGCAGAATGGCAAAATAATCGACTTGCTCAAGAGCGAGGAATATGCTACGGAACAAGACTATGTGGGCAGACTGGAGTCGACGCTTGACGAGGGCGAGACCACCTTTTATTCGTTTGCCAATATCTCGCCAGAAGAGCTTGGGTTCGATTCTACTGTAGACTACTATACCAAGTTGCATCCTAACACAGCGTTTCCTACCGACTTCGACAGTAAGCTTTATGCTGTAGCGGGCAATGTGGGGGCTGCAATAGTAAAGTCTGCTGATGAAGCGCCGTGGAGAAAGGATGTATTTGCGAATGGCATTCCGATGAGCAACAAGCAGATCTTCACTATAAAGAAAACCACCCAGCAGATAGACCTTGAGGTGATAAGAATGGTGGCAAAGATGAAGCTGAAGCTGACCAACGACACTCCTAAAGATATTACACTAAAGAGTATTTCGCTGAGCGATATTACAACTAACGGTACGACGGGTGCTGAGAATCTGTATCTATTGCCAGGCAAGGATAATAGCGTAGCTGTTGAGCCGCATCTAAGTCCTTTGGCTACATATAATATATATAAGGTGGATGTTTGGTCGAAGGTGGGCGAAAAAGAAGTGCCTTGGATAAAGATTCCTGCCAATACGGCTACTTCAAAGAAGCCTGTGGAGGTGACATTCTACCTGAATGAGTCGGTAGCAAAATCGCCAGAATATTTTATCCTGAATCTTGAGACCGACAATCTTGCAATAAATAGACGTATAACACTTGCTAAGTGGGACGTGATGGCACGCAACGACTATTTGGAGGTGCCCATAAAGCTAAGCGACTATCAGATAACTTTCGATGTGCAGCAGTTTTCTGCAATTGGCGTGCTGCCAAGCATCAGTCAGGTTGACGATAAGTTGACGGTGAAGTTTAAGAATTATGGCGAGTTTCATCTTGTGCCTCATGTTAAGGAGTATTCTACAGGAAAAGAACTTGTTGGAGGCTCAGATGCCGTGGGCAGTTGGACTGTAGCAGGATGGTCTACGATAAAACAAGACCCTGATGGCGCTGATGGTGTGAGTATATACGACCGCTCGCCAAAATATGTGCCTAAACGATTGACTATAGATGGCGTGATGGGCAACCGCCCAGGCTATGCCGTACACGAGATACTGATTCACATCGGTGGACTGAAATATAACATCCCGTATAGAGTAGAAATAATAAAAGAATAAATCTGCTTGATATGATAAAAAGGTTAAGATATATATATGTATGCGTAATGGCGATGTTGGCATGTTGTGTCAGCACAAGCGTTAGTGCCCAGAGTAGTGTGTTTGCGCATTATAAAGGCGTGAACAATCTTCCGTATATCAGGAATCCGTATGGTATAGAGATGCAGCAGGTGCATGAGTATGAGTATACTTACTATGTGGAGGCAGGGAAGAAAATCGATTTACTATTGCCGTTTCAGGGCTATAATAGCACCAGTTCTACAAGAGATGACGAACCAAAAGGCTACATTAGATGGTACGACTACAAGACAGATATGAAATCTAATAGTCTTGAGGAATGGAGTCCCCACTGGGGTTTGTTGCAGGAAGTATATGATAAAGACGGTAAGAACAGAGGCTTTTTCGCTTGGAAAAACAGTACGACTTCAGATGCTGCTGGACCAAACAAAAAAATGCAAGGTGTGCAATATGTACCACCAGCAGATTCGGCAAATTCTGCCGATTGGAAAGGCGAAGAGATTGCTTGTGATGTGAGCAAATATACCGACTTTGGTCCTGTGGTAAGTGGCACAAGCCAATATTTCACCCACGAGCCAACATTGCAGATACGCTATATCTTTCATATTCGCCCGGCAAAGGCTATTGCAGAGAATATCATCAAGACAACAGCTACTGACCTTCGCACAGCAACATCTGATTTGACAATAGAGGACAACCGCCGTATTGTGTTTGGTGCAATGGATGGTGATGCGAAAATGTCGATACGCGTAAATTATAAGCCGAGCAATTACTATTTCTATGCACTAAAACCAAGCAACGGAATACCAAGACATCTTTTCTCTTCGGACGAAGCGCATAGCATAAAACAAGCCGACTACGACAAGAGCACACTATATAATGCCAATAATTTTATATGGATTGCTTATGACGAGACAAAGACAAAGTATACTTTGTTGGATTCGAGTGGAGCCAAACAAATGATAGAAAAAACTTCCATGAACACCTTGATGAATGGGGAGTGGTACAACTTGGATGGTACAGTTGCTTCTTCAAAACCAGCCATAACTTTCGGAAGTATAGTATATTTTGTGGCTTACGCCTACTATAATGATATCTCTATCAAAGCTCCAATAGCCAACTTTGAGGTGCTATATCAGAACACTTATCCAAAGACGATGAAGCAGCTGATAGATGATGGCGACAATGAGCGTACACTTGCCTATTTTGAATCGCACTATAAGCAAGCCACAAAGCCTATATCGTTTGACGACGATAACGACCAGCTTACCGTGGTGGCTCCTACAAAGGATAACAATATGGCACATTATGCCTCAAGATGGGACAGACGTGCATATAGCTTTGTATATCCACAGTTGCGCGACCAAGCATGCCCTGGTACGTACGCTTTAATACATGGTGAATATGGATTGTTTAAGAGTGCTAACTTGGATGGTATTTCAGACAATTCAGTAACTTCAGCTGGAGGAAAGACTTTATACAGTTGGAATGCTTCTGGCATTCTTTATGACCGTACTTATGCTATAACTAACGGCAAACAGTATGGATACTTCCTCTATGTGGATGCATCAGACGAAAGCCGACAGATAGCTTCTATCGACTTTAAGGCTGACCTTTGCTCGGGAGCACGTCTGATATTCTCGGCTGCGGTTACTGACTTTACAGCTTCTACTGCTCCAGTAGAACCTCAGGTGCTGTTCAAACTATATGGCGTCATAAAGGATGAGAACGACAAGGTGATTCATCAGCGACTGCTGACATCATTTACATCTGGCGACTTTAACTCTAACACGAAAGGCAATAGACAAGCTGGTACTTGGTTTCAGGTGTACAGCCGAATAGTGATGAGAAAGAATTCGGGAGTGGAAAACTATTCCGACTTCCGTATTGTGCTCGAAAATATGTGTTCGGGTACTCATGGTGCCGACTATGCCATTGACGATATTCGACTATATATTCAGCATGCTAAGGTGGACGTGCTGCAGAATCAGCCTGCTTGTCCTGATGCTAAGAGCGGAAGCACAGCAAACGACAAGATTACACTTAAAATAACTTCGCACTACGAAAATGTGCAGGCTATAACAGGTGTGGGCAAAGAGTCGAAGTTGTTTTATCGAATATCCGATATGGATGGCAATCCGTTTGCGGGCATCGACTATAATGGCGACGGTACAGCCGACGAATATGGCGTGGTAACTATACCAGCCAACTATGATGCTTCTTCTTCGGCGTTTGAAATCGACCCAGAGGGACATGTAAAATTGATAATAGCCAACAGGCACTTCAACTTGCCTTTGGGAAAGAAGTTCTATGTTTCGGTGGCTTATCCTGATGCTGATGGCAATCCCGATG
>ULYE01017158.1_pt1 | contig 14730 bp, 8 predicted proteins | sample 1961921 | NCBI WGS metagenome assembly ULYE01 (sample SAMEA4835856, study PRJEB28245) | human gut metagenome | biome: gut microbiome; material: fecal sample | place: Denmark | collected 2008 | reverse complement strand
CTCGGCGACGTTTCCATCTATAGACGTCGCCGAGGCGGCGACGCTCCTAAACTTAATCGCAGTCGTAGCTATAGTCGGCAGTGCCATCGGCATTGCTTGGCCATCCTGGGTTCTGATAGAGTGGACTGTTAGCAGTAACACCACCACCAGTAATAAGGAACTCGCTTATTGGAATTGGCTCAAGATAGTGCTGCTTCGGGAAGGTGTAGCCACCATAAGCCACAGATGTAGAGCTAATCTGCAATGGGCGAACATAAGTAGATACGTTCTTCTGAGAGATAACATCCTCTGTAATCTGACCTGCATCATACATCTTGTACATCTCCTCCCAGAGGTTGAAGCCCTCAGGCTGATACTCTACCATATTGTCAAGGCTACGCCAACGCTTCAAGTCGTCGAGACGCATACCTTCTGCGATGAACTCGCAGCGGCGCTCGCGGCGGATGTTGTACAGAGTCTTGTCCACCGTCTGTCCATGCGAGTAGATACCGAGGTCGTTCTCCTTAGAGAGGTCTGTAGCATCGATAGTCTTCTGGAAGTTGGTGTCTACACCAGCACGTTTGCGCAGAGCCTGCCAGTAAGCCTTACATGTGGCGTCGAGCTGATGATGACGCTCGTAGTAAGCCTCCATATATATAAGGTAGCTTTCGGCAGCTCTGAGGAGAGGCACTGCAGTTGTACACTCGTACTGAACACGCTGGTCCTCGTCGGCACTGAGCCACTTGTTAAGCTCATAACCAGTGGTAGCCTTCTCCTGACCGCTTGAGAAGATCTTTGGACGGTGATAGTAGATAGTGTCGTTTACATACTTGCCTGTCTCCGCGTCAAGATGTGTGTTGATGAGCGATCCGCATGGTCTAACCGAGCCGGTAAGACGTGGGTCGCGGTTCTGGAACTCGTAGTAAGACACCTTGTCGCCCTGATAGCCCGAACCATCTGCGTAGATAGGCAAGCCGTTGGTCATCACGAACGAGTTGACGAGAGCACGTGTTACGTTACAGCCACCACCATTCTTAAGCAGAGCCGAGCAGCTGTGTGTGATAACACCCTTCTGATAGTAGCGTGCAAGGATAACCTCGTCGTCGTTGGCAAATGCGTCGGTACGGTTGAACATACCCTCGTAGTTGGTATCAAGCGAGCGGTGGTCTGCCACAAGCTTCGAAGCATTGATAGCCTCGTCAAGGAAGAAGTTTACCTCTGCCTCTGCCGAACCTGCCTTAAACTGGAAGTCGGGCCATGTCTTATTGCCCGGCCACTTGCTGTTGCCCGGTACAAAGCATGTACCTGCGTGGTAGCGTTCCCATGTGCCCTCGTACAGAGCCACGCGAGCCTTGAGCTGCAAAGCAGCGTCGCGGCAGATGCGTCCACTCTCGGGAGCCACTTCCTTAAGAAGCTTGGCAGCCTCGTCGAGGTCGCTAAGGATGAAGCGAGCCACCTCGTTGCGTGGGGCGCGCTTGCTGCGTGCTGTAAGCTCAGCCTGGTTGTCGGGCAACATCTCGGTGAAGATAGGCACATCGCCAAAGTTGCGCAACAGGCGGAAGTAGTCGTAGGCACGGAAGAAGAGAGCCTCGCCACGATAGTGCTTAACGTCTTCGTTGTCGCCGTCGAGGATGTCGCTCTTTACGTTGGCGTCAATCTTGTTGATGAAGTAGTTTATAGAACGCAAGTTACTGAACTTCCATTCAGAGCTTGCTATAGCTACCGTCTTCTTCTCTCCCTTGTAGAAGAGGTTCTGTGCATACGATGCACACTGGTTGTCGCTCACCACGTCTTCTGTATACATGCCGCCCCACATAGCCTTGTTCTGTGGCAGTGCGCTGTATAGGTCGTTGGCAAACATCTTAAGGTCGTCGGCAGTTCTGAAGTAGGTGTCTTCGTTACCGAAGTCGAGAGGTTCGCGCTCCAAGAAGTCGTTGCACGAAACCATGAACGCCGCCGATACTGCCAAAAGTATTGTTTTAAGATTTTTCATTGCTTTAATGTTCATTGTTGGTTTTGATGTTATTACCGGTTAGAATGTCACCTCAAGACCTACCGAGTAAGTGCGATACTGCGGGTAAGTCTTACCAGGACCCCAGTTGTCGGCATTGCCAATAGCTTCAGGGTCGAAGATGCGGAGGTTGGTCCATGTTATGAGGTTCTCGCCCGACATATACAGACGTGCCTTCTTAACCCACTTGGCAAGCTTGGTGTTAGCCGGGAGATTGAAGCCAATCTGCAAGTTCTTCAAACGCAGATAGCTTGCATCCTGCAAGAAGCGGTCGCACACCTGGATATTGTTCTTGTCGGTACGCAGACGGCCGTAGTATGGGTCGAGGTTGGCACCAAGCTCAGAGCCTGCATAGCGGAAGTAGTCGAGGTGGTCGGTGTACAACGAGCGCTGCCACTCGCCTGCAAAGCCAAAGAAGGTAGCACTGTTGGTGAAGAAGAAGTCGCGCTTGCCCACTCCCTGGAAGAAGGCTCTAATGTCGATAAACTTATACTGTGCCGACAGTGTGAAGCTGTACGAGTAGCGTGGTGTGGTGTTGCCTATAACCTTGAGGTCGCCGTGGTCGTCGAGAGTCTGGCTACCCATATCCACTCTACCGTTGTTGTCGAGATCGCGGTACATAAGGTCGCCACCGCCCCACTTGTCGCCAATGGCGCTCTGCGAGTGCTTTGCAAGGTAGGCATTCATCTCGGCGTCGCTCTTGGCAATGCCTACAACCTCGTAGCCCCAGATGTCGCCATACTTCTTGTTCTTGTACCAACCAGATATCTTGTTGTCTGGCGAGTCGTACTTGGTGATGAGCGTGTTGTAGTCGCTCAGTGTGGCAGAGATGCTATAGTTGAAGTCCTTGCCGATGCGGTCGCGCCAGCTAACCTCAATTTCCCATCCGCGTGTACGCATCTCGGCGTTGTTGGTCTTAGGAGCGCTGGCTCCATAGAGTGCGCTAAGAGCGTTTGCAGGTCCCACCATGTCCTTGGTTGTACGCTGATACCAGTCGAAGCTACCAGTGAGGCGGTTGTGGAAGAAGCCCCAGTCTATACCGAAGCCGATGTTCTCAATGCGCTCCCATGTAAGCGATGCCGAGAACGGCGAGTACATAGGCAGTGTCATGCCCTGCTTGCCACCGAGAACCACGCTGCCCGGATAGGTGTTCATCTCCTGATAGTAGGGGTAGAACGATGTGGTGTTCTGGTTGCCAAGGGTAGCGTACGAGCCACGGAACTTGAGGTACTCGAAGCCTGCCTTAGCCAATGGCTTCCAGAAGCTCTCCTCTGCAATGTTCCAACCTGCCGATACTGAAGGGAAGTAGCCCCAACGCTGGTCGGTAGGGAAGCGCGATGCACCGTCGGCACGCATATTGAACTCGAGCATGTAGCGGTTGTTGTAGTTGTAGTTCACACGACCGAAGAAGCCCAATGACGACCACTCGCCATTCTTGAACGACTCGAAGGTTGTGTTGCCTGCACCCTCGCCAAGGTCTACGTCGGTTGTGGCAAAGCGGTTAATCTTGCGATGATAGTACTCGCTCTGCTCACCAAGGAGGAACGTAAAGTTGTGGCCTCCCTTAAGCTTGAGGTTGTAGTCGGTGTAGATGTTGGTGCTGAAGTAGTTGATGCGTGTTGTCGCATTCTCGTGATAGGTCTCGCCGGCAGCAGGCTGTACGTTGAATGTACCGTTGCTGTTGATTACGTGCTTGGCGTTTACACCCTCGAGCACCTTCATATACTCCAATGTGCCGTCTGGCAAGTGGTAGCTTATAGGCAAGAAGTCGCGAGAGTAAGGATTGCTCTCTGTACGGCTGTTAAGCTCGAAGTGCAACTTCCAGTCCTTGATAGGCTCCACGATGATGTTTGCCTGGTTGTACAGCTGGCGTGTCTTTTGGTTGACGCGTCCACCCCAGAGTATAGCCGGCAGCAACGACTCGTCCGAGTAGTCGCCGTTAGGCAGTGTCACAACAGATGTCGGGGCGCGACGTCCGAGGTTGTGGTAGAAGAGGTCGTTGAGAGCCGATGGCTTGTCGTTGTTGATGTTGATGTAGCGGGTAGACCAGTTGGCTGTGACATACTTGTTGAACTTGTATCCCAACTTGGCGTTGATGGTGAAGCGGTCGTACTTCTCGTCGGCATACTTAAAGAGACCTGTCTGTCCCATGTAGTTGCCAGAGAGATAGTAGGTGAATCCCTTGTCACCGCCAGTGAGGCTGAAGTTGTGCTCCTGAGATGTGGTTACATCCTTAAGGTAGAAGTCGTACCAGTTGGTATTGCCAAACGAGTTTTGGTTCTTCATCCACTCGTTAGAGTTGTCGTATGCCATTGTGCCATACTCCAGCTTGCCGTCCATAAAGTCGCGTATGCGCTGCAACTGCTTTGTACCGAACGGGGCGTTGCCACCGGTGTTGAGGTAGGCGTCGTTCACCATCTGTGCGAAGGTATAGCTGTCTACCGAGTTGGGCACACTTACTGGGTTCTTAAAGTTGACGTTGGCACGGTAGTTAATCTGCAATCCCTTGTGTCCGCCCTTGGTTGTTACGAGGATAACACCGAACGGAGCACGCGAACCGTAGATAGAAGCCGAGGCACCGTCCTTAAGTACAGAGATGTTCTCGATATCGTTAGGGTTGATAGTAGAGAGGTCGCCCTCCATACCGTCGATAAGCACGAGTGGCGACGAGCTTGAGCCTTCGCCGATTGAACCCACACCACGGATGTTGATGCTCATCTCCTTGCCAAGCTCACCACCACCGTCGTTGGTAATGTTAAGACCACCTACAGCACCCTGCAAACCCTGCACGGCATTGGTAAGAGGACGGTCGGTAAGAACATCGTCGCCAATGGTCTTAACAGCACCAGTAGCGTTGATCTTCTTCTGTGTGGCAAAACCCACAATTACGACGTCGTCTATCGACTTGCGGTCTTCGTGAATGGTTACCTTAAGGTTGTTGGCTGCCTTTGCCTCGCATGGGCTGAAGCCGATGTAGTTGATTACGAGTGTCTGCTTAGGGGTGGCATTGATAGTAAACTTGCCGTCGATGTCGGTTACAGCGCTTATCTTGGTGCCCTTAACGGTGACAGACGCTCCAATGACAGGTTCGCCCGTATCGTCAAGCACAACTCCGGAGATGTTCGACTGTGCGAGTGCTGGCATTGTGAGCAAGGCGCAACCTAACGTTACTAAATATTTCTTCATTATATACTTTCTTTATGTAAGATTGTTGTTTTGTTAGAGTTTTAAGAGAGATGTTCGTGTTGTCTGTTAGTCTCTCTCACCGCTCTGTGTGAAGTGCAGGCGAACAAGCACGGTGCTGTCGCTTGTCATGATGTCTTGTACAGCCTCTACCGAACGCTTCTTGTTGCGGTTGCGTGTTACGCGGAAGTATACATTGCCGTCGCCGCCACCTGATGTTGAGGTGCTGCCTGTAACGAGGTTGTAGTTGTAGTACCACTGTACCTTGCCTCCTGCCGATGGCACAGGTGCCTTCCAGCGGGCGTTGCTCTTAAGCGCCAAGGTGAAGGTGTCTGCCTTTGAAGGCAGTGTAACGAGCTTGTACTCGTGCATCTTGGCTGTCAGTCCGCCCTTTACCCATGAGGTCTCGGTTGTAATCTGCAGCTTGCCTTCGGCATCAAGTATAGGCTTGTTGTTTTCGTCCTTCAGTGTGTCGTACTTGGTTACCTGATATTCGTAGGTGGTGTCTCGGCTCTCCAACAGCTCGAGCTGACCCTCGAAGCCTTGTGTGCTGACAATCTTGGTGTCCATTTCGAGCGTCGACTTAAGGTTGAAGTCGCCCGGATTCTTTGCCTCGTCGTCATCGCAGGCTACAAATCCCAGACCGGCTGCCATAAGCACCAGCGCATAGAATAGCTTTTTCATAATTGTTTTTTGATTTAGTTTGGTTATTTTTATAGTTATTGAAGTTGAGCAAGTTTTAAGCTTGCTCAACAGTAGACAATATTCACGGCTTCATAACCTTGACCTTAAGCGGAGCCTTGCCGTTGCCGAGGTCTGCCTTTACCACGTAGCATCCAGATGCCATGTCGGCGAGGCTTAGGCTTGAGGCTGTAGCTTGCTTTACAAGGGTGCCAGCCAATGTGTACACGGTAAGCTTCGCTGTCTTGCCGCCCTCAATGCTTATGGTCTGCTTAAGCGAGTCGTACTGCATGCCTGTCTTGCCGCCCGCGTTGAGCTGGCTAATGCCGGTAGGGTGGCTTATGGTTACGCTTTCTACCAACTTGTCAACGTTGCTGTTGAGTGCATACGATGCGTTGCGCGATATGCTAAGCGGGTTGGTGGTGTCGATGTCGTTGCCCATATCCCAGTAGAAGATGCCCTGCAGGTTGTTGTCTACCACATACTTGGCACGGTCGTACACCTGCTTGGGCGACATAAAGTAGTAGTTGTTGCCGTTCATCTTTGCTATTCCATTGAGCGACTCGTCTGTCGGGTCAAAGCTCTCGTCCTGCATCAAGCCACGATAGCCGGCGATAGGACCTACGGTGCTGCCAGCATCGTTGTATGCCTTAGATGTGGTGGTGCTGAAGGAGAGGTATACCTTGTCCTTCGGGAAGCCGTATTTGAGGAACGCGCTTGTTGACGACTTAAAGTTGTCCATGTTGAAGAACGTCTTTTGCGGACCATACTGCTGGAAGGTGAATCCGTCTACCTTGCTCATCTTGTCCTTCGGGAACTGGTAAGCACCGTATGCGTGGCACGAAATCATGAATGTCTTGCCAGCAGGCAGGGCAGCGCGTATCTCGTCGGCAAGCAGTCCGAGGTTGGTCTGTATGCCGTCCATCCATTCGAGGTCAAGCTCTACGCCGTCGTAAGGAGTAGAGAGCTTGGCAAGGTCGGCTGCAAACTTCTTACGGCGGTCGGCGTTGGCTATAGTGTTCTGCCATCCGTCGTGGCTCTCTACAGAGATGCGTATCTGTGCACCGCGGTAGCCTTTGAACACGTCCTTAATCATCTCAAGCCAGTGGTCCTGCGAGTAAGAGTCGAAGCCGAGGTTGTCCTCACGGTCGAATGTGTAGTAGCTCTCAGCGGCTGCAATAATCTCGGCGGTCTGTACCTTGCCGATAGCCGGCATTGGCAAGCCGTTCATGTGGTTCTTGAGGTCGTCGGCGCTGAAGCTGCGGCTCCATGTAGCTGTGCCGTCGAGCTTGCCATGAAGGTTCTCACCGATAATGGCTACGCAGTCGTCGGCACCAGTTGGGGTATATACCTGAGAGTCGTCCGACAGCTTGTCGGCACCAAATGTGCCTTTGCCGTTGTACGAGAACATAAATGTCTTGCCCACAGTACCACCGTCATAAACGGTTACGCCAAAGTGAACCCACTTGCCTACAGACAAGTTTCGGGTGTTGACAAACTTCTTGCCGTTGACGGTTACGATAACCTGCTTGGTGTCCTCTTTGCCGAGAGAGATAGAGAAACCCTTGGTTCCGTCTTCGCTTTGCTTGCGTATGATGTAGGCACCTTCGGTCCACTCGTCGAGGTAGATCCATGTCTCGAATGTATACTTGGAATTGCCGTATTTGTCGCGCTGGGGTTTAAGCACATTCTTGGTGGTGGTTATAGAGCTATTGCCGTCGAGCGACACAACGCCAGTGCGTCCCTCAAACTCCTTAAGCCACTTGCAGTTGTTGAGTGTGGCGTGGTTGCATGGGCTGGCATACTCGAGGTGGCCGTCGCTGTAGCTCTTTATGCCGAGGATGATGATGTCGTTGGCAAGCAGATACTGGTCTGCCTTTACGCCACGATCGAAGAAGCGAGTGTTGTTGAGATAAGCACCAGCAAGCAGATAAGGCAAGCGTGGGTTGTCGGTTACCTTTTCGCGAGTGGCACCTGCGGGCATAGCAGCGTGGTGGTTGTACTGCACTGTGGTGTCGAAGAGGGGCTTATAGTCGACGATGTCCTGGCAGAGGTTCTGGTCGAACTTGTAGTAAACCAAGAGGTTGCTGGCTTCGGGTGCCCACTTGTTAAGGGTGTTGTTGATATAATAGTTGCGTTCGTTGCCAAGTGCTGTCGACCACAGGCGCACCTCGTCGAGACGTCCCTCGAAGTTGCCGCCAAGTGTAAGCTCGCCGCAATCGGCAGGCATGGCATAGTTGCCCTTTGCCTCGTAAGCGTTCTTGCCGTTGACAAGTGCTGTGCATTGTCCGTCCTTGACAACGATTGTAAGCTGGTTCCAACTGCCTGCCTTAAGGTCGGCGTTGGTTATGGTTGCTTCTGCCGAGCCGAGCTTAGCCTTTATTGTGCCTTCGGCATCAAGCTTAAGCTCTATATTGTCGCCCACCGACAGCAGTGTTGCTCCCTTTGTCCACTTGGTAGGGTTGAGCCAAAGCTGTACGGTATACTCGCTGAGCGAATTCATCTCTGTCATTAAGCCGCACTTTACGGTTGCACCTTGTGCAAGACGCAAGCTGTAGTTGTCTACCTGGGCGTTGGCAGATAGTGCAGAAAGCAGCAGCAACGACGGTATTAAAGATTTCTTCATTTGCAGTAAATATAGTAGGTTTTATAAAATAAGGAAACCTAAGGGTATGCCGTATTAACATTATCTTATGGTTAGATTACGTTAGTTTGACATACTCTTAAGTTTCCTTGTCATTATAGTTTGTTATTAACAATCAATGTTTGTAATGTTACGATTTACTTGATAACCATCTTTGTGGTCTTGCCGCCTTCCTTAACGATGTAGAGACCTTGACCGAGCTGTGTGCCAGCGTTTACGCGTGTGCCGTTGAGAGTGTAGATCTCCTTAACACCGTTAGATGCAGAAGCGTTGATGCTGCTGATGCCGGTAGCTACACCTGGTTTAAGAGTCTTGAAGGTCTTGTTGCGCTTGTTGCCTGCGATACGCTCTGAGCTATCTGCGAGCTTTGTGAAAGAAACCTCCTTGATGAATACTGTGCATCCTGCGAGGTTGCCCTGGACCATCTCCATCTTCAGACGCAAAGGCACACCAGTCTGTTCGTCAACAGGTGTTGGGCAATATGTATCCCACTCGTAAACCATCCACTTAGTAGGATCGTAGATGTAGTTGTCATTGTCGTCCAATACTGGAGAATCGTCGTCGACATAGCGCTCGATAAACTCACCTGTTGTGATGGCAACGGCTGTAGCTTTATTTGATTCAGCAGGCATAACGTTGCCCTGGTTGCTTACCATATAAGCTGCGTTGATAATGTTGTCTGCCTCACCTGGTTTGTTAGAGTAAACGTTGAGCACTACACGTACGCGGATGTTGCGGGTAGCATCGCTTACTTCTTTACCACTAATAGTAGGTGTGTTCTTAGGATCCATAAACCAGTTGATGTTGAACCAGTTGAGAGTGCCTGAACACTGTGGAAATTTCACATTATACTTCTCGTTGAACTTAGAGTTGGCACCATTGATACAGAGCACCTTGCCTACCTCGCCACCGAGGTCAACGATAGATGTGCCTGCCTGGAGATCCTTGGCGTATGGCTGTGCAGTGTTGCCAAACTGACCACCTGCTACAATGAACATACCATTGTTGTATTTCTCTTCGATAAGTTTGTCGCATGGAGCTGCGATGTTAGCGCCAGTAATGAAACCGTCAATAGCTTCCTGACCTACTTCCTTGTCAGCATACTTGTACTTAGAAGGTGTAACGTCTACGTCCTGTGCAAAAGCACCGCCTGCTGTCATGATCATAGCAAGGCTGAGTAAAATTTGTTTCATAATTTTTGGTTTTTAATAAATAGTTATAAATTAGATGTTTGTTACTTTATTCTTCCCAAATGTTGGTGTATCCGGCTGATTGGAAAGATCCGGCATTAGTTTCTTCATCTTCTTTAATGGTTACTTTATTGCCGTCTTCGGTTATCGAGCCAGCCATGATAGACATTATCTCGACAGCCACCACTTCCATAGTTGGGGGGGTATAGTTCTTCTTTTTCATAATTTGTCAATAAGTTTTAGGTAGGTTTTTAGGTCTGAATGTTTTATTTCACGATTACCTTCTTGCCGCCGCTTACATATACGCCCGGCTTGAGGTTGGCGGTAGATGTGCCAACATACTGGCCACTTAGGTTGTATACACGTGTCGGGGTCTTGGTTTCGAAGCCTTCAATAGCGTCGATGCCGGTTGTCTCGCCGTCGATAGCTACACGCAGAGCTGCTTCTGTCGACTCTGAGATATTGTTGGGTACGCTAAAATAAGCACGGAAACCCTTGATAGAAGTACCGGTTTTGGCGCGCTTCACCATATTGTCGACAATGCCAGATACGTGTGTGTCGGCTGTGACAAGATTGTCAACGTTGGTCTGGTTGTACACACCGCAGAACTTAATGTCGCCGTTGCCAACCTTTGCTGGTTCGGTTGTTGTGATATTAACATTATTGAAGATGTACTTTTCGGCTGTCTTGGTTGGCTTAATAAGATAAGGTGTGCCAGCTTCGATATCTGTTGCCTTAGCAAATGTGAGGACATTGCCGTTGGCACCAACATACTTGCGAACCTCTTTACCTTCGCCAAAAGCCGCATCAATCTGCTCTGAAGTAAGGGCGAATGGCACACAGAAGGTGTTCCACTTGCCAGACGCCATTTGGCGATTCAAAGTGAAGTTGGCACCAGTAAGGGCCTTTATTGTATTTGATGTGTAGGTCTCGTCAAGAGTAAGAGCGGTTGCACTTATTGTAGAGGTGCTTGTGTTATAGTTGTCTGTATTTGTTGTAGTACTTAACTTTGTGAAGGTAATTTCTTTAATAAAGATAGTTGCATTGTCAATAGCGTCTTTATTAGGCAAATTCATCATTAGACGAATTGGGTTAGCATCATTTGTTGGGCAGTATGCGTCAAATTCATACGTAATCCATTTGGTGATGTCGTAGCTGTTATTGGTATAAAAATCAGTTGGTTTAATACTGGTGATATTCTTTGTTACAGCCATTACATTTGTTTTCGTTTTGGCAAGCACTTGACCAATAACATTGCTTGATGCATTAGCTTCATTGGCATAAATGTTCATAACAACCTTAATACGGATTTTACGTTCCGTATTAGAACAAATAGGTGTTCTATTGTCGCTAAACCAATTCAACCAAAGATATCCGAAATTATCGTCACTCAGGCATTGGGGATAATCAACATTAAAAGTTGTGTTGAAGTTGGATTTGGCACCATTAATACATAAAACTTTACCAACTTCGCCGCCCATATCAACGATAGAAATACCAGCTTTTAGCTTATCACTTTTAGCGTTCGTGCCATTGGGCATTTGTCCACCGTTTATGGCAAATATACCATCAGTGTTTTGGTGGCTCTCAAGAAATGACTTCATTAAGTCAACGCTAATGTTTGCGCCGTTAAAAAATCCATCAACGACTTCTTGCCCGACAGGACGTGTCGAGTACTTGTACTTAGCAGGAGTTATATCCTGGCTACTTTGGGCGTAAAGGTTTACCCCACCCATTAGGGTTATGGCAATTCCGAGTAGAATTTGCTTCATAGGTTTGGTTTTTAGAGTTTTGTTTATAAAGTTGTTTTAGGTCGTCAGAATATATAGTAAGTGTAATAAAGCTACTGAAAACTTATAAAAGATTTTATCCTTTTGTAGATTTTTGTCGTGGCGTTATACCTTAGTAGATGCAGGACTGCATAAGTCCTATTAGTTTGCGCTTGCAAAATTATATAAAAATTACGAATCACCAACACTTTTCTAAGTTTTTTTTGTTAAAAGCCAAAGATTTTCAATGTTTTTTAGTATGTTTGCATTTGGAAACCTAACAAACAATATCGTACACACCGCCTAAATATCTGCCACTTCATATTCAGAATGAACCATAATAAGAACAAACACCCTTATATAAAAAGGTAAAGTTCGTGTAATCACAACCGCAGATATGTGTTCTTTCTGTCAATCTGTCGCATAATCGCCCATTAATCCTTCTCTTTTCTGTCATTTTGTCGCATATTATCCTAGTGGAATATAGTTTGCGTTATCCTTACCGAAAGCCATCGGCACACCGCATGGTAGCCGATGCTATAATTAACAAAGAAGAAAGGAGAACCAAAATATGACATTCGACAAATTTACAATCAAAGCTCAAGAGGTTGTTCAGGAGGCTGTGAACATTGCACAGCGTAGCGGACAGCAGAGCATAGAGCCAGTGCATATCCTGAAGGGTGTACTGCAGAAAGCCAAGGATGTAGCTACATACATCTTCCAGAAATTAGGTGTCAATGCCAGTCAGATAGATACTGTGGTGGATACCGAGATACAGCGCCTGCCGCGTGTCCAGGGCGGACAGCCTTATCTCTCTAACGATGCTAATGCGGTGTTGCAGCGAGCACAGGACTTTGCCACCAAGAACGGCGACGAGTTTACAAGCGTTGAGCCTATATTGTTGGCATTGCTGCAGGTCAACTCTACCGCAAGTCGAATCCTCAAGGATGCCGGCATGACAGAGGCAGAAACCGTTAAGGCTATCAACGAGTTGCGCCAAGGACAGAAGGTGCAGTCGCAGTCGGGCGACGAGAACTATCAGAGTCTTGCCAAATATGCCAAGAACCTTGTTGAGGAAGCCCGCCAGGGCAAGCTCGATCCGGTTATTGGCCGTGACGAGGAGATTCGCCGAGTGCTTCAGATATTGTCTCGCCGTACCAAGAACAACCCTATATTGATAGGTGAGCCGGGTACTGGTAAGACCGCTATAGTAGAGGGCTTGGCAGAACGTATCGTAAGAGGCGACGTGCCAGAGAACCTTAAGGACAAGCAACTCTATTCGTTGGATATGGGTGCGCTTGTTGCCGGAGCCAAGTATAAAGGCGAGTTTGAGGAGCGTCTTAAGAGCGTTATCAAGGAAGTAACCAACAGCGACGGCCGCATCATCCTCTTCATCGACGAGATTCATACCCTTGTAGGTGCCGGTGGCGGCGAGGGTGCTATGGATGCAGCCAACATCTTGAAGCCAGCACTTGCCCGTGGCGAACTGAGAAGCATCGGTGCCACAACCCTCAACGAGTATCAGAAGTACTTCGAGAAGGACAAGGCACTTGAGCGTCGATTCCAGACCGTGATGGTAGACGAGCCAGACGAGCTGTCGGCTATATCTATACTTCGTGGTTTGAAGGAACGCTACGAAAACCACCACAAGGTGCGTATACAGGACGATGCCTGCATAGCAGCGGTTAAGTTGTCCGAGCGTTACATCTCCGACCGATTCCTCCCGGATAAGGCCATCGACCTTATGGACGAGGCAGCAGCCAAGCTTCGTATGGAGCGCGACTCGGTACCAGAGGAACTCGACGAGATAACACGTAAGCTTAAGCAGCTCGAGATAGAGCGCGAGGCTATCAAACGCGAGAACGATACCGACAAGATAGCTCAACTCGACAAAGACATTGCCGAACTGCGCGACCAGGAAAGCTCCTTCCGTGCTAAGTGGGAGAGCGAGAAGGGTCTTGTCAACAAGATTCAGCAGGACAAGCAGCAGATAGAGCAGCTCAAGTTTGAGGCAGAGCGTGCCGAGCGCGAGGGCAACTACGAGCGTGTGGCTGAGATACGTTATGGCAAGCTTAAGCAGCTGGACGACGATATAAAGAACATACAGAGCCAACTCAAGTCTACCCAGGACGGCAACGCCATGATTCGCGAGGAGGTTACAGCCGATGACATCGCCGAGGTTGTAAGCCGCTGGACCGGCATACCGGTTACACGTATGATGCAGAGCGAACGCGAGAAGTTGCTGCATCTTGAGGAGGAGCTCCACAAGCGTGTCATTGGTCAGGACGAGGCAATCAAGGCTGTGAGCGACGCCGTTCGCCGTTCGCGTGCCGGACTGCAGGACCCTAAGCGTCCTATCGCCTCATTCATATTCCTCGGCACAACGGGTGTAGGTAAGACAGAGCTTGCAAAGGCTTTGGCAGAATATCTCTTCAACGACGAGACGATGATGACACGTATTGATATGAGCGAGTATCAAGAGAAGTTCAGCGTTAGTCGTCTTATCGGTGCGCCTCCAGGATACGTTGGCTACGATGAGGGTGGTCAGCTTACAGAGGCTGTGCGTCGCAAACCCTACTCGGTGGTATTGTTTGACGAGATAGAGAAGGCTCATCCCGATGTCTTCAACATCCTCTTGCAGGTATTGGACGATGGTCGTCTTACCGACAACAAGGGTCGCACCGTAAACTTCAAGAACACCATTATCATCATGACAAGCAACCTTGGCAGTCAGTATATACAGGGTCAGTTTGCCAGTATCACACCGCAGAATCGCGACCACGTGATAAGCGACACCAAGGAGAAGGTAATGGAGATGCTCAAGAAGACCATCCGACCAGAGTTCCTCAACCGTATCGACGAGACAATAATGTTCTTGCCGCTTACCAAGCCGGAGATAGCACAGGTTGTACGCTTGCAGATGAACGCCGTTAAGAAGATGCTTGAGCCTCAGGGATTCACTCTGAACGTAACCCCTGCCGCCATCGACTTCCTTGCCGACGAGGGCTTCGACCCCGAGTTTGGCGCACGTCCGGTAAAGCGTGCCATACAGCGTTGCGTGCTTAACGACCTCTCAAAGAAGATTCTTTCGGACGAGGTTAAGCGCGAGCAGCCTATCACTATCGATGCCGATAATGACGGACTGGTGTTTAAGAACTAAATAGATGGTTCGTTCGGCGACGCAAACACAACAAACTTAAATAACACGCCTTGCTTGCGGTATCTGTAGGAGAGGGTGTGTCAAAACTCAAACAATGCGGGCTGAAAGCCCAA
>ULYE01020206.1_pt1 | contig 14824 bp, 9 predicted proteins | sample 1961921 | NCBI WGS metagenome assembly ULYE01 (sample SAMEA4835856, study PRJEB28245) | human gut metagenome | biome: gut microbiome; material: fecal sample | place: Denmark | collected 2008 | reverse complement strand
CGCCGATGATATTCGCAAGACTTTTGAAAACAATCCGAGCCATGATAGGTCAGACATAAATGAATTGTGGAGTCGAGTAAACGAGGTGAACGGCAACACGCTGAGGAAGTTGTACGAGAGCGGTATGCTCACTAAAGAAGCATACAACGACATCAGCAGCATGTACACGAATTATATCCCTATGAGGGGATTCGACCAAACGACAAGTGCGGACGCCTACGCTTATCTAACGCACGGCGACAGCGCATTCAACGCACCGATAAAGACAGCCAAAGGGCGCAGCTCCAAGGCTGACAATCCTATAGCATATATGCAGGCGATGGCGGAAAGTGCGATAATGCAGGGCAACCGCAACGTATTGGTGAAACAAAAGATGTTGAACTTTGTGCGTAACCATCCGAGCGACCTTGCAAGTGTCAGCGATGTCTGGTTGCAATATGACTCGGTTGCAGATGAGTGGAAGCCAGTGTTCCCCGACAATATCGATGCCAATGACAGCGCATCCGTGGTGGCGAAAAAGATGGAGGCATTCGAGGATAAAATGAAACAGATGGCAGAGAAACACCCGGACTTGGTGCAAAGAAGCAACGAAGCACCTGACATCCCATATAAGGTGGTAGAGAAAGGGCAGTTGAACGAACACCAAGTGCTTGTGAAACAAAATGGCAAGTCTTACATCATCACCGTCAACGGCAGCCCAAGAGCGGCACAGGCGGCGAATGGCTTGACGAATCCGGACACAGACCTTACGGGCGCGGTCGGTAAAGTCTTTGAGGGAGCCGAGACGTTGAACAGACAATTGTCCTCCTTATACACCACGTTGAACCCCGACTTCATTGGCTCAAACTATGTGCGAGATGCCTTGTACTCAAATACAATGGTGTATGTCAAGGAAGGAGCTAAGTATGGTGGTTCCTTTAATCTCAATTTCGCCAAATACAATCCGGCGGAAATGGCGAACCTATACGCACGTTACAACAAAGGCAGCCTTGACACATCCAATGAAACGCATAGACTGTTTTTGGAGTTTATGCAGAATGGCGGAGAAACTGGCTTCGTGAACCTAAAGCAGATAGAGAAGAGGAAGTCGGAGATAGCGAAAGCAATCAAACGGGATGGGGAAATATCCGCGGCACAAATTTGGGGCGGTTTGAACGATGCCATTGATTTCGCCAACAGGGCAGTAGAGAACAGCGCAAGGTTTGCGGCATATGTCACGTCACGGAAGAGCGGACGCAGTGTAGGAAGGTCAGTATATGACGCAAAAGAGATTTCCGTCAACTTCAACAGAAAGGGAAGCGGCAGAGAACTGGTGGAAAGACAACGTCGGAACTTCTCGTTTCTATGACACAGAGATAGGCTTAGTGGAAATAAACAGGGCATCTGTAGGAAGCTCTCTTGCGCATCGGTATAGCCAAGTAAAACTTGATGTAATAACATCTCTTGCTGAAGGTTTTAACAATGCTGTGTATTTTGGCTCTATGCAAGACTTCAGTAGACAAGAGGGCGTTAAAAGCCATTACTTTGCATACCCGATAAATTATAATGGAAATCAAAACTATGTTTTCTGTCGCGCAATGCAAGATGCAAATAAAAGTAGACTATATGTGCACGAGGTGTTTTTAGCGGATAATATAGAAAAGGGCAATACCCTTCAAACCGCAGCGTCTCAGCCTCACGGAGGTATTACCCTTTACAAGGATATTCTTGCGAACGTCCTCGCCGCAAATGTAACAAATGATTCTGAGACGAGCAAGCCTCGCTTCAGTAGAAAGCCGGGCGAGAGCATCTTCGACTATGCGTCACGTGTGTCGGAGGACGTGGATAGAAGCGTGTGTGAGGGGCGCTGAGTGCGATTTTACCGGGGAGGACGATGCTCGGCCATTCTATGCTTTTGGGCGCGAATCGAAGGGGTGAAACGACAAGAACATGGCGACATATTCGTTGAATATCAACGATGCAAAATGCACGGAACTTATTCGTTTTGGGGGAATCAGCCTAATTCATCGGATTTGATTCCCAGAGCCATCATTATCGGAAAAGCGACAATTTGAGTGGCGTATCCATTCCCTTTCGCAGATTTGTCCATGGTGAATCGTGTGGCTATTTTGCCGTTGCTCTCAGAAAGAATTTTGTCGATTTCCTCGCCGCAACGCCCATCAAAGCCAATGACAGCGACTCGCTTTATCTCCTTTTCTGACATAAGATTGTGAAGAGAGTCAAGGAAAAAGTCGTTGGAGTCAACCATCCCTTCATTTGAATATGTGTAGAACGAAAATTCGCCGAGATGTCCGTTGAAAGCCATTCCGTTCAGTCCGGCAATGTCAGACGGGGCGCAGACATCGAAATTGTCACAACCGTTGTTGTATGTAATATAAACGTCAATTTGGTTTTCGCCGGGAGTGACACCCCAGTCCAAAGCAATGTATGTAAACAGCGAAGAGAGATCTATGGTGCTCAGCTCGCGGTTTAGAATGCGCTCAAAATTAGTTTTGAAATCCGATGTGATAAAATTAAGGAATGCCGCATCCACAATGATGGCATTTGGGGCTGGTGTGAAATCTTTAGTCATCTGCTTTTTTATGCAAAGATAACTTTCGATTGCGTATCGGCAAAATTTATGCTCCTGCATTTTTATGTTATTTGTAATATCGTTAACTTTGTGGATATGGAACTTTCAGCAGGAGTAATAAAATGGGTGCATTCCTTGTCGCAGAAAAAGAATCGTGACAAGGAGCGTTGTTTTGTCGCAGAAGGGACAAAATGCGTGGTTGACACACTCGATTATTTTAAGGTTAGATATTTGTTTGCCACGTCTGATTGGGCGGACAGCGTCGGCTGTAGATTGCGCTGCCCCGTGACGGTCGCAACCAAAGCTCAAATAGAGAGGATGTCGATGCTGAAAACGGCGACAGACGTCATCGCTGTTTATGAAATGCCAGATGTCCAGATTGAGAAAGGCTTGGAGAAGCGTCTCGCATTAGTGCTTGATGGAATCCAAGACCCAGGAAACTTCGGAACCATATTGAGAATCGCTGACTGGTTTGGCGTCAAAGACGTGTTTTGTAGCAAAGACACTGTGGATGTTTACAATCCAAAGACAGTGCAGGCTACGATGGGTGCTATTTCGCGTGTGAATGTCGTGTATTGCAATCTTCCGGAATTATTGGCTTCCCATAAGGATATGCCAGTTTACGGAACTTTGTTGGACGGAAACAATATTTACGAAACGCCGCTGGCGCAGGCGGGATTCATCGTCATGGGCAATGAAGGCAAGGGGATTTCGGAGGAGATAAGACGTCTTGTGACAGGAAAGTTGCTCATTCCGTCATATCCAATCGGCACTCCGACATCGGAATCGCTAAATGTGGGGATGGCGACAGCCATTGTTGTCGCAGAATTTAGAAGAAGAACAATGTAGTATGTGCTATGGCAAAGGATAAAATAGCGTTTTTTTGTAGCGATTGCGGATATGAGTCGCCAAAATGGGTGGGGAAGTGTCCGAATTGCGGAGCCTGGAACACTTTCGTCGAAGAGCGCGTTGTGCAGACTCGAGGCGGGAAATCGCTCCTCCCGGAAACAAAATTGGACTCGAAGCCACTTCGCTTGTCTGAAATCGAAGCTGGGGAGGAGAAGCGCATACAGATGCCGAGCGGAGAGTTGAACCGTGTGCTTGGCGGAGGTTTGGTGCAGGGTTCTATAATATTAATAGGAGGAGAGCCTGGGATCGGAAAGTCGACCCTCGTTTTGCAGAACGTAATACGCATTAGAAGCAGAAAGGTGCTCTATGTGTCTGGTGAGGAAAGCGCGCAGCAATTGAAGATGCGGGCTGACCGACTTGGTGCAGACGGAGGAGAGTGCTATATTGTTTGTGAAACGTCGTTGGAGAAGATATTTCAACACATAAAAAACAGCAATCCAGGAATAGTGGTTGTCGACTCCATACAAACTATTGCTTCCGACAATCTTGAATCTGTGGCTGGAAGTGTGGGCCAAGTGCGGGAATGCGCGGCGTCTCTTTTGAAATATGCCAAGGAGAGCGGAACACCAGTGGTGCTGATCGGGCATATCAACAAGGAGGGAAGTATAGCCGGGCCGAAGGTGCTTGAACACATTGTCGACGCCGTGCTGCAGTTTGAGGGCGACCGTCATTATATGTATCGGTTGTTGCGCTCGATAAAGAATAGATTCGGAAGCACGTCGGAAATGGGCATATATGAAATGACACAATCGGGATTGCGTGAAGTGGCAAATCCATCGGAATTGCTGCTGTCCGACAATGATTCTGACTTGTCGGGAGCTGCTATCGGTGTGACAGTGGAGGGGGCGCGCCCATTGCTCGTCGAATCGCAAGCGTTGGTAAGCACTGCGGCATACGGCACAGCGCAGAGGTCGGTGACTGGCTTTGATTCAAAAAGAATGAATATGTTGTTGGCTGTGCTTGAGAAACGTGTCGGATTCAAATTGGCTTTAAAAGATGTGTTTCTCAACATCGCAGGAGGATTTAAGGTGAATGACCCGGCGCTTGACCTTGCTGTTATCAGCTCGATACTTTCTTCCAACGTCGATATGCCGATCGCAAAGACGGTTTGTTTGACAGGGGAAGTCGGATTGTCGGGGGAGATTCGCCCGGTCACCAGGATAGAACAGCGCATAATAGAGGCTAACAAATTAGGCTTTTCTACGATTTATGTGCCAAAGCACAATTTGAAAGGTGTAGATGTGTCTCAGTATAATGTGGAAGTTAAAGAAGTGGCGCGTGTAGAGGAAGTGTTCCGCTCGCTTTTCGGATAAATCTGAAATTAATATTCTCGAAATTTTTTTCTTCAGCCGTCTTTGATTAATTTTGTATGACATAAAAACGTATATAGACAACAAAAAAGAATAACAAGAGGATAAATATGAAAAATGAATTCAGAGATTTCGCAGTGAAACACATGGGACTCAACGGGCTCGCCGTTGACGACTATATGAACATCACCAGCAGCTATATCTCTCCGACTATTATTGAAGAACGTCAATTGAATGTGGCACAAATGGACGTGTTCTCACGATTGATGATGGATAGAATTATATTTTTGGGCACACAGATAGATGATTATACAGCAAATGTAATCCAAGCCCAGTTGCTTTATCTTGACTCTTCCGACCCGGGCAAGGATATCTCAATTTATATAAACTCTCCTGGTGGCTCTGTATATGCTGGACTTGGCATATATGACACTATGCAGTACATTTCGAGCGATGTCAAGACGATTTGCACAGGAATGGCGGCATCGATGGCTGCCGTGCTGCTTGTCGCTGGAGAAAAAGGCAAACGTTTTGCGCTTAACCATTCGCGTGTTATGATTCACCAACCGATGGGCGGTGCGCAAGGCCAGGCTTCCGACATCGAAATAACAGCGCGAGAGATTCAAAAATTGAAAAAAGAGCTGTATACAATCATATCAAATCATTCCGGAGTGCCATTCAAGAAGGTTGAAAAAGACAGCGACCGTGATTATTGGATGACATCGGCGGAGGCTAAGCAATATGGAATGATTGATGAAGTTTTGACAAGAGAGACCAAATAAAAACTAATGGCAAAAAAAGATTCTGGAACATCGACAATGCGGTGCAGTTTTTGTGGCCGCAGCCAAAGAGATGCGGCGCTGTTTATTCCAACAATTGACGGCAAGGGAGCTATCTGCGACAATTGTATCGAGCAGGCATATGCTATGATTTCGCAGTATATTGACACAAAGCCCATAAACGGCAAAGGCGGCAAATTCGACTTGGAAATGAAAAGTGTGCCTAAGCCAAAGGAGATTGTTGATTATTTGAATCAATATGTTATCGGTCAGGAACAGGCAAAAAAATACTTGTCGGTTGCTGTATACAATCACTATAAGCGTCTGCTTCAGCCTGTTGATGAAGACGGGGTGGAGATTGAGAAAAGTAATGTGATAATTGTTGGTCCTACTGGAACCGGCAAAACGTTGTTGGCAAAAACAATAGCGAAATTGCTTAATGTGCCGTTTGCAATTGTCGATGCAACCGTACTCACGGAGGCTGGATATGTTGGCGAAGACATTGAGAGTCTTTTGGTCCGGTTGTTGCAGGCTTGCGATTATGACGTGGCACAGGCTGAACGAGGCATCGTATTCATTGACGAGATAGACAAAATAGCAAGAAAGGGCGACAACCCGTCAATCACAAGAGACGTGAGTGGAGAAGGAGTGCAACAAGGGCTTTTGAAGTTGCTCGAAGGCTCTGTGGTCAACGTGCCACCACAAGGCGGAAGGAAGCATCCGGAGCAAAAGATGATTCCTGTCGACACAAAAAATATCCTGTTTATCTGTGGCGGTGCTTTTGAGGGAATTGAGCGTAAGATTGCCCAGCGCCTTAACACATATGTGGTTGGGTTCGGAACTGACAATGTGGAGCGCAAGCAGAAACGGGAAAATCTGATAAACTACGTAGCACCACAAGACTTGCGGTCATTCGGACTAATTCCTGAGATTATAGGTCGATTGCCGATATTGACCAATCTTGAGCCATTGGACCGCAATGCGTTGCGGAGAATCCTCTCGGAACCGAAAAATGCCATAATAAAACAGTATCAGAAATTGTTTGAAATGGATGGCGTCAAGCTGGTTTTTGAGAAAGATGCTCTTGACCTTATTGTTGATAAATCAATAGAATATAAACTTGGCGCGCGCGGACTTCGCTCGCTGACGGAAACCATTGTGGTCGACGCAATGTATGAAAGTCCGTCGTCAAAGAAAAAAGAGTTTGTAGTTACCAGAGAATATGCATTGGAGAAGCTTAACAAGGCAAATTTAGATCTCCTTGTGTGAAAATATAGCGAAAACATTTTGCAAATTGTCGATAGGTCCTTAACTTTGTAAGTAAAGCAAACCTCTAATTATTATGGCAGTCAAAACTGATTTAAAAGCCGAACTGAAAAACTATTTCGGATTCGACAACTTTAAAGGCAATCAAGAAGCGATAATAGAAAATCTGATGGCCGGCAATGACACGTTTGTGCTTATGCCTACAGGCGGCGGCAAGTCGCTATGCTATCAATTGCCGTCCTTACTGATGGACGGCACTGCAATTGTCATATCGCCATTAATCGCCTTGATGAAGAATCAGGTAGACGCTATGCGCAATTTTGGAGAGGACGACGGAATAGCTCATTTCTTGAACTCTTCATTGAACCGTGCTGCAATAGAGAAAGTTAAGTCGGACATTGTGTCGGGCAAAACGAAATTGTTGTATGTTGCGCCTGAGTCGCTGACAAAAGAGGAGAACATAGAATTCTTGTCGACGGTGTCGATTTCATTCTACGCAGTCGACGAAGCGCATTGTATATCGGAATGGGGACACGATTTTCGGCCAGAGTACAGACGAATCAGACCGTTGATAAATCAGATAGGCAACCGTCCGGTCATTGCTTTGACAGCCACTGCTACGCCAAAGGTGCAGCATGACATACAGAAGAATTTGGGAATGCTGGATGCTAAAGTGTTTAAATCATCATTCAACAGGCCAAATCTATATTATGAAGTGCGTCCGAAGACCAAGAACGTTGACAAGGACATCATAAAATTCATAAAAAGTCATGAGGGCAAATCGGGCATAATATATTGCCTGAGCAGAAAAAAAGTGGAAGAGTTGACAGAGACATTGATTGTCAACAACATTAAAGCATTGCCATACCATGCTGGCATGGACAGCGCGCAACGCAGTGCCAACCAGGATGCCTTTCTGATGGAGACTGTCGATGTCATCGTGGCAACGATTGCTTTTGGTATGGGTATTGACAAACCGGATGTGCGTTTTGTAATACATTATGACATTCCCAAAAGTTTGGAGGGGTATTATCAAGAAACCGGACGCGCGGGACGTGACGGCGGCGAAGGCTTGTGTGTCGCATTCTATACCAACAAGGACTTGCAGAAACTGGAGAAGTTTATGCAGGGCAAGCCAATTGCAGAACAGGAAATTGGCAAGCAGTTGCTTTTGGAAACGGCGGCATATTGTGAATCATCTGTGTGCCGGCGAAAGTCGTTGCTTTATTATTTTGGAGAGGAATATCAAGAAGACAATTGCGGAAACTGTGACAACTGTTTAAATCCTAAGAAAAAAGTGGAAGCAAAAGATGAACTTTGTGCGGTAATTGAGACCGTCTTGGCATTGAAAGAAAAATTTAAATCAGACTATGTTATTAATGTCATGCTCGGAAAATCGACCGCCGAAATAAAATCATATTTACACGATCAATTGGAAGTGTTCGGCTGCATGGAGGCTGACACCGATAAATTTTTAGGCGCGGTGATTCATCAAGCAATCATTGCTGGATATCTTGACAAGGAAATTGAAAACTATGGGTTGCTGAAAGTGACAAAAGCTGGGCACTCGTTTTTGAAGAATCCAAAGTCGTTTAAGATTGTTGAAGACAAGGAATTCAACGAAGATGACGAAGATGTTACTATAAAATCGGGCGGAGTTTGCGCCGTCGACCCAGAATTGTACTCCATCCTTAAAGATCTTCGCAAAAAGATTGCCAAGAAGCTGGAGTTGCCGCCGTATGTAATCTTTCAAGACATCTCGTTGGAGGCTATGGCTACAACATATCCAATCACAATGGAAGAACTTCAAACTATACAAGGCGTTGGCGCCGGCAAGGCGAAACGCTATGGAGCGGACTTCTTGAAAGTTATAAAGACCCATGTCGAGGAAAACGATATTGAACGTCCGGAAGACCTGCGGGTGAGGAGTGTTGCAAACAAAAGCAAGCTTAAAATATCAATCATTCAGGGTATTGACCGTAAGATTGCACTTGATGAGCTTGCGGAGTCTAAGGGGTTGGAATTCGATGAGTTGTTGGATGAAGTGGAGGCAATTGTATACTCTGGGACAAAAATAAACATCGATTATTTCCTGGACGAGGTGATGGATGAAGATCACTTGGACGACATTTTTGAATATTTCAAAGAAAGCGAGAGCGACGATTTGGAATTGGCGATAAATGAACTTGGCGGAGACTATACTGAAGAAGAAATCCGGTTGGTTCGCATTAAGTTTATTTCTGAAATGGGCAACTAAGTCTATGGAGGTTGTTTATGAAGATAATCATCTGATAGTGGTGAATAAAGCCGCAGGTGAAATCGTGCAAGGCGATAAAACTGGCGACAAACCACTGTCTGAGATGGTTAAAGATTATCTGCGCGAAAAATATAACAAGCCAGGCAATGTGTTTTGTGGCGTGATTCACCGGCTTGACCGCCCGGTGAGCGGGCTTGTCGTATTCGCCAAAACAAGCAAAGCGTTGGCGCGGATGAACGAGATTTTTCAGAATCGGAAAGTGAAAAAAACATATTGGGCAATCTCAAGAAATTTGCCGCCAAGAGCGGAAGATACGTTGGTTGACTATCTGACACCTCGGGAACGCAATAACAAAACGTATGTCAGCCGCACGCCTGTCGACGGGGCGCAGAAAGCTGTGCTTGACTACAAATTGTTGGCAAAAACTGATTATTACTGCCTGCTTGAAGTGAATCTTCACACGGGAAGGAAGCATCAGATACGCGCACAATTATCGGCTATGGGATGTCCGATCCGTGGAGATTTAAAATATGGTGACCGACGGAGCAATCCTGACGGTGGCATATCATTACAGTCGCATAGAATCGTATTCGAGCATCCTGTGTCAAAAAAAATAATCGATTTGGTTGCGCCAATACCAGACGACAACCTGTGGCGGGCGTTGGCTGCAAATCTATGATTGCTTTATGCGGATAGCCTCTGGGAATCAAACCCGGAAGGTTGCTTATTTATCCCAAATCCGGTCATTAGTGCGGCTTTTTGATGGTGACCCCGTAACTGATTGACAATTAGTTTTTTGCTATTCACACGAGTTCGGGATAAGAGGCGTTTGAAAAAATGGCAAAAAAAGGAAATCATTGATTTTTAGTAATTTAATGGTGTAAAAAGAAACAATTACAAATCATGATTACCAAGAGTAAAGTTACTGAAATTTTTGTATTGCCGATGATTTCTGCAAAGAATTTGATGCAGAGATGGCAAAAAACGCTGTTCAATCAACGCCTGATACCCCAAAACGCCGTCGCAAGCGTATGATGTCGGACGCCGAGGTTATCACAATCCTCATCTGTTTCCACTTCAACTCCTACCGCAACTTCAAGCATTATTACCAGGCCTGCGTGTGCGCTTTTCGGACGGCTTTGGAGTGAGGGGATACATGTGGTGACAGGGCTGCGCTCTAACATGAAGCAGCGATTGATGCCTCTTTATGACAAGATAATGCTGCGCAAGAGGAGCATTATCGAGACCGTGAACTACATACTTAAAAACGTGGTGCTGCTTGTGCACACACGGCACCGCAGCGTGCACAACTTTCTGATAAACCTGCTCGCGGCAATGGGGCGTACTGCTTCTTCCAGTCCAAGCCAGCAGTCAACTTCGACTACGAGGTGCCGAACTCAGACGGTCGACTCACCATTTGGCAATAGCTCAAATCCCATTTTTACCGAAGCACATCAGGCGGCCACGTTCATGGTCGCCCGACACTATATCCGCATCCGAATCACGCCTTTTCAGTCAACGATTATCCCGAACTCGCGTTGTTAGGTCGACCCTTTCGCATTGGCATTTTTTCGAGGCGCTGAGAAGAAGTTGAAGGCGGCAAAGGCACTGAAGGAGAAAGGAGATACCCCGGAAGAATTGTTGCAGTCAATCAAGGAAAACGAGAAAGCGGCAGCGGAGGCACAGAGAGTGGTCGATGCTTGGAAAGCCATCGTAGGCGAGAAGTCACGCAGAGAGGAAGCCTCCAAAGCGGAAGCGGAGCGCATAGAAAGGAAAGCCGCTGAGGAGCGTGAACGTGCCGAGGCGGAGGAGAAGACTCGCATTGAGGCAGAGAAGAAAGAAGCGGAGAGGATTGCCGCAGAAAAGGCGGAGGAAGCTCGTGTTGAAGCTGAAAGAAAGGCTGAGGCTGAACGCAAAGCGGAGGAGGAACAACGTGCCGCAGAGGAGAAGCGTATTGCCGAGGAAAAAGCCGAAGCTGAGAGGAAAGCGCAGGAAGAGCGCGAACGTGCTGAGGAGGAACGTGACAGAATAGAGGCGGAACTCGACGCACAGAAAGCAGAGGAGGAGGCGCGCCTTGAAGCGGAAAGAAAAGCAGAGGAGGAAGCGGTGGAGAAAGACGCGGAACTGAAAGAGGATAAGAAAAAACCGCAATTGAAGGATGTGGTTAAAGCAATTTATGAGAAGGGAAAGTCGGCTGCTTCCAGATTATACAAAATGGCATTCTTCGATGTCGCCAAGACACCGGACTTTATGAAGAAACTTGGGTTGACTGGAGACCGCTTCACAATCAAGTATGGGGTATTGTCGCGCCACGCAGGAAAAGATGATTCCCATTCGCTTACAGAGAAGCTGTGGGAGGAATTGCCTGATGCTTTGCAGAAGCCTTTTGCTATAACAAGATTCGGAGGAAAGGACAAAGGCTATCGTCTGTACACTACAATGAAGAACGAAAATGGCGAGACCATAGTCGTCGGTGTAGATGTGAAGAACGTAGGTCGTGATATGGAGGTGAATGCCATATCAACGATATTCGGAAGGCGAGGTGACGCTAAAAAGACACAGAAAGAGGATGTGCTATATACCGCTGAAAACATTACTCCCGAACAGCGGTCACTTCTCGGTCAGCCCAATTCTGACCAATATACCGGCGTTCGGGAGAGAAACGTTTCCGCCGACAAAGGTAGCGAAAAGCCGGAGAAGAAGCAAGAGAAGCAGAGCGTTTTTGACAAGGCTAAGGAGATTGCCGACAAGGAGGAGAAGAAACGCAAGGCTGAGGCTGAGGATGACTCGGTTCTCGGTCAAGCGACAAGAGCCGTGGGCAAGAAAAAGAAGGTCAACCTGTTCAAATATACGGCTTCAGAAAAAAACAGCAATTCTGCGCTGAGAGGAGTGCATTATGCCAACGGCTATGCGTATGCTTCTGATGGATACATTCTATTCAAGGAGAAAGCGGACTATCCCAAAGAGTGGGAAGGTACGACAAGAGACAAGGACGGCAATCTGATTGACGGGAAATATCCGGACGCGGAAAAGGCAATACTCAGATTCGTTCACATCCCCGACAAGGAGGTTGAGTCGTTGCCGTCAAAGGAGGTGCTTGACTTCGCCATCGCTGCAAGCAAGAAGTTGAAAGTAGAGTCTATACCTGTCGCAATTGACGGATTGTTCTTTAATGCAGTCAATCTGAAGAAGTTTCTTGAGGCGGTTGCATCCAAAGGAATGGACAAGGTTGTATACAGGCATCCTATGCTGTATGCCACCAACGGCAAGGATGAGATTGTAATGATGCCTACAGTGAATACATTGGAGGGCGCATTGGATATTGCCGACAGGATGGAAAGCGCAGGTTTGCCCAAAGAGCAGATTGATGCGTGGAAGGAACACATTGAAGCCGCTGATAAGAAAAAGTCGTTTGATGATTTCAAAAAAGCCGTTGAAAACGCCAAGAAGGAAGGTGTCAGACCTACGGAGGCTGACAAGCAGGAGAGTAAGGCTGAGGCTGAGAAGCAGAAAGTTGACAAGCAGGGGAATCCAATTGACGCTGAAGGCAGACTGATAACTGAGAAAGTTGAAGACATCAGCGATTTGTCGGACGATGATTTCAACAATCCTACACGTTCTGTTGAGCTTCCGAAGATACCTAAGAATGTCGATAACGCACTCGGTGCGAACGGTAGACCGGTCATTATCAAGAAGAATATCTTTGAGAAGAATGGGAAAAGCCACGGATTCACACCGAAGCAAAGTAGGAAGATACTTGGCGACGCATTGTATAATCCCGACATCGTGGGTCAGTCGCAGCCTTCTACAAAGAAAACACATTGGGTTGCGATAAAGGTTGACGAGAAAAGTCCGATAACGATATTGGAAGTAAACGATGGAAAAGACAATGTGGAAGTCGTTGGCTGGTACACGTTGGATGCGCGCAACCTTGAAAGGATAAAAAGGCAAGCCGAGCGTGAGGGCGGCGAACTCCTCGTGTTGTCGCCAAAGGACAAGGTGGAAAGCCTTCCCACTCCTACATCTGGCTTGCCTACGGACAAAGGTAGCGAAGTCGGAGGAGAAAAGCAAGAGGCTGAGAAAAAAAGACCCGCTCCGCTATCGGAGCGGATAGAAGATGTCGGAGAGAAGATTGGCGATGCGAGGAAGGATGTCTGGAAGGAAATAATTGCCAGGATCAAGAATAAAAAACAAGGGATTGAAGAAGCGTTGAAGAAGAGCTCTGCGGGCAAGCTGTTCTCTTCGTTGTTTGACGAGAAGGAGTTGCTTGAAAGCGGTGTGTCGAATGAGGTTGTGACATTCATCTCAGCGGTAAAGGGCAGTCTTGGAACGAAACCGAGGTCTTTGTCCAAATTAAAGATGTGGATCAATAAAGTATTGCACCAATATGATATGTGCGAACAGGCATTGGAGAATTGGGAATCCGTCAAGAAGAAGATTGACGAATGGAAGTACTATAGCCAACCGTTCTATATGTACCGCGCGGCAATGGCAGTCGGAGGATATGAAAGTGGACGTGATGTAGGCAACGCCGAATTGTGGCAGATTGCTGACGGGCATAGTGATGGAAAGTCCGTAGCCGGGCAATGGTGTGTCCGTAAAGCTGGAGCCTATGATGGAATTTATAAGACTTACGAGGAAGCAGCCGAGGCTCTGAAGAAATTCGCAGGAGAGAACGCTGCGGTTGACGGCAAAGGGAAACGCAAGGAAGTGAAACTTGCGATATACAAAAGGCGGACGGACGGCACTATGTTCATAGCTCCAGAAGGAAAGCCGGATGTGATAATTCAGGACGGATTCAAGACTTTATACGAAGCATCTGCATATAAGAAGGAGCATTATGCAGAGATGCAGGAGCGTTATCGGACGTTGATGGATGGCATCAAACCGAAATTCAACGAGAACAGGGAGCGCAAAGGGCGCGACTGGCGCGGCGGCAAGGATGTGTCGGCGGAGGATTTCCGGGAAGCGTTTGACTTCCGAGGAGTGGAGTTCGGCAACTGGATGCAGCAGAAGGACAGACGCCAGGCGTTGAACGAATGCTACGACTCTCTTATGGACTTGGCGATGGTCTGCGGAGTGTCGCCGAAGGCGTTGTCGCTTGGAGGGAAGTTGGCAATGGCATTCGGTGCGAGAGGAGTTGGAAAATTCAACGCTCATTACGAGCCGGATAAGGTTGTGATAAACCTTACAAAGACCAAAGGTGCAGGAAGCCTTGCGCACGAATGGTTCCACGCCATTGACAATTATTTCAATATGCAAGGTTGGGACGAATTTGCCACAGAAAGCACGCGGAACGTTGAACGCAAGGAAATGGCTGAAGCGTGGAAGGATTTGGTGCGTGCGATAAACGGAAGTGATTATTTCAAGCGGTCAGACAAATACGCCCGTCTTAAAGGCTCCAGATATTGGATTGAACCGACTGAGCTTGGAGCGAGAGCGTTTGCGGTGTGGGTTGAGAACAGACTGTCGAAGTACGGCACGATAAACGACTATCTCGCCAACAATCCACGTCTAGTGGATGAGAAGGCAAGCGACGCAGAAAAGAAATATGCACCGTACCCATTCGACAAGGACGCTGACTGGATGGACGAGAAATTCGGCAGGTTGTTCGAGGTGATGCAGGAGCGTGTCGACGAGGAGACAGGTAAGCACATTCTGTACAGCAGAAATAAAGCTGCCTGGCACGAGTTGACAGCGGAGGAGCGGGAACTGAGGGACAACCTTGTGG
>ULYE01022274.1_pt1 | contig 14941 bp, 10 predicted proteins | sample 1961921 | NCBI WGS metagenome assembly ULYE01 (sample SAMEA4835856, study PRJEB28245) | human gut metagenome | biome: gut microbiome; material: fecal sample | place: Denmark | collected 2008 | reverse complement strand
CTGAGAATGTCGGAGTCGGCTCTGTGATGCCGCGCTCTGTACCTGCCAACTTAGCTGTGAAGCCTGAGAGGAAGTAGTACTGAGTCTGCTCCGGTGTCAGGATAGAAACGGGAGGCAGTACACCGAATGCGTCAGCTGAAAGGAAGATAACCTGCTTAGCAGCTGGTGCAGAAGAACCCGGCTGGATGTTGTTGATGTGGAAGATCGGGTAAGAAACACGTGTGTTCTCTGTAACGCTCTTGTCAGCGAAGTCGATCTTGCCATTAGCGTCAACAGTTACGTTCTCGAGGAGAGCGTCGCGACGGATAGCGTTGTAGATATCGGGCTCTGACTCCTTGTCGAGGTTGATAACCTTAGCGTAGCAGCCACCCTCGAAGTTGAAGACGCCGTTGTCGTCCCATCCGTGCTCGTCGTCACCGATGAGGAGACGCTTCGGGTCGGTAGAAAGAGTGGTCTTACCTGTACCAGAGAGACCGAAGAAGATGGCTGTGTTCTCGCCGTTCTTGTCGCAGTTAGCAGAGCAGTGCATAGAAGCGATGCCCTTGAGCGGGAGGAAGTAGTTCATCATAGAGAACATACCCTTCTTCATCTCACCACCGTACCATGTGTTGATGATAACCTGCTCCTTAGATGTTACGTTGAAGGCAACGCAAGTCTCTGAGTGGAGGCCGAGCTCCTTGTAGTTCTCAACCTTAGCCTTTGATGCGTTGTAAACAACGAAGTCAGGCTCGAATGACTCGAGCTCCTCAGCTGTAGGACGGATGAACATGTTTGTTACGAAGTGAGCCTGCCATGCAACCTCAACGATGAAACGAACTGCCATACGTGTATCCTTGTTGGCTCCGCAGAAACCGTCTACTACGTAGAGGTTCTTGTTGCAAAGCTCCTTCTTGGCGATCTCCTTAACCGTTGCCCAAACCTCTTCAGACATCGGGTGGTTGTCGTTCTTATATTCCTCTGTTGTCCACCATACAGTGTCCTTAGAGTTCTCGTCCATTACGATGTACTTGTCCTTAGGAGAACGACCGGTGTAGATACCTGTCTTTACGTTGACAGCACCGAGCTCTGTCTGCTGACCTACCTCGAAACCTTCGAGACCTGCCTTTGTCTCCTCTTCAAACAACTTCTCGTAAGACGGATTGTGAGCGATTACTGTAGAACCAGTAATTCCGTACTGTGTCAAATCTAACTTTGCCATTTTTTGTAAAAATATAATTTAGATGTGAATTATAGATCAACTTCGGTTGGCCTGGCTCCACTATTGCCTGATCAGGGCCGTCGTTTCTGCGCAGGCGACTTTCGTCGTTCCTTTAATGTTGAAAAAAGACGGGGCCCGTGGGCGTCACTATCGGCCGTAAGCACGCTTCATCTTTTTCCATCGGCAAAGTTAGGCATTTTCCTGTACAATGACAATATTTGCCACCCATAAAAATATATTATGTAATGTCTTTTTAATGTTAATTTTCTTAAAATACATTACACATCACGCCGTTTGCCACTCATAGTTAGCAATTAGGCACGGCGTAGTGTCCATCCTGCAATTTATAAAGCATAAAAAAAGCGGGGGTCTTTCTCAGACCTCCGCTTTTATCATATAGATATGGTTATGTTCTTTTATCCTACCTGGCTACCCGGCTTAACCTCGCCGAGTACGGAGGTGACGTTGAGCTTGCCGTCGAAGTTTACGGCTGAGAGAATCATGCCCTGGCTCTCGATGCCCATCATCTTGCGCGGCGCAAAGTTGGCCACAAAGAGCACGTCCTTGCCGATGAGCTGTTCCGGCTCGTAGTAGGCGGCGATGCCGCTGAGGATGGTGCGGTCCGTGCCCGAACCGTCGTCGATGGTGAACTGGAGGAGCTTCTTGCTCTTCTTCACCTTCTGGCAGTCCTTGATGTGACCCACGCGGATGTCAAGCTTCTCGAAGGTGTCGAAGTCTACGTTCTCCTTCACTGGAGCAGCCACGTAAGAGGCAGCCTCATTGGCCTTCTTCGTGTCCTCAAGCTTCTGGAGCTGAGCGTTGATAGCATCGTCCTCAATCTTCTCGAAGAGGAGAGCCGGTGTGCCGAGCTGGTGTCCGGGCTTGAGCAGTTCGGTGCTGCCGAGCTGTGCCCAGTCTGTATCCTTGATGTTAAGCATCTCGCGGAGCTTGGCAGAGCAGAACGGGAGGAACGGCTCGAAGGCAATCTCGAGGTTGGCAACGAGCTGGAGCGAGATGTAGAGGATGGTCTTCACGCGCTCCATGTCGGTCTTGGCCACGTGCCAAGGCTCGCAGTCGGTGATGTATTTGTTGCCGATACGGGCGAGGTTCATAGCCTCCTTCTGTGCGTCGCGGAACTTGAAGGTGTCGAGCAGCGCCTCCACCTTCTGCTTAACGTCCTTAAACTCCTCGATGGCAGCGCGGTCTACGTCCTGCAGCTCGCCGCACTCGGGCACGATGCCGTTGAAGTATTTCTTTGTGAGCTGGAGGGCACGGTTGACGAAGTTGCCATATACGGCTACAAGCTCGTTGTTGTTGCGGTCCTGGAAGTCCTTCCAAGTGAAGTTGTTGTCCTTTGTCTCGGGAGCGTTGGCTGTGAGCACGTAGCGCAGCACGTCCTGCTTGCCGGGGAAGTCAACGAGATATTCGTGGAGCCATACAGCCCAGTTGCGTGACGTAGAAATCTTGTCGTTCTCGAGGTTGAGGAACTCGTTGGCTGGTACGTTGTCGGGAAGGATATAGTCGCCGTGTGCCTTGAGCATGGTGGGGAACACGATGCAGTGGAACACGATGTTGTCCTTGCCGATGAAGTGGACGAGGCGTGACGAAGGATCCTGCCACCACTTCTGCCACGTTCCCCACTTCTCGGGATGCGCGTCGCACAGCTCCTTGGTGTTGGAGATGTAGCCGATGGGGGCGTCAAACCATACGTAGAGCACCTTGCCGTCTGCTCCCTCCACGGGAACGGGGATGCCCCAGTCGAGGTCGCGGGTCATGGCGCGGGGCTGGAGGTCCATGTCGAGCCAAGACTTGCACTGTCCGTATACGTTAGGACGCCACTCCTTGTGGTCCTCAAGAATCCACTTCTTGAGCCAGTCCTGCCACTTGTTGAGCGGCAAGTACCAGTTCTTCGTGGCCTTCTTAATGAGTCCGTGACCAGGATTGTTCTTGTTGGTGGGGTTGATAAGCTCCTCGGGTGAGAGTGTTGCACCACACTTCTCGCACTGGTCGCCGTAAGCGCCCTCTGCACCGCAGCGCGGACATGTGCCTACGATGTTGCGGTCGGTGAGGAACTCACCCGTAACCTCGTCGCAGAACTGCTCCTCTGTCTTCTCCACGAGCTCGCCCTTGTCGTAGAGCGTGCGGAAGAAATCGGAAGCAAACTTATGATGAATCTTGGATGTCGTGCGGCTGTAGACGTCGAACGAAATGCCGAAGTCCTCGAACGACTTCTTGATAAGATTGTGATAGCGGTCGACCACCTCCTGAACGGTGATGCCCTCCTTGCGGGCGCGGATTGTCACGGGCACACCATGCTCGTCGCTGCCGCCGATGAACATCACTTCCTTCTTCTTTAGGCGCAGATAGCGAACGTAGATGTCAGCGGGGACATACACTCCGGCGAGGTGTCCGATGTGAACGCCACCGTTGGCATAAGGCAAAGCAGCTGTCACGGTGGTACGTTTAAAATTCTTCTCTTCCATTATATTATTGTGTTTTTTTGATTTCTGACTGCAAAGTTATGAAAAATCAATACAATAGACGATATTGTTGATAATAAAAACATCCAAGCTTGCCTGTTTTTTATTATTAAGACGCTGAGTAACTTATCAACCAAAACGAAAAAGGCGCAGCTCCTTGTGGGAACTGCGCCTTATACATTATATATTCTTAGCGAATGGTCTTTACTTTACCTCTACTACTTCTGCCCCAGCAACTGGCTCGTTCTTGATTTTGCGACCGAGGATGACGTATGCCAGAGGAGCGGCAATGAAGATAGAAGACAATGTACCGAAGATTACGCCGAGCAACATTGCGAACGAGAAGCTGCGAGTGCTCTCACCGCCGAAGCAGAAGATACAGAGCAGCACGATGAGTGTTGAGAGCGACGTATTGATGGTACGTGCGAGGGTCTCGTTGAGCGACTTGTTGAAGAGATCCTGAAGATCCATCTTCTTGTGAAGTCCGAGATTCTCACGGATACGGTCGAATACCACCACCTTATCGTTGATAGAGTAACCGATAACGGTAAGGATGGCACCGATGAACGTCTGGTCTACCTCAAGCGAGAAGGGCACGATGTCCCAAAGCAGCGAGAAGAAGCCGATGACGATGGTGGCGTCGATGGCAAGGGCGATAGTAGAACCGAACGAGAATGCCACGTTGCGGAAACGGATCAGGATGTAGACGAAGATGGCTGCGAGGGCGAAGATCACAGAGATGATGGCACCGTGTGTGATGTCCTTTGCCACTGCCGGACCTACCTTCGTAGACGATACGATAGAACCGCCTGCGCGTACGTCAGGATTCTTGAATGCCTCAACGCTCTTCTGTGTTACGAGGTTAGCGCCGTGCAGACCCTTATAGAGGATGTTCTCCACCTCATTGTCGATGGCGGGGCTGTTCGACTCAATCTTGTAGTTGGTTGAGATACGGATGGTCTTGCCGTCAGTACCGAGGGCGAGGGCGTTCACTGTAGCTCCCTTAAAGAGCGGTGTGAGGGCTGCCTTTACTTCCTCAGGCTCTACCTGCTTCTCGAGCACCACTACGTAGTTGCGACCACCGGTGAAGTCGATACCCTTGCTCAGACCGCGAACGAAGAAGCTGCCGATCATCACGAGGACGATAACGCCGAATACTGAGAACGACTTCTTTGACGACGACATGAAGCCATAGTTCTTGTTGGCCATGAAGTTGCGCGAAATCTTGGTAGAGAAGTTCTGCTTTGTCCACTTATCGTGTGCCATACGGTTCTCGTAAACGAGACGTGTAAGGAATACGGCTGTGAAGAATGAGCAGCAGATACCGATGATAAGCGTCGTGGCGAAGCCGCGGATAGGACCTGTACCGAAGACGTAGAGAATCACACCAGTGATGATAGATGTGAGGTTCGAGTCGAAGATGGCTGAGAAGGCGTTGCTGTAACCTAATGAGAGAGCCTGACGTGTGCCGAGACCCTTCTTGAGTTCCTCCTTGGTGCGCTCGTAGATAAGCACGTTGGCGTCCACCGCCATACCGAGGGCAAGTACAATACCGGCGATACCAGGCATTGTAAGGGCGGCCTGGAAGGACGCCATGATACCCATGGTGAAGAAGAGGTTGAGCAAGAGTGCGCCGTTAGCAACCATACCCGGGATGAAGTCGTACATCACTACCATGTAGATCATCAGGATGATGAAGGCGAAGATGAACGAGATGAAGCCCTGCTGGATTGACTGTGCACCGAGTGTCGGACCTACAACCTCCTCCTGCACGATGTGTGCGGGGGCAGGCATACGACCTGACTTAAGTGTGTTGGCCAAGTCCTTGGTGTCCTCGATGGTGAAGTTACCAGAGATTGAAGACTGACCGCCAGAGATCTCACCGTTTACGCGGGGAGCTGAATATACGGTTCCGTCAAGTACGATGGCGATGGCCTTGCCTACGTTGGCCTTTGTGAGGGCTGCCCAGCGGCGTGCACCGTCAGAGTTCATTGTCATCGAAACCTCAGGTGTACCGGTAAGGTTGTTGAACTGGTCCTTAGCGTCTGTCACTACGTCGCCCTCGATGGGAGCGCGGCCGTTGGTGGTTGTCACCTTGATGGCGTGAAGCTCGTAGATGTTCTTAGCCTGGATGCCGTCAGCAGGCTTTGCGCTCCAGAGGAGACGGCAGTCAGAAGGAAGAATCTGCTTAGCGAGTGCAGAATAGATAATCTTGTTAACAGCGGCAGTGTCGCGTGCAGAAGCGTAGCCTACGAGGCTGAGCGCACCGTTGCCTGTGGGCTGGAAGATAGAGAGAAGCGGATGCTCCTTCTTAGCCTGCTCCATCTGGCTGGCGCTTTCCTTCTCGGCAGCACCTGCCTTCTTCTTCATCTGGAACTTGGCAGTGGCCTTCTTTGCTGCGGGAGCAGCTGCTGTGTCTACAGCTGTGGTGTCTGCCGCCTCGTCCTTGCCAGAGCGTACGTTAGCCTCGCGCTGGTCTATCTGCTGGAGGAAAGGAATAATCTCGTCAGAGTTGTATGTCTCCCAGAACTCGAGGTTGGCGCTTCCCTGGAGGAGCTTGCGCACACGCTCAGGCTCGTTGATACCCGGCATCTCCACCATGATACGTCCCTGCTGGCCCTCCAGCTTCTGGATGTTGGGCTGTACTACGCCGAACTTGTCGATACGTGTGCGGACTACGAGGAAAGAGTTGTCGATGGCTGCCTGCACCTCAGCGCGGAGAACCTTCTCCACGTCCTTGTCTGAAGAATTAGGCGACACCTTGCCCTGGAGCTGCTGTGTGGCGAAGATCTCAGAGAGGTGGTGGCCCGGTGCGTTCTTCTTGTATGCGTTGATGAAGAGAGTGATGAAGTCGCTCTGGCTTACCTCATGCTCGGCGCGTGCTTCCTTCATTGACTTTGTGAAAGCTACGTCGGTCTTGTGGTCGGCGAGGTTCTCCACTACGTCGGGAACACTCACTTCGAGGATGACGTTCATACCGCCCTTGAGGTCAAGACCGAGACCGATCTGTGTCTCAAGGCATTTCTGATAGGAGTACAGCCCGAGGAACTTCACGGAGTCCTTGTAGTCCTGCTGTGCGATGGGATCCTTTATCTTCGCAGCCTGGCCGTCATAATACTTAGTGGCGGCAGAGAACGAGAGATAAAAGATACTTGCAAGCGTCAGAAGGACGGCTGTTACAATTACAATACCTTTGTTCTGCATTTTTGTTAGTTTTTATTTATTATTTATTTTTTTCCTAAAGCACAGTTAGCGTGCAAAGTTACTTATTTTCTCTCGTTTTGCGAAATTTATAACTCTATTTCTTTTATTTAGTAATGTTTAGATTGCCGTTTGCGGGTTAAATCGCTATGGTTTAACGGTTTTTACGCTCACTGTCATTCCTTTTTACGCTCCAAAGAGCATATTATCGGATAGTGGTCGGACGCCTTTACGGTATTGTCTACGCGGCAGGCGTATGGTTTCCAGTGCGAAGAGCACATGATATTGTCGATGCGCACGTAGAAGGCGTTGTAGTGGTATGATATGCCGGGACCGTTAGCGCTGGCAACGTAGCAGTCTGTCAGTACTGAAGCGAGACGATGGCGCACGTAGGATATGGGCGAATCGTTGAAGTCGCCCGTAAGGATGATGCTCTTACCTTTATGTCGCTCCACGTATGCGGCTACGGAGTCGGCTTGCGGGGCACGTATGGCAGATGCTTCAGCCAGTTTGCGCCAGATGTTTCGCGATTCGCTCTCTGCTTCCTTGCGTTCGATGTCGCCCTTTAGCATAGCCTTGAAGCGACGGCGGTCGTCTTTGGACAGTCCGGTAGACTCGAAGTGATTGACCACGACGATGGTGGTGTCGCCACCGGGGGTGAGCAGGTGGTAGGCAGCCGAGTTGTTGGCACGCGACTCATAGTGGATGGTGTCGGTGCGGATGATGGGGAATCGGGAGAAGATGGCTATCGGGTCGCCGCCCTTCGGGTCGGTAATGCGATGGTGAGAATAGAGTTTGCCAAGGCGTTCCAAGATACGGTCTTTCTTCCATCCGTCAGAGCAGAACTCCTGCATGCAGAGGATGTCAGGGCGCTGTGCCTCCACGTAGTCGAGTATAGGGCACGGTTCGTCGGGCGACGTCCATGTCGAGAAGTTGAAGACATTGTATGACATCACCTTAAGACTGCCTTTCGGCGCTTCCTCGGGCATGTTGAGCGGCGTGTATGTACGGACCGGCACGAAGCCCAAGACGAGTCCGACGACGGGAATTATCGCCATCCTCTTCCTTACGATAAGCCAAAAGAAGAGAAAGCCGACATTAATGGCAAGGAAGACGGGGAAGAAAAGACCGATGTTTGCAAGGAGCGGATGACTGACGGGATTGATGCGGTCACTGAAGCCTATAAGCAGCATGCAGACTATGGTGGCGATGTTTCCTCCCGCAATCAGCCTTACTGTAAAGTCCTGTAGGTTTTTCATTGGCGCTTGCTATAATCGAAGAGTTTCTGCTTTTCCTCACGTGTAAGGCTGTCGTAGCCGGAACGGCGGATTTTGTCGAGGATGGCATCTATCTCTGCCTGCTCACGCTGGCGGCGCTGATTATATTCCCAGTCGGTCTCACGATGTGCAGAGCCACCGTAAGAAGAGCCGCCGAAGGACTGACTGCCGCCATTTCCGGCGTTGCCGCCATGCTTGCGGCGCTCCCATGAAGAGCGGAGCGAATCGAAGAAGCTCTGTCCTCCCCTACTGTTATATCCTACGCCGGGATGACGACGCCAATAACGGATGAGGAAGAAGCCGATGACCATACCGCCAAGGTGTGCGAGGTGAGCCACGCCATCGCCCGGTGTGGACAATGCCATGAACATCTCAACGGCTGCATAGCCCACAACAAACCACTTGGCCTTAATGGGCACGGGCAGCGGGAAGATAAACATACGTTCCTCGGGATAGAGCATTCCGAAAGCGAGAAGGATGCCATAGATGGCGCCAGAAGCGCCTACTGTGGTCCACAGATTCAGGTAACGCGCATTGGCTGCTGCCACCTCATACACCTGAGAGAAGCGGAAGTCGGGTAACTGGTCTGCTGCAAGCATATAGAACTGGGCGAACTGTGCCAGCTCCTGAAAGAGTCCGGCTCCGACACCGCAGGCTATGTAATAGAAGAGAAACTTGCGTGGTCCCCAAGTGCGCTCCACGATGCAACCGAACATCCACAAGGCGAACATATTGAAGAATATGTGGCTCCATCCTCCATGTGCGAACATGTAGGTGAAGAGCTGGTAAAAGTGGAAGTCAGGGGCAAGCATGAAGTGCAGGCCAAGGAGGTCGTTAAGGTCGATGCCAAGCCCGCGAAATGCGTAGGTGGCAAGGAAGACAACGACATTTATTACGAGTAGGTTTCGTGTGATTGTTGGAATGTTGTTCATATCTTACATTGTGGTTGTTATATCATACGTAAATGCGGGGCAGGGGTGCTTTACGGATGGACAAAATTAATAAAAATCCCCGTAATATGGGTTAAAAAGACCTTTCAGCTACTTTTTTTTGAGTTATTTATGCACTTTTTCCGCTTTTTTGTTTGGATTGTGAAAGGAATAGCCTAAATTTGTCGTTGGAATACTGAAAGTTACGCCATTTTGGTAAAAAACAAATACACAATTTAAAATAATTCGAATTATGAACAAGACAGAACTTATCGAGAAGATAGCAGCAGGTGCTGAGTTGGACAAGACAAAGGCAAAGAAGGCTTTGGAGGCAACTCTTGATGCTATCAAGAACGCACTTGTAGAGGGCGACAGCGTACAGCTCATCGGCTTCGGCACATTCAGCGTGAACGAGCGTCCCGCCCGCGAGGGTATCAACCTCCACACTAAGGAGAAGATCACTATCGCAGCTAAGAAGGTGGCTAAGTTCAAGGCTGGTGCAGCTTTGGCAGACTCCCTCAACTAATAAGGCTCGACCTTATAAAGACAAATAGCCTGAAAGCAAAAAAGGAGACGTTCCCGAGGGAATGTCTCCTTTTTTGTTGTCCTAGGCGGATTCGAACCACCACAAACAGAACCAAAACCTGTTGTGCTACCATTACACCATAGGACAATTATGGCTGCAAAGGTAATGATTTTTTGCTTTGCAGCCAAATTTTTGCGTATTATTTCGCTGTGACGAGTATTACTTTACAGTGATGAGATAATAGTTCTTCTTACCGCGCTGTACGAGAAGATACTTGCCGTCAATGAGATCTTCCTCGCCAACGGGACGGTCGAAAGCTGCAAGCTTCTCCTTATTGAGCGATACGCCACCACCCTGAACGAGCTTACGCATCTCGCCCTTAGAAGCGAAAATCTTAACGTCGTCACGTGTGAAGAGGTCAACTGCGGGCTGTCCGAGCTGGTCCTTTGCAAGTGTGAAGTGAGGAACACCCTCGAAGATGGAAAGCAATGTTGCCTCATCGAACTTCTGAAGGGTCTCCTTTGTTCCCTTACCAAAGAGAATGCTTGATGCCTCCTGCGCAAGAGCGAGATCGTCAGCTGAGTGTACCATTGTGGTAACTTCCTCAGCGAGACGCTTCTGAAGGATACGACGACCTGGATCCTCTGTGTGCTCTGCAATGAGAGTGTCGATGGTCTCCTTGTCGAGGTCGGTGAATATCTTGATGTACTTCTCTGCCTCTGCGTCGCTGACGTTCAGCCAGAACTGATAGAAAGCATAAGGAGTGGTGCGCTGCGGGTCGAGCCATACGTTGCCGCTCTCTGTCTTGCCGAACTTCTTGCCGTCTGACTTTGTGATAAGCGGGCATGTAAGGCAGTAAGCCTCTGTCTCGTTGCCGAGTGTGCGGCGGATAAGCTCAGTACCGGTGGTCATGTTGCCCCACTGGTCGTTACCGCCGAGCTGCAGGCGTACGCCGTGATGCTGATAGAGATAAAGGAAGTCGTAACCCTGAAGCAACTGGTAGGTAAACTCGGTGAATGAGAGTCCGTCACGTGCCTCGCCGTTGAGACGCTTCTGCACGCTGTCCTTCGCCATCATGTAGTTTACGGTGATGTGCTTGCCCACCTCGCGAGCGAAGTCGAGGAAGGTGAAGTCCTTCATCCAGTCGTAGTTGTTTACGAGTTCTGCCTTGTTGGGTTCTGCGCCGTCGAAGTCAAGGAACTTAGACACTTGCTTCTTGATGGCCTCCTGGTTGTGGTAGAGAGTCTCCGAGTCGAGGAGATTACGCTCCTGGCTCTTTCCTGACGGGTCACCAATCATACCTGTGGCACCGCCTACGAGAAGATAGGGCTTGTGTCCGCAGCGCTGCAGGTGACGCAGCATCATGATACCACAAAGATGGCCGATATGCAGAGAATCGGCAGTAGGGTCGGTGCCCAAATACGCAGACACCATGTGGGTATTGAGGTACTCCTCAGTACCGGGCATAATCTGCGCGAGCATGCCGCGCCAGCGCAGTTCTTCAACAAAGTTTTTTGCCATTGTGTTTTATTTAAGTTTAAGCTTAAGCCTTTCTGGGCCTCTTTGGACCTTTCTGAGCAATTGGGAAATCAAGACTGAGAGATAACTCCTAATTCCTAACTCCTAACTCTCTCAAGCTGTGCTCGAGAGTTACGGCACCGGGTCGTAGCCGGAACCTCCCCAGGGATTGCATCTTAGGATGCGCCATATTGCCAGCGCCATTCCCTTGAAGAATCCGTGCTTTGCGAGGGCTTGCCTTGCATACTCGGAGCATGTCGGTGTAAAGCGGCATGAGGGCGGCGTATAGGGCGTTATGAATAGCTGATAGAAGCGTATGGGCTGTATCACGAGCCATGCGAGGAATCGCGAGACCTTTTTCATTCTGCAGGGGTATTTTTATGATTGCTCGCAATACGTTCCGCTATACGAGTAAGGAGATTTCGCACCTTATCTGCCACTACATCAGTGGACACAAGCTGATCCGACGTCCATATAAAGCAGAGCGACATCTTGCGACAGCTGTCCGCCGCCTCGTCCGCTGCAAGCGCATCGAGGAGGATATGCTTGTTAAGGCGATACGCCTCCCTTACCTGACGCTTCACGTGGTTACGCTTTACGGCGCGCTTGAAGTATCGCTTTGGCACGCTTACCATCATCTGCGCCACCGTGCTCTCATCCTCCCCCATCGGCTCAGCCAAGTAGACCACGCGGAGCGGATATGCAGACATGGCTTTAGCTCCGCCACCCTTGAAGAGGCGGTCAATCTGCTTCTTGCTCTTGATGCGTTCGTCCAGTGAAAGGGAGAATGTTTTGTTCATTTTCTTATCGGTAGGCTTGTTATATATAAGTATTATGCTTACTTTATATTCTCAAGATATCCTCTGAGGGCGCTCGTCATTGAAGGATGTTCCTTTGTGGGTGCCTCGAGGTCGAGTCTGAATCCTTCGTCAGCCACTGCCTTAGCGGTAGTAGGACCAAAGGTTGCAATGCGTATGTCGCCCTGCTTGAAGTCGGGGAAGTTCTTTGTAAACGCCTTGATGCCGGTGGGGCTGAAGAACACGAGCATGTCGCAGTCGAAATTCTTTGCCTCCTCTTCAGTGAAGTCGTTGCTGACGGTGCGGTACATCACGCATTCCTTGTGATTGAGCTTCTTGGCGTCGAGCTGCTTCTGCACGTCGTCGTTGTGAACCGAGCTCAGGGGCACGAGGAACTTCTCAGTCTTGTGCTTCACCATAGTGGGGATGAGCGAGTCAATCTTTCCTGTGTTGCCGAAGAACACCTTGCGCTTTCTGTACTGTACGTACTTCTGGATGTAGAGAGCGATTGTCTCAGTAACGCAGAAATACTTCATGTCCTCAGGAATAGTAATGCGCATCTCCTTTGCCAACTTGAAGTAGTTGTCGATGGCGTGGCGTGAAGTGAACACTACTGCGGTGTAGTCAAGCAGTCCGATTTTCTGCTGACGGAATTCTTTAGGGCTGAGTCCTTCCACCTTGATGAAGGGGCGGAATACCAGCTCGACTCCGAAGTCTTTTGCAATGTCGTAGTACGGCGATTTCTCGCTTGACGGTTCTGGCTGGGATATCAGAATCTTCTTTATCATTTGTATTATTTTGAATAGCTTATTCTATTGTTGAACGTTCTTTTGTGTCTATACATTTATATGCGACAATACACAGGATTCCTTAGGCGCTGACCTTCAAGAATCCTGTCAAAATGTCGAGCGATCCCATGAGCGCTACGAGCGGGATGGCTTCAAGCGTGCAAAAGTACAAAAAAATCTGCAAAGAATTGCCGCTGTGTCTGAAAAAGATGAGATACGACTTATACAATGCAAGTATTTTGAACACCACCAACACCGCCATTGTGCAAATGAGGGTGGTCTGCACGGGCATCTCGAAGTATGCCTGAAGCATTACTATCGGGAATACACACACTCCTTCCATGGCAAGCAGGAAGAGGAACGACTTGAGCCATTCCTCGTTGCGCCGTCGGTCGAAGAACACCCATCCTGCCATTGAGAAAGCGGCTGTCTTGACGAGGACGTACACCAGCATCACCGCCACATATACGCCTATCACCTGTATCTGATCAATAAGGAAAGTCCTCACTCCCTGCGTCTGCACGTAGAAGAAATAGACAAGGGAGAAGAGCAGACAGCTCTGCAGCACGAGGAAGAACTGGAAGCGGAACTCGCTGGAGGTCTCTGTCACGGCTGTCATGTTCTGGCTTACGGGCGGGCGGAAGAAGTTCTTCGCCTGCCTTACGATGAAGCGCTTGGTCTTGGCAAAGGCAAGCATGGCAAGTATGAAGCATCCGAGCAGCAGGGCGGTAATGATGTTGTCGCGCGCTATGCTGTAGGGTACAGGGTCGCCAGCCACACCGAGTCGTCCGCCGAAGAGGTCGGGATTGAAGAACGGCTTGCCGGTGAAGTACGACTCACGGTAATACTTCGGCATATTCACGTCGCGCCAGGACCGTCCCTTTGGCTGTCCCGGCAGGTGCAGCGTGTCGGGTTGCTCGCTCCACGTTATCTCCGACGGCTTGATATTGGCCTGTATGGCAGAGTCCTGCTGTTCTGGCGTGGCGTCCTTGGGCAGCCATCTTAGCACCTCAGCCGGCGTGGGCTGACGGTGCTGCTGTCCCTCGCGCCTCTGCATTGCCGATATGGGCATGCCGTCCTCACCGAGGGTTATCTCCTCGGTATGTATAGAGTCGGAAGCGAGAATGTTCATCTTTTTCTTTATTTAATTCTTAGTTGTTGATACCGAACTTCTTCTTGATATCGTTCACGCGGTCGAGCTTCTCCCATGTGAAGAGCTCCACGTCCATGGTCTTTGTCTCATGGTAACGTGATGAGAATGTCTTCTTCACAATCTCGTTCTTGCGTCCCATGTGACCGTATGCGGCTGTCTCAAGATACATAGGCTGACGGAGCTTCAGTGTCTGCTCGATGGCCTTCGGACGAAGATCGAAGAGTTCTGAAATCTTCTGTGCTATCTCTGCGTCGCTGACGCCAACGCGTGAGCGTCCGTATGTGTTTACATAGATGTTAACAGGCTTTGCCACACCGATGGCGTAGCTTATCTGAACGAGCATCTCGTCTGCCACACCTGCTGCCACCATGTTCTTGGCGATGTAGCGGGCTGCGTAAGCTGCCGAGCGGTCCACCTTGGAAGGATCCTTGCCTGAGAAGGCTCCACCTCCGTGTGCTCCCTTGCCTCCGTATGTGTCGACGATGATCTTGCGTCCGGTCAGACCGGTGTCGCCGTGAGGGCCACCGATTACGAACTTGCCTGTAGGATTGACGAAGTACTTGATGTCGTCGCCGAAGAGTGCGAGCACCTTGTCGCTGTGTATCTGTGCCTTGACGCGCGGCATGAGGATGTTGATGACGTCGTCCTTGATTTTCTGGAGCATGCGGGCGTCATCATCGTCAAACTCGTCGTGCTGTGTAGACACTACGATGGTGTCGATGCGCTGCGGAATGCCTTCCTCAGAATATTCCACTGTCACCTGGCTCTTCGAGTCGGGACGGAGATAAGTCATCTCCTTGCCTTCCTTGCGGATGTCAGCGAGTGTGCGCATGATGAGCTGTGCGAGGTCGAGTGTTACGGGCATGTAGTTTTCGGTCTCGTTGGTGGCGTAACCGAACATCATTCCCTGGTCGCCGGCACCCTGGTCTTCCTCCTTCTCCTGCGTAACGCCACGGTCGATATCCTCCGACTGCTCGTGAATGGCAGTAAGGACACCGCATGAGTTGCCGTCAAACTGATACTCTGACTTTGTGTAGCCAATCTTGTTGATGGTCTTGCGGGCGATGGTCTGCA
>ULYE01002068.1_pt1 | contig 14972 bp, 14 predicted proteins | sample 1961921 | NCBI WGS metagenome assembly ULYE01 (sample SAMEA4835856, study PRJEB28245) | human gut metagenome | biome: gut microbiome; material: fecal sample | place: Denmark | collected 2008 | reverse complement strand
GTTAATGTTCTGTTCGTGTAATGGTCGTTAATGTTCTGTTCGTATAATGGTCGTTAATGGTTTAATCGTGTAATGAGCGTTAATATTGTATCTTGAACGTTGCTTGAGCTGCGAGGAGCGTCGCCACCAGGAGCGTCGCCGCCTCGGCGACGAACAACTAACATTACCACCCCTCTTATGGAACGGCGAACTCCTGTTCGCCGCACAAGCTACGTTTACAACAAAGCATTAACGTTCATTATACGATTAGTCCATTAACGTCCATTACACGACAAAATACGTTTTATCTGCCACTCTGCAACCATTGCCCGTAATTCGTCTCTAACCCTCTATTTCTCAACGTGTTAGCCGGGTTGCAGATGCCTCGTTTTATCTGCAACCATCTGCAACCATCTGCCACCCTTGTTTTATTCGTCGCCCTTGTTTTATTCCGTTGTCCTTTTTTATTCGTCGCCGAGGCGGCGACGCTCCTGGTGGCTCCAAGTGTTAACCTACAAGTTAGGGTGGCAGATGAGCAATCATCTGCCACCCTATCTGCCACCCTATAACCAACGGATTATCAGTGCGTTACAAGGATATTTAAGCAAAGGTTGCAGATGGCAGATGAAAAAAACATTTATTTCTGATACACCTCTATGGCTTGTGCGGCAATGCAAGGCGGTATGAGCGGCGAAGGATCCTCGCCACGTCTGATGATATTGCGTACCTCCGTACTGCTAACATCGTATAGCCCAGTGTCAACAAGCTTTACTGTAGGCGGAAGCGAGGCAGTGTCGATGTCGTAGCCACGTCGTGGATATATGCGGATGGGGTAGTGGGCTATGATGTCGTCGGCATGATACCAGCGGTCGAACACCAGCCAGTTGTCTGCCCCGATAAGCAGGCAGAACTCGCGGTCGGGATAGTCGTGCGACAGGTGCTGCAGCGTGTTCCACATATACGAGGGGCGCGGAAGGCGAAACTCGTAGTCGGACACCTCTATGCCCTCAATTCCCTCCACCGCACGTCGCGTCATATCGAGACGCAGGCTGTCGTCCAATAGGTCGGCAGCCTGCTTAAGTGGGTTTTGTGGCGACACCATAAGCCACACCTCGTCTATGGCACCAAGGCTTAGCATAGCCTTTGCAATGGCGATGTGGCCGTTGTGTATGGGGTTGAACGACCCCCCGTAGATGCCCGTCCTTATCATCCCAAGAACTCCTTGATGATGCCGAGCGTTTCTTCTACGGCGCGGTCGAGGTCGTCGTTCACCACGATGCGGTCGAACTTAGGAGCGAACGACAGCTCAAACTCGGCACGTGCTATGCGCTGCTCGATAACCTCGGGCGCATCGGTGGCGCGACCGGTAAGGCGCTTGCGCAACTCTTCTATAGAAGGCGGCTGTATGAAGATGCTAAGGGCGCGGTCGCCATAAAACTGCTTGATGTTGCATCCGCCCTTGACGTCGACGTCGAACACCACGTTCTCGCCACGCGCCGCCTGTGTCTCCACCTGCTGCTTAAGTGTGCCGTAGAAGCGGTCGGTATATACCTCCTCGTATTCAAGGAACTCGTCGTTGGCTATGCGCTGCTTAAACTCCTCGGGAGAGAGGAAGAAATACTCTACACCGTTCTGCTCTGTGCCACGCGGGGCGCGTGAGGTGCAAGATATAGAGAAAGCGAGATGCAGCTCAGGGTGCTGCATCAGTCGGTTGATAATTGTGCTTTTGCCGCTGCCTGAAGGAGCGGAGAATATTATAAGTTTGCCCATATTGGGAGTTTTGAGTTTTGAATTGTTTACAATGCGTTAAGCACCTGTTCCTTAATCTGTTCCAGCTCGTCCTTCATCTTCACCACGATGTTCTGCATCTCGGCGTTGTTGCTCTTCGAACCGGTTGTGTTAATCTCTCTACCCATTTCCTGAGCGATGAATCCGAGCTTCTTGCCCTGGCCATGACCCTCGTTCATAGTCTCGCGGAAGTAGTTGAGGTGGTTGGCAAGGCGCTGCTTCTCCTCGCTGATGTCAAGTTTCTCGATGTAGTAGATAAGCTCCTGCTCAAGGCGGTTCTTGTCGTACTCCACGTCTGGTATCTGCTTCAAGCCGTCGACGATGCGTGTGCGTATCTTCTCGACACGGGCCTTCTCGTACGGCTCAATGCTGTGCAGCAGCTGCTCGATGTTGTCCACCTTCTCGGCAAACTTCTTCTGCAAGGCAGCTCCCTCCTGTGTGCGGAATGCCACAAGCTGGTCAATAGCCTCGTCTACGGCTGCGCGTGCAACCTTCCACTCATCCTCCTCAAGAGTCTCAACCTCCGTCTTTGCCGTAACGTCCGGCATACGCATAAGCGTAACAAACCAGTCTTCAGGCTCCGGGATGTTGCAGCGCTGTGCAATGGCCTTAATCTGCTGGCAGTAGTTCTCGGCTACAGCAGCGTTTATCACCGTTGCGTCGCTTGCGGCATCCTTCTCAATCCAGATGGCAAAGTCGACCTTGCCACGCAGCACACGCTGCTGTATGGCTTGGCGAATCTCCATCTCCTTCTCGCGATATAGCGGAGCTATGCGTGTGGATAGGTCGAGAGCCTTGCTGTTGAGCGACTTGATTTCGACATTAATTTTCTTTCCGTTGTAGACTGCGACAGACTTGCCGTAGCCAGTCATTGATAATATCATATCTTATGTGTGTATAAGTTATCTTGTTAGTGTATAAGCAGGCATTAGGCTTCGGCGCCCAATGTGGATGCAAAAATACTTATTATTTTCCAAAGTAATGCCTATTTTGTCGCCAAAATAATCGTCTATTCGGCCGAATTGTGCTATCTTTGCATCCACATATATGTAAGAAGAGGCAAACTGTTAGCCGTAGGGCGTGATTTTTTGTGTTAAAGCCCAGACGGTTAGGAGCCATGAGCCTCGTATTGAACTGATAATTATTTTTAGGATGTCGTGTATTTTGAATATTGACACGAGCACCAATGTGTGCTCTGTAGCCGTTAGTCAAGACGGCGCTTGTATTTTCTCCAAAGAAGACCATGACGGACCAAACCATGCCGTCATTCTCGGTACTTTCGTCGACGAGGCCATGTCGTTTGCCGACAGCCACGCCATACCGCTTGATGCCGTAGCCGTAAGCCAGGGACCTGGCTCGTACACCGGCTTGCGCATAGGCGTGTCGATGGCAAAGGGCATCTGCTTTGGTCAGGACCTCAAGCTTATCTCGGTGCCCACACTGGAGCTTATGGCTGTGCCGGTGTTGCTGCGCGAGGAGGTGGAGGAGGGCGCCCTGCTGTGCCCGATGATAGACGCACGCCGCATGGAGGTATACTCGGCTGTGTACGACCGCGCCCTTAAAGAGGTGCGTGGCATACGTGCCGACGTGGTAGACGCCGACACATACAAGGAGTATCTCGACCGCGGACCGGTCTACTTCTTCGGCAACGGCGCCGAGAAGTGTATGGAGGTGATAAACCATCCCAACGCGCACCTTATCAAAGGTGTGGAGCCACTTGCCAAGTGGATGTATCCGCTGGCAGAACGTCGGATAGCACAGGAGCAGTATGAGGATGTGGCCTACTTTGTGCCCTTCTACCTCAAGGACTTCGTTGCTAAGGAGTCGAAGAAGCTGCTGTAGCCCCACCATGTACGGCAGGCTGTGCATAAAGCCTGCCCTAACCCCGTAACAAAGAAAAAGAAACGTATGAATATAAAAGGACTCGATTATAACACCCAGCGCGAGCGCCTTGTGCTGCCCGAGTATGGACGCGAGATACAGCAGATGGTAGACCACTGTGTGGCTCTGCCCACACGTGCCCAGCGACAGCGCTGTGCCGCGACCATCGTGCGCGTGATGGAGCGTATGGTGCCGCGTACAGGCGACTACAACGACCTCCAACACAAGCTGTGGGACCATCTGGCACTGATGAGCAACTTCAAGCTCGACATCGACTATCCCGTCGACATAGAGCAGGCACACAAGATGATGCAGAAGCCAAAGCCTATGGCTTATCCGATGAAGCGCATACCCGTGCGCCATTATGGCAACATGATGTTTGAAGTGCTCGGAATGCTTAAGGATATGCCGCAGGGACCAGGCCGCGAAGAGCTTGTGCGACTGGCTGCCAACCAGATGAAGCGCGACCTTGTGCTGTGGGGACACGGCTCAAGCGACAACGAGAAGGTGGCATCCGACATGGCTCGATATACCGACGGAAAGGTGCAGCTCGACCTCGGCTCCTTCCGCTTCGAGCGCTTTGTGCCAGAGGCACGAGGCACGGAGAAGAAACAACGCAGACGCAAGTAACATATACCCATAACACACTATAATAGGCCTATGGAATCGTTTATTATTGAAGGCGGACACCCCCTGAGCGGAACCATCACACCACAAGGTGCCAAGAACGAGGCGCTTGAGGTTATTGCGGCTACGCTGCTCACCGCCGAACCTGTAAGAATAAGCAATATACCCGACATCCTCGATGTCAACAACCTTATAAAGCTGCTCGCCGATATAGGCGTGAAGGTAACACGCAACTCGCGCAACGACTACACCTTCCAGGCAGACAACCTCAACCTCGAGTTTCTTGCAAGCGACGAGTATGTGCACAAGTGTGCCGCGCTGCGTGGCTCGGTGCTGCTGATGGGTCCGCTGCTCGGTCGCTTCGGTCGTGCCATGGTGGCTCAGCCGGGTGGCGACAAGATAGGACGCCGACGTCTCGACACCCACTTCCTCGGCTTCAAGAACCTTGGAGCCAAGTTTATCAACGACGAGGAGCGCAAGGTGTACACTATAGAGGCAAGCAAGCTTAAGGGCACATACATGCTGCTCGACGAGGCGTCGGTTACAGGTACCGCCAACATCGTCATGGCGGCTGTGTTTGCCGAGGGCACCACAACCATATACAACGCAGCCTGCGAGCCGTACATACAGCAGCTGTGCCACATGCTCAACAGCATGGGAGCCAATATCTCGGGCATTGCCTCCAACCTCATAACCATAGTTGGCGTAAAGCAGCTGCATGGTGCCAAGCACCGCATCCTGCCCGACATGATTGAGGTGGGCTCCTTCATCGGCATGGCAGCCATGGTGGGCGAGGGCGTGCGCATCAAGGACGTGCAGCTTAAGCACCTCGGCATCATACCCGACACCTTCCGCCGCCTGGGCGTAAAGCTTAAGATTGAGGGCGACGACATCATCGTGCCAAAGCAGCCACACTATGTGGTCGACTCGTTTATCGACGGCACCATTATGACCATAGCCGACGCTCCGTGGCCAGGCCTTACACCTGACCTTATATCCGTGCTGATAGTGGTGGCTACACAGGCACGCGGCTCTGTACTGGTACACCAGAAGATGTTTGAGAGCCGCCTGTTCTTTGTCGACAAGCTTATCGACATGGGAGCGCAGATTATACTGTGCGACCCGCACCGCTGCGTGATAGTGGGACACGACCACAAGCGACAGCTGCGCGGCGGACGCATGACCAGCCCGGACATCCGTGCCGGTATAGCCCTGCTCATTGCTGCCCTTGGAGCCAAGGGCACAAGCCGCATCGACAACATCGCACAGATAGACCGAGGCTACGAGGACATTGAGGCTCGACTCAACGCACTGGGCGCAAGAATAAGAAGAGAGTAAGAAGATATATGATAAAGAAAGAAACTGTCTACAAGATAGGCAAGATAGGCAAGCCGCATGGAGTGAACGGCGAGGTGGCGTTCCACTTCGACGACGACGTGTTCGACCGCACCGAAGCCCAATATCTCATACTCGAGATAGACGGTATACTGGTGCCGTTCTTCATGGACGAGTATCGCTTCAAGACCGACGAGACGGCTCTGGTGCTCTTTGCCGACATCGACACACAGGACAAGGCACGCAACCTTACGGGATGCGACGTCTACTTCCCGCGCGAGCACAGCGACGCCGACGCCGAATCGTTGTCGTGGGCTGCCATAGTGGGATTCCACGTGGTGGACGCCAAGACCGGCAAGACGGTGGGCGAGATACGCTCCGTGGACGACTCGACCATCAACACGCTGTTTGAGCTTGAGACCATCGACGGCAACGACCTGCTTGTTCCGGCAAGCGACGAGCTTATAAGCGCTGTCGACACCGAGCGTCAAACCATAACAATGGAGCTGCCTGAGGGCTTGCTCGAACTATAATTAAACATCCGATTATGAAAAAACAAATATGCATCCTCGGCTCTACCGGCTCTATCGGTACACAGGCGCTGGATGTAATACAGCAGCATAGCGACCGCTACGAGGTTTACTGCCTCACAGCCAACAACCGCTATGAGATGCTTGCCGAGCAGGCACGACGCTTCAGCCCGGCTGCCGTGGTGATAGGCAACGAACAGCACTACGAGGCGTTGAAGGCTCTGCTTGCCGACTGCCCCGATATAAAGGTGTATGCCGGAGCCAAAGCCATTGACGATATTGTTGAGGCTCAGCCCATAGACATGGTGCTTACGGCTATGGTGGGCTTTGCCGGACTGTCGCCTACGATACACGCCATAAAGGCACGCAAGACCATCTGCCTTGCCAACAAGGAGACGCTTGTGGTGGCTGGCGAGCTGATATGCCGACTGGCTGCACAGTATCGTGTCAACATCCTGCCCGTCGACAGCGAGCACTCGGCTATATTCCAGAGCATAGTTGGCGAGGGCAACAACCCTATAGACAAGATATTGCTAACGGCATCGGGCGGCCCCTTCCGCAACTATACGCTCGAGCAGATGCGCGGCGTAAAGGCGGCAGACGCCCTTAAGCACCCTACATGGGACATGGGAGCCAAGATAACCATCGACTCGGCGTCGATGATGAACAAGGGCTTTGAGGTGATTGAGGCAAAGTGGCTCTTCGGAGTGGATGCCGACAAGATACAGGTGCTGGTACATCCGCAGTCGATTGTGCACAGCGCGGTACAGTTTGTCGACGGTGCCGTAAAGGCACAGCTCGGCGTGCCCGACATGCGCCTGCCCATACAGTATGCCTTCTCCTTCCCCGAGCGATTGCCGTTGAATGGCGAGAAGCTCAACCTCTTCAGTCAGCCGCTCGAGTTCTTCGAGCCAGATATGCAGAAGTTCCGCTGCCTGCACATGGCATACGAGTCGATACGCAAGGGCGGCAATATGCCGTGCATCGTCAATGCAGCCAACGAGGTGGTGAACGAGGCGTTCCGTAAGGACCGCTGCGGATTCCTCGACATGGGCGACATCATCGAGCGCACCATGCAGAAGGCAACGTTTATAGCACAGCCTACATACGACGACTACTTTGCAACGGATGCCGAGGCACGCCGCATAGCAGGCGAGATGCTTAAAGCTTAAGAAAGAAAAACTTAAAAACAATACATAAAATAAGAAATGGAAATATTCCTTATCAAATTGCTGCAGTTCTTGCTGGCAATCTCTTTGCTTGTGTTGCTCCATGAGGGCGGACACTTCTTTTTTGCCAAACTCTTTGGCATAAGGGTGGAGAAGTTCTACCTGTTCTTCGACCCCTACTTCCACCTGTTCGAGTTTAAGCCCAAGAACAGCGATACGGCATACGGCATTGGATGGCTTCCGCTTGGCGGCTACTGCAAGATTGCGGGTATGATAGACGAGTCGTTCGACACCGAACAGATGAGCAAGCCTGCCGAGGCGTGGGAGTTTCGCTCCAAGCCGGCATGGCAGCGACTGCTCGTTATGCTTGGCGGTGTGCTTGTAAACTTCTTCCTGGCACTCTTCATATATGCAATGTGTCTCTTTACCTGGGGCGACAGCTATGTCAAGACCAAGGATATGAGCTTGGGTATGAAGTTCAACAAGGAGGCAAAGGCTTTAGGATTCCAGGACAACGACATCCTTGTGGGTACCGACCAAGGCGAGTTTGAGAAGTACGGACCCGACGTGTTCCGCGACTTGGCGAGTGCCAAGGAAGCCTACGTAATACGTGGCGGCAAGCAGGTTACAATCAGCTTGCCAGGCGACCTCGACTTGCTGGATATGTTCAAGTCGGTTCCGCCTTTCATGGCAGAGTTTAGAGAAGCCGCTGTAGACAGCGTGGCACACGGCTCGCTTGCACAGCAGATGGGTATGCGCAAGGGCGACCGCATCGTGGCGCTTAACGGTGTGAAGCTGTATTCGTACAACGACTTTATGTACGAGGTGGGCCGCATTGGCGACGTGCTGGCATACGCCAAGACACATGCCGACAGCCTTAAGGCTCTGAGCGTGAACCTTACACTCGAGCGCAACGCCAACGGACGTGCATGCACAATCAACACACACGGAGTGCTCAAGACATCCGACAAGGAGGAGCAGAACCTCAAGTTCGGCTTCTATCCAAAGCAGCCCGACTATAAGGTAACACACATCGAGTATGGATTCTTCGAGAGTTTCCCTGCCGGTGTGAAGTATGGCTGCAACGTGTTGGGCGGCTACGTGGGCGACATGAAGTATCTGTTCTCGGCAGAGGGAGCCAAGTCGCTTGGCGGATTCGGTGCCATAGGCAATATGTTCCCGGCACAGTGGGACTGGCACATCTTCTGGCTTATGACCGCCTTCCTTAGCATCATCCTCGCCTTCATGAACATCCTGCCTATCCCGGCACTCGACGGCGGACACGTGCTGTTCCTTATCTACGAGATGATAACACGCCGCAAGCCGTCGGAGAACTTTATGATACGTGCCGAGTATATCGGTATCGGCATACTGATGCTGCTCATGCTTGTGGCTAATCTTAACGATGTGCTGCGCTGGCTGCACATTATGTAATTAAGTCTACCCGTCTACTTCTAAAGATAAACCATATTAGATGGACGCAAAACTTAGGGGTACAGTCTGCGGCATAGCCGCAGCTGTGTTCTATGGCACCAATCCTTTGGGCGCCATGAATCTGTATGCCGACGGCATATCCACCAACTCCACCCTGTTCTATCGTTTCGGCTTGGCCGTGGTAATGCTTGGCGTGATGATGGCAGTGCAGCGCAAGTCGTTCGCGTTGACGCGCCGCGAGCTGGTAACGTTGGCTATATTGGGAGTGTTTATGAGCACATCGTCGACGACGCTCTACTTTAGTTTCAACTTTATGGATGTGGGCATAGCCTCCACGCTGCTCTTTGTCTATCCAGTGATGGTGGCTGTCATAATGGCAACCCTCTTCCACGAGAAGGTAACGGCGGCAACGGTTGTAGCCATATTGCTGTCGCTTGCAGGCATAGCCTTGCTCAACCATACGGGCAACGGCACGTCGCTTAGCCTGTGGGGCGTGACGCTTGTAATGCTTTCGTCGCTGACGTATGCCATATATATAGTGGTGGTAAACAAGTCGTCGCTGCGAATGTCGTCGGTCAAGCTCACGTTCTATGTATTGCTCTTCGGCTTGTTTACAATATATGGCTATACGCTCGCAATGGGCGAGACGGTGCAGCTGCTGGTTACACCCAAGCAGTGGATGTATGCCGCACAGCTTGCCCTTATGCCTACGGTGCTCTCGCTGGTGCTTATGGTGATAGCCGTGCACGACATCGGCTCTACACCTACAGCCATCATGGGAGCCATTGAGCCTATCACGGCGGTGGCTATCGGCGTGCTGGTGTTTGGCGAGAACTTCACCCCTCGACTCGCCTTGGGCATCGTGCTCATCCTTACGGCAGTGCTGTTGATTATCGGTGGCAAGGAAATGTCGCCGCACAAGATAACATTGGCAATAAGCAGAGTTGGCAAACGACTCGCTAAAACATGGCGTTGGAAGTCGTAGACTTCCAGCGTTTTTTGTTTTATAGATGTATGGATGTACAGTTTTATTGATAATATTGTGGCTTTTTGCAACTTTTATTTCTAATTCAACGTCAAACACATAGTATGATTCATTTAAGAGATATAAACAAAACTTACCAAGGAGCACAGCCATTGCATGTGCTCAAAGGTATAAACCTCGACATCGCCGAGGGCGAATTCGTGTCTATCATGGGAGCGTCGGGTTCGGGCAAGTCTACCTTGCTCAATATCCTCGGAATACTCGACAACTATGATACGGGCGAGTATATGCTGGCAGGCAATCTGATAAAGAACCTCTCGGAGACACGCGCCGCCGAATACCGCAACCGTATGATAGGCTTCATCTTCCAGTCGTTCAACCTCATTGGTTTCAAGACGGCGGTGGAGAATGTGGAGCTGCCACTCTACTATCAGGGTGTGGCGCGCCGCACCAGGCACAAGCTTGCTATGGAGTGGCTCGACCGTCTGGGCTTGACGCAGTGGGCAGAGCATTATCCTAACGAGATGTCGGGAGGACAGAAGCAGCGTGTGGCTATAGCACGCGCACTTATAACCAAGCCGCAGATTATCCTGGCAGACGAGCCTACAGGCGCACTCGACTCGAAGACGAGTGTGGAGGTGATGGAGCTGCTTAAGAAAATAAACGCCGAGGAGAAGGTTACCACGGTTGTGGTGACGCACGAGAGCGGTGTGGCTAACGAGACCAACAAGATTGTGCATATAAAGGACGGACTGATAGGAAGCATTGAGGAGAATCTCGACCACAAGGCAAGTCCGTTTGGCATCAACGGAATAATGAAATAGAGGTTAGCTTAAACTAATAATTCAATTACTCATAATGCGCGATATTTTTATTGAGATATGGACCACCGTCAAGCACAACCGCTTGCGCACGGCGCTTACAGGATTCTCTGTGGCGTGGGGCATCTTCATACTTATCGTTCTGTTGGGAGCCGGCAACGGACTGATAAACGGAATAATGGGCAACAGGATGAATGTGCTTACCAACTCGATGTCGATATACGGAGGACAGACGTCGAAGGCGTACGACGGACTGGGCGAGGGACGAAACGTTGAGCTTAACGACAAGGACCTTGCCATAACCCGGCACGGATTTGAGAGCAACATCGACGATGTGGGCGCGGATATAGAGAAGAGCGGGCTGAATATAGCCTATGGCGACAACTACTCGACGGGCGTAAGCGTCAATGGCGTGTACCCCAACGATGTGGACATCAACAAGCGCGATATGCTATGCGGACGCTTTCTTAATGCACTGGATATTGAGCAAAGGCGCAAGACCATCGTCGTGTCGCAGGGATTGGCAAAGGAGCTTATGCCGCATGCCCCGCTTAACCTTAACGGACGTGTGGTGAAGGTGGACAACCTGGCATTCACCGTTGTAGGCATATACAATAGCGACAAGAGCCGGATGGACAATATGGCGTTCATCCCCTTCAGCACGTTCCGCTCTATATACAACAGTGGCGACAAGGCTGGTAACATCGTCTTCTCCTTCCACGGACTGAAGACGGAGGAGGAGAACGAGCAGTTTGAGGCTGCCTATCGTGCCCGTGTCAACCGCAATCATAGGGCGGCACCCGATGACGAGAACTCGATATGGATATGGAACCGATTTACACAGGACTTGCAGCTCAACACGGCTACCGACATCATCAATACGGCTCTGTGGATTGTGGGTCTCTTTACCTTGTTGTCGGGCATCGTGGGTGTGTCCAACATCATGCTTATCACGGTGAAGGAGCGTACACACGAGTTTGGTATACGCAAGGCTATTGGTGCCAAGCCGTGGTCTATCTTGCGGCTTATCATCATCGAGAGCGTTGTCATTACAACTTTCTTTGGATATATAGGTATGGTGCTCGGCATCGCCGCAACGCAGTATATGAACTCGGTGGTGGGACATACAACGGTGGACAACGGACTGTTTAAGGCTCAGATATTTGTCGACCCTACCGTAAGCATCGGCGTATGTGTACAGGCTACAATACTGATGGTTGTGGCTGGAACCATTGCCGGACTTATTCCGGCACGAAAGGCTGCCAAGATTAGACCTATCGAGGCACTGAGGGCAGAATAGACAAGGAGTTTTTTCTACTTGTCTACAGGCAGCATATCGAGGATATGCAGAACTTGAATTAATAATCAAATGATAAATATGGCTTATGGATTTCGATTCTTTCTCCGAAATACTTAATGTTCTAACCCGCAACAAGTCGCGGACATTCCTCACAGGCTTCGGCGTGTTTTGGGGCGTGTTTATGCTTGTGGGACTTGTTGGAGGTGGTGACGGACTGAAGGAGATACTAAACAATAACCTTGCAGGATTTGCCACAAACTCGGCTGTGGTGTGGGCTCAGCCTACCACCAAGCCATACCACGGCTTTAGAAAGGGACGGCAGTGGACACTCAACTACGACGACATTAAACGTCTGAGGGCGCATGTGCCCGAGCTGGATGTCATCACACCTACAATATCAAGGTGGAGTGCCAATGCCACTCACGACGACCGTTCGGCATCGGGCATCATCAAAGGTGTGCTGCCCGAAATGCAGAAGGTTAGCGAGCCCAAGATGATGTACGGACGATACATCAATCAGATGGACGTCAATCAGGGGCGAAAGGTGTGCGTCATAGGCAAACAGGTGTATAAGAGTCTGTTTCCGAAGGGAGGCGACCCGTGTGGAGATGTAATCCGTATCGACTCTGTTTACTTCAGTGTCGTGGGTGTAAACTATTCGGACGGAAACATGAATGTCAATGGCAACGACCAGCAGGCGGTGTTTATGCCGCTGTCGCTCGTTCAGCAGATATACAACCGCGGACACAGCGTTGACATTATATGCGTAACAGGAAAGCCTGGAGTGGTGATGAGCGACATCACCGACAAGATACGCCATGTTATAGCCAATGCGCATGATGTGGCACCCGACGACGAGAAGGGTGTGATGGTGTTCAATACGGAGATGATGTTCTCTATGGTGGACAATATGTTCCGCGGTATCAATATGCTTATATGGCTCGTCGGCATAGGCACGCTGCTTGCCGGAGCTATAGGCGTGTCTAACATCATGATGGTTACGGTGAGAGAACGAACCGTGGAGATTGGCATCAGGCGTGCTATCGGTGCGACACCACGCAATATCCTCTCGCAGATTATTCAGGAGAGTATTCTGCTTACGTCGATAGCCGGAATGAGCGGCATCCTCTTTGTGGTGCTTGTGCTGCAGGGGCTTGAGATGGCTAATACTACGGACGGTGTGGCTGCTGCCCACTTCCAAATAAGCTTCTGGACAGCCATCGGCGCTGTGCTTCTGCTGTCGGTGCTCGGTGTGCTTGCAGGTCTGGCTCCTGCATTGAGGGCTATGAGCATAAAGCCGGTGGATGCTATGAGGGACGAGTAGGGTATAAGCCTGCGCAACTTTAATTACTTACATGAAAATCAATAGAAAATGAAACGATACTTTAAATTCATCCTTTTGGCTCTTGTAGCCATTGTGTTTATCGGAACATTCGTGTTCTTGTATATCAAGTCGCAGCCGCAGGCGGTTGTATACGACGAGTTTACACCTAAAATTATGGATATCCGCAAGACCACTGTCGTTACGGGTAAGATAGAGCCACGCAACGAGGTGAACATCAAACCGCAGATATCGGGCATCATTACCGAGATTCTGAAGGAGGCTGGCGACAAGGTTGAGGCTGGCGAGGTGATAGCCAAGGTTAAGGTTATACCGGATATGGGGTCGCTCAGTTCGGCTCAGTCGCGTGTGCGTCTTGCCAATATCAATGAGAAGCAGGCTCGTACCGACTATGAGCGCGAGAAGACTCTGTACGACAAGGGGCTTGTTTCGGCTGACGAGTACGACAAGATTGCGCAGACATGGCGCCAGGCTCGTGAGGAGGTGGCTGCCGCTCAAGATAATTTGGAGGTGGTGCGCGATGGCGTTTCTAAATCTAATGCGTCTGAGTCGTCAACGCTTATACGTTCTACCGTTACCGGACTGATTCTTGACATACCAGTTAAGGTGGGCAACTCGGTTATCCTCTCCAACACCTTTAACGATGGCACAACAATAGCAACGGTGGCTAATATGAACGACCTTATCTTCCGGGGTAATATCGACGAGACTGAGGTGGGACGCCTCGTAACGGGTATGGCGATGAAGATTACGATCGGTGCATTGCAGAATCTTAAGTTTGATGCGCAGCTGGAGTATATCTCTCCGAAGGCTACCGACCAGAATGGAGCCAATCAGTTTGAGATAAAGGCGGCTGTAAAGGTGCCGGCAAGCGGTGAGCAGATTCGTAGTGGGTACAGCGCCAATGCCGAGATTGTACTTGCCGAGGCTAAGAATGTGATGTCGGTGCCAGAGAGTGCGATAGAGTTTGAGGGCGACAACACCTATGTATATATAGCAAAGGGAACAGGCGACAAGAAGACTTATGAGCGTCGCAAGGTTGTTACCGGTCTGTCGGACGGCATCAACATCGAGATAAAGAGTGGTGTATCGGCTAAGGATCGCGTTAGAGGTCCGAAGAAGATAAGCACGGATGAACCTAAATAAAAAGCTTAAGATTTAGTGGCTTATACACTGTAACCATAAGGTAATAAAGGCTATATGCGGCTGCGAAAGTAATAAAATAGCTTAATTTCTTTGATATTTAAGAAAAAAGCATTACTTTCGCAGCCGTAAACATAAATTGTATAAAGCATTATATATCAACGGCTAACTTGATTAGTGTCCCGATATGGGCACATCAACCTAAACTCTTCTAACGCAATCGGCGAAGCAGTCATTCCTTGATCGGTATTTTGGCTCCATGTCCCTTTAGCGTAATAACAAAGAAATAATCACGAGTTTTATTGTTGGCCGGATAGTTGCAGAGGGTGTCTGCAACTTCAAGAGCGTCTGGGGTCGGGTACCCTGGATAAACTTGTTAGCGACATTTTTCCACAGTGTCGTCTCGTGAGGCGTAAAAAATGTGTAAAGATGTCAGCCAGGGTTTATTGCACCTATACGTAGAGAAGGCTTCCTTGGCGTTATGGTTTGATACCTTTTTCTTGCTGCTTAATATATATAATAAGGTAAATAGCAATGAATTTAAGGCTTAAATGCAAACGAGTGTTAAAATAAAGATATTTTATACACTTTTCTCCCCAAATGTTTTGGTGGTTCAAGAAAAAGTCATACCTTTGCAT
>ULYE01003419.1_pt1 | contig 14979 bp, 7 predicted proteins | sample 1961921 | NCBI WGS metagenome assembly ULYE01 (sample SAMEA4835856, study PRJEB28245) | human gut metagenome | biome: gut microbiome; material: fecal sample | place: Denmark | collected 2008 | reverse complement strand
TGCAAAGATTTATGCTTATCCCCACTAAATTTCCACTGAGCCTGTTTTTCTTAATTACTACTAACCTTACATCTATGGACATTACTAATCTTACATCTATGCCCTAACGCTTTGCCACATGATAGACCGTATGATGATGTCTTTTCTGAAGAGGCTGAAGGACTTGCTGGGGGAGGAGGGGCTTTAAGTCTTTCTTGCCCTCCTAAAACAGCTTGTCAATGTCCACTCTCAGCCCCACTTGCAGCGTGGTGCCGTCCGTTAGCGGACAGTTCAGATAGTAGTGTTTTGGGCGGTAATTGAGGAGGTTGTCGAGAGCTGTGGTCAGCGTTATGGCTTTGCCGATGCGCTGCACGAGCGACAGCTTCCAGATAGTGTAAGCAGGATACTTGACGCTTACCGTTCCCTCGCTCACGTCATAATAGTTCTTATACTCCACGTTTTCGCTTCCAGAGAGAACGCGTCCGCTTATTCCTGTGCTTATTCCGTAATTCTTTGTGAAGTCATGGTCGTAGTCGAGACGGACGTTCACGGCGTGCTTGCGGGCTGGAATGTACTGGTTGTTGATGGTGTTGCCGTCCTTGTCCTTTGCCAACTGTTCGTTGGTGTAGGCGTAAGTGAGGCGTGCCGACAAACCGTTGTCCCATCTTCCCTGTGCAGCCAGTTCGCCGCCACAAACACTATACTCGCCGAGATTGGCATAGGGGAGGTAAGGCAGCTTGTCCGTTGGAGTCTTAAAGTAAGGAGCTGCTGTGGAAAGTTTGTTGGTGACGTGGCTGTAAAGAACCGAAGCCGTAACGTTATATTGTCCCTTCACCATTTCCACAGAAGCGTTGAAGTTGTGACTCAGTTCCGGCTTCAGGTTCTCGTTACCCTCAACAATCCAAATACCTACCATATCAAAATTATAGTATTTCTCTTTCAGCGACGGCGCTCTGAATCCCATACCGTAACCGGTACGGAGCGTAATGTTGCTGCAAGGACGATAGCGCACGTTAAGCTTTGGCGTAACGCGCGAATTCTGACCGTCAGAAAGATAGTCATAACGCAATGCTCCAACCACCTCCAGCTTTGACGTCACCATCCAGTCGTACTGTGCGAAGGCATCGAAGCAGTCCTGCTCTCTCTTCTTGTTCTCAAGGTTGGTATTGAACAGATAGTCATGCATATAGTCTGCGCCGACGGTAAGCATGTCGCCGTTGTCGAACGCATGATTGTAAGCGGCACGGAAGGAGTTCTGTACGTTGCTGTAATCGCGGATGTCCAGTCGGCGACGGGTCTGATAGTCCGACTTGTCGTACTGGTCGAAGGTGTATCCCACCTTCAGGTCGTCCGCGTCAGAGATGTTCCAACCGAGCTTCAGTCCACCCGAGAAGTCGCGATAACGCTCCGGAAGGTCTGCCGTACGTGCTGTCTCGCGGAAGAAATAGCCTGCACGTGCTGTCAATGACAGCTTGTCTGTCGGTGCCCATGTGAGCTTGTCGCCGACGTTGACAGTCTTGCTACCATAGATGGTGGAGATGACACGCGTAACAGGATTAGGCGCACTGGTGACGTTATAGTTGTCCATCGATGTTCGTTCAGCCGTGAGCAGATTATGCACGTGCTTGCCTTTCAGTCCGAACGACGTGCCGTAACGCTGTTCGCCATGCTTTGATATACGTCCGTTGACGTTCAGCGTCCAAGGTTTTGAAGGTTTCTTGGTTATGATATTTATAACTCCACCGTTGGCATTGCTGCCGTAAAGAGCCGAAGCCGCACCCTTCACTATCTCCACACGTTCCACGTTGTCCATGGAAAGGCGTGAGAAGTCGATGTCGCCACTGACGTCGCCAGCCAGACGTTCACCGTCAACAAGAAACAGCACGCCCTGTCCTCCGAAACCGGAGAAGTTGAGATGTGTCTGCTGGTTCATGGCGTATGAAAACTCTGCGCCTGGTATTTCCTGCTGTAGCAGGTCCTGCACGTTGGTGGCATCAGTACGTTCGATGTCGCGTGAGGTGATGAGGCGAGTCTGGATAGGAGTGTCCTTGAGCAGTTTCGGTGTACGTGTTCCGGTTACCACCACCTCTTCCAGCATGTAATTGCGCATGATGGAGTCAGTGAAAGCCTCGCTTGTCTGTGCGGCAAGCGGCAGCGCTGAACAGCAGATGGTGGCGATAAGAGCGTTTCTCTTTATCATTATATTATTAATGTATTAATAAGGATACTTATAGTTGATGGTCATGAAGCACTTCTCTCCTTGCGGCGACAGATAGTTGTCGAGTTGGAGAGCGGCGTAGGTTCCGTCGTTGAGTCGGAGCACAAACACACGGCTGTCCATTATGAACTCTGGCGGCATTGGCGGCACCTTTACGATGAGCCATGACGAGAGCAGGCGGTTTATCTTTATTCCCTGCGACGGCACCAGACCCAACAGCATCTTCTCCTGTCCGTCCCAAACATCGTTCTCAGACCATTCGTCTTCCGTGAAAGTCATTCCGTCGAAAGTCTTAGACGACTCAGGCAGTTCGGCTATCGACTTGCAGTTGGTTCGCAGAACGGCTCCACCATTCGTGCGGACATTGTTGCGATGAATGGCTATAGTCCATTCTTCAGGTTCTTCCTGTGGATCGCAAGGCGTAAATTCGCGAAACTCGCTCTTCGTTATTCCTTCTCCGAACACATCAAACCAGTACATATACTGTCCCGACTTGCCGTCCGACTCCTTTGTCAGCGTCATCGGAATGGGATAAGTCTCAGGCTCCATCTGTGCTTTCTGCAGCCCTTCCTCGTCGCCGCTCTCCGCCAGACGCTGCAGCTTCTTGAGGTCAAAGTAGTGCCAGTCGGTCCAGCTCGTTGCGTCCACGACCAGCTGTCCCTTTGCTGCTACAATCTCCTTGTCAGGTTGGTCGTATATATCGTCGAGAATGCCGTTGCAGGCAGTGGTGGTAAAGATCACCATGCATGCAACGGCAAGTCGGATGGAATATTTTAGTGAATACTTTAACATTCCTGTTATTTCAATGTTTTATTCTTTGTTTCTGCTTTATTTTCTAAGGTATTTCTTGCCGTTGATGATGACAATGCCCTTATAGTCATCGCTCACGCGCTGTCCGGCAATGTTGTATGCCTTACCGTCCATAGGCTTGTTGTCTGTCTTTACGGTGTTGATGGCTGTGGTGTTTACATTGAATGTCGATACGATGTCGAACGGCATTGCACCCATCTGGAACTTGTTGATGATGGAAGTAACCTTTGTACCGTCATACTTCACGAGGATGTTGTTGTCCTTCTTGCTGTTGAAGATGTAGTCGCCGTTAATTGTGGTATTGCCGTCCTTCTCTGCCGAGAAGTGGAATGTGAGACCGTCGTCCTTATAGTCGCGATAGAATCCGCCCTGCTCGCTGTCATAAACCAGTCCCTTAACGGTGTATGCGCCAAGCGAAAGGTTGCCGATAAGAGTGTTGTCGAGTGTGTAGGCCGGAACAGTCACATCCACCTTCTCCACGTTGCCGTCTTTATACTTGCGTACGTTGTAGGTGACGCTGCTGTTTGTGTAGGTGTAAGCGCTGCCGATGCAAACGCTGATGGCGTCAGTTACCGGCTTGACGTAATATCCCTTGACGGTATAAGTTACGGGGAAGGGCATTGAGCCGTATGTGAAAGTGGCGCTAAGGTCGAATGAGTTGTCTGCCATATTGTATGTGGCGCTCAATGACGAACCCTTAATGGCTTTCTCGTTGCCGTCCACGCTTACCGTTGCGCTGAACTCCTGTGAAGGAAATTCCACTACGTGATTGGCACCCATCGTGAATGTGGCTCCCTTAATGGTAAACGAAGGAATGGCAGCCATGCCCTTCATCTCTGGCAAAGTGATGTCGCCGGATGTAAGGTCGTTCATCTTAAACTGTATGGTGTCGCTCTCGTTGTTTACGTCCATTGTTAAAACTTTAGCGTTGGATGCTCCCACGAAAGACATGGGTGTGTGCTGTTGAGCTGACATTGAGGCTGCTGTGAAGGCAGCAAAGAGGAGAGTAAAAATCTTCTTCATATTTTATTTTTAATTTTACGTTATTCTATATCTTATTCTGCTTTTAAACTGTTTCTAAAATGTCCGAATCGCTTGCATGACTGTCCTTGACATTGTAAAGCCAAAAGCCGGCAATGAGGGCAACGAAGAGAGCGAGGATGCCAACCATCTCTGCCACGTGGTTCATCGGGTCCACCCATATCTCCTTAAAGAATCCGTTGCGTGCAGCCACCTCAACAAACGACCAGAAGACAATGACGTTGGCGAGAGCCATGCGGAGGTTTCTGCCCCATGAGGCGATGTGGAGCTGCTTCTTGAGAATCATGCCTGAGAAAACAAGGCAAGCAGCACCGATGCCGTAAGTGACGGGATGGTCGCTACCCAAGAATACGGGGTCGTAGCAGAACATGAGCAGGATATAGAGGCCCCACATCATGATGTTCCATTCCATGAAAACCACTACGCTGGGATGGTATGCCATAGGGCGAAGCTCCACGTGCTGCTTTACGCCGCAATGATTCTGTATCCAACGGATAAAGTCACATCCTGTGCGTGTGCAGAAAACATACATGAAGATGGTCATTATCCACATTCCGAACGTGGCTGGCATAATGAGATATTCTGGTCTTGAGCCGCGTATCTCCTTCAGTTCAGTGCGCGAGAAGTCTTCCAGTGGCGTTCCGTTGATGGTAAACGAATGGTCTACCGCCACTCCGTTGACGTATCGGCTGACAGTCTCAACGACGCCGTTGCCCACAAGGTCGCAGTGAACGCCGTAGCGCTGGGCGTAATAGGCGAACAGAAACTCCACCCATCCTGTCCAGAAGAGCATTGCACCCGTTATGCCGAGGCAAGTCTGCTTGGTGTCTCCCTTGACGAAGACGCCCCAAATGGTTATGGCGAGACCCGCAAGACCCATGATGAAAGCCGAATAATGAAGCGTTGTCGGTTCCAGATAATGCTCCATAAGAATCATGAGAGCATGACCGAGAGGCATTAGCAAGAGCACGATAAGGAGTGCTCCCAGTGTCTTGCCGGGATACATTCTTGATTTCATACTTTTGTTGATGTTCATAATTTTGTATAGAGGGCTTTGTTTGTTATTCTATAAAAAGAATGGTTTTGTTTTGCGGATGCAAAGTTAGGTATTTTGAATAGTTCTTGAAATACTCATTTATTATGAATTTTATAACGAAATAAAAGTTAACGGACTAATGCTTTTATTGATTCAATAAAGCAAAAGTCCGTTAACTTTCCTGTTTGTATTCTGTTTATACTCTGTCTGTTATCTCGTCAGCGAGAACTTGATGCTCAGTCCGAAGTCCTGCGTCGTTGTAGGATAAGAGCTTGACGAGAGCAGCGGGGTGTTGGTCTGACGGTCGTAATAGAAGCTCATGGTCAGCAGACGTGAGAGCGTGTAGTCTGCTGAGAACGACAGCTTGAATGCCGTATTGCCACTGTTGGCTGACGATGTCATCGAGGCGATATCGCGACTGATGGATGCCTGCTTGCGCAGACTGAGGTCCAGTCGGAGCTTCAAGTCGTTGTTTACGCCGCCCGTCGAGCGGCTGCGGTTTGACATTGAAGCCGTCTTGTTCTCATTGTCGTTGGCACCCTTCTTCTTGCCCTTCACCTGACGGTGCCTGTTGGAGCCGCCGCCTCCGAAGAGGTTGAAGTTGTTGATGGTGTATCCGGCACCAATCACCCAGTCGTGCGATGACGACTCGTTTATCTGAACTGACGTCATACTGAGGCTCAGCACGCGTGTGGTACGATATTCCGCCTTCACCGTCATGTTGTTGTTGAGCGTCACGTCGATGCCGAGCAACGGCGAGAACGACTCGTTGATGCTGACTGTCGACACGTTATACATAGAATTCGGTATAGGCGCTCCGGTCGTGGCGTCGTTGATGAATCCCAGTCCGTTCATGTATTCCATGAAGGTGCTGTACGACGAATACGAACCTACGGCGTATACACTCTTGTATGCGTGGTTGACATTCACGCTCTTGAATACGTCCCTGAACCAAGGCAGCTTCGAAAGTCCGCTGTACTTGATGGTCCAGTTGGGCAGCAGCTTGGAGAGCGACGGGAATATGGACATGCCTCCGTCTCCCATACTTGTGTAAGCGGAGAGGAATGCCGGCACCATTACGTCAGCGCTGTATTTGTTGACAGCACCGTTGGCAGCGTCAAACTTCTGTCCTGCCAGCGCCGTTCCCTGTGGATAAATTGCCCCCGCGTAACGTGCCTCCACCTTTTTGCGGAAGCCGTCGAGCGACTTGCAGAAGCGTTCGAATGACGGCGAGTGATAGCCGTTAGAGGCATTGCCTGATCCTTCGAATGCGCTCTTGAGTGACAGCGTTGTCATCGTGAACGTTCCGCTCTGCGTTGTCGGGTTGCCCGCATACATATATTGTACGGAGCGTGCCGTTGTCATCGCGCGACTGGCGTTGAGGTCAATCTTGAAGTTGCGTACAGGCTCGAGCGTTGCTCTGAGCTGCAGGTCCTCCGTTCGGTTGGTTGTGGCAGGCGTTGCCAATGAGTCGTTCATGAGCAACCATCCGTTCTCCCTCGCCTTGTCGATGTAGGAGTCGCCTATGAATCCGAAGGCGAAGTCGAGTCCCGGTGACATAGCTCCCATTCCTGAGCGCTGTCCGAAGATGTTGCCAATCATCGGCTTGAAGCCCGGAAGCGCCATAGAGTACTGGTTGCGGTAGCTGAGGCTTACGTTTCTGACCATCATCAGCACTCTTGCCACCGACTGAGCGGTCTTATACCATGTCTTGTCCTCAAGCGGTTCCTTCGCAAGTACCGACACCTTAATCTTCGTTGCCGAGTCCACCTTGTTGAGGATGACTATGCTGTTGGCGTCAGCGCGGCGATACTTGATGTCGAACGCCTTGCCGTCAGCTGTCTTCGCCGATACGATGATGCGCTTTGTGCGCTTGGCGTGGTTCACCTTAATGGTGGTGTCAGGCGCCAGCGTCACTTCCTTCTCGAAGGCTTTCTTCTTCGGGTTCTTGTTTCTTCCCACCACGTTGTCATCCCCAAGAAGAGGCTTGTTCTTGCCGCCGGGGTTCTTTCCGCCCTTCTTTACGGTATTGAAGTTCTTCCGTCTGCCACTCTCTATCTTCTTGTTGCGGTTGGTTTCCTTCTTGAACCGTTCGTTGGTTTTCTTCAGGAACGGCACGTGGTTGTAGAGCTTCTCCATGTTGAACTGTCCGTTGATGTTTATCTGACGGTTGTTGGCTATGTTGTTTCCAAGCGACGTCCCGTCCTCAAGGTCAGTTCCTCGTGTCCAGTTGTACGTGGCGTTGTACGAAGCGTCCGACGTAATCCAGTCGAATATTGGCAGGAGATTGATAGGCAACTTGTATGAAGCCTGGAACGACTGGTTATAGTTGAGCGGCGTGCCCATGTGCTTTATGGACGTCCATACAGAGTCCTTCCATGCCGTGTACTGGTCAGGATAGAGGTCTTTGTTCACCGGAGTGTAAGGCTGTTCTATCTCTGCGTTCGTGGCACTTTGGAAGTTCATGTGCAGATTCTTCGTGATATCCCATCTGATATTGAACTCTCTGTTCCAGAGAAACTGTGAAGAGAAGGTCAACGGGAGAGCCGAATTTTCTGTCGATTCCATATCGCGCTCCTGCAATTCGTAGTAGTTGCGCGTGATGTCGGTGCTGAAGCCTACGTTCTGTGGCAGCCAGTTGATGCCGAACTTCTTCGGGAAGTCCATCCACTTCGACTTCGACTTAATCTTCTTGAACGGTTCAATTGGCTTGTATACCGGCGTCCACGAGTATGTCATCGATCCTCTCCAGTTGTCCTCCTTCTCATATACCGTAGTCTCTCCCGACGTGTAAGAGTGGGAGTGGCTGTACGAGAACGAGAAGTTGGCAGGGTCGTACGGCATCGGATGGCGCTTGTTCTGTATGCCGACACGGACGTTGGAGAGCGAGAAGTTGGTCTGAGTGACCTTCGTCACGGCGATGCTCTCAATGGAGTCGCGCTCGTGCTTCGATCCTGCTGCGTCGAGAGCGTCCTTCAGCTCCATGTCGGTGTCGAGCGGATTATACTTAGGTGAAGTCTTCTCCTTCGTCACTGAGTAATAGAGTGGGGCTGAAACCTTCGCCTTGTCTGGGAAGAACTTGCCCAACTCAATGTTAGCCGTGACGGTATAGTTGGCTTGGTTGTCGGTGCTGCGCTGTGCCACACCCTCCTCCAGTCCGCCGAAACCTGACGACATATACCTGCCCTGCACGTTCACTGTGCCGAGATCAGAGAGTTGCAGGTTGAGGTTGCCTTGCGCAGCCCAACCGCCGGAGTTGTTGTATTCACGCAGACGCAGCTCATTGAGCCACACCTCGCCGCTCTTCTCCGTGCCAGAGTTGTTGCGCACACCTATAACCATCGTCTTTATCTCGCCGAGAGTCGGGTTACCCATCACCGAAATCTTGTTCTTCGGCTTGTCCGAGTCGTATGCAGAGAACAGGCGGTTGTACGATGCCTGTCCGTTGGCCTTCGCCTTGTTGCGTTCCTTCTTGAGGTCGGTCAGCTTCTTGAGGTCGATGTCCAGCATGTTCTCCTCAGGCCAAACCTTTCGTGCTTCGGCTGTGGAGTAGCGGTCATACTTGCCCGGTGCTGTGAGTTTCAGCGGAATCTCGTACTCATAGAAGTTGCTCTTATAGTCCGATCCGAGACGTACGAAAACGGAGAGCTGTCCGTCTTCCAGTCCGGTGGTGTTCTGCTCGAAGGCGTTGGCATGCACGAACATCTGCAGACGCTTATACTGACGGACGTCCAGCGTGGTGTTCTTATATACCGCCTTAGCCTCGCCTGAACCGAGAGTTGTGACGGTCATGGCAAGCGCCTGCTCGTTGTTCTCCACGAGCTGAGGCTGCGTCGGGTCCTGTCCGCGCTTGATGCCTGGAGGCAGTACGTAGTTGACGGGCTGCTTGTCAGCGTTCTCTTCTATGTTGACAGCCGAAACAGCCAGTCGTCCTGACGTAGAATTTGAATTGTCAATGTTCTGCTCGTATACTCGCCATTCGCCGCGAACGAGGTCGAGTGTGCCGAAACGCAGGATGATGGGGTGCTTGAATCCTGTTAGGAACATACGCATGAAGCGCACGGAGGTGAAGTCGCTGATGGCTCCGACGCGCTTCTCATACTCGCTGAGCGGGATGCGGAACTGATACCAGTTGACTGTCTCTGTCTTGTTATTGCGCAGCTTTCGTGTGTCGGCACGCTTGTCCACGATGTAGTTATGGCCTATCTCGAGGTCCTCGGGACGGATGGAGATGCGATACTGGAAATACTTCTCATATTCGTTGAGCGTGTAGTCCTGATTGATATCCTCCACGTCAGGGGTCGACTTGTATGACGTGTCGTAGCCTTCCGTACGCGAGTCGTTGTCGGGCGAGTTGCCCTGCGGGTTGTTGATATACTTGTAGCGACGGAGGATTGGAGCCTCCATGCGGTCGTAGTCAGAACCGCGGAAGTAGTGATAGTTGTCGCCTGCGGGGTCAGCCCAGATTGAGTCCCACACAGCCGGATTGACCTTGCCCTGCACTTCCTTCAGGAAGTCTTGGTAAGACTCCCACTTCTGCTCCTCTTCGTCGGTCAGTCCGTTGAAGCCCACGTCCTGCTTTGCTCTTGCGCCGCTTGACGTAGCGAAAGCGTAAGTTACGGTAGCCTGGTTCGGAACCTTACCCCATTGTGTGGTGGTGTAAGCCGCTGAACCGTCCGTAGGCATTCCGCTCTCATAGAATTTCTTTCCGTCGCGGAGGATGTCCTCGCTCATTTCGCCGAGGTTGATATAGAAGTCGCCACCGTAGTCGGACGCCGTTCCCTGCTCACGGGTGTAGATAAAGGGGTCGAGCATCCAGAATTCGATATACTCGATGTTGGCTGTCTCGAAGTCGTTGGTGTCCAGCTTTCGCATCATACCGCCCCAATGCTGCTGCGGATTGTTGAGTGTTCCGTCGTAGTTGAGGTCCGGATTGAAGTTGTACGGTCCGCGCTCGTTGGGGTAATAGGCGAGGTTGAGGATGGAGAGAGTTGACGTGCTGCCGTTGTAAGCGCTCTGGTCGCGGTTAGGGAACAGCTCGTTTACGTATATCTCACGTACATAATGGTTTGACAACTGGTCGAGGTCGCTCTTGATGTGGCCCGGCGTAAGTGACGACGAGCGGCGTGTGAAGAGCGGGTCGATGGTATACCAAGCCATGCAAGAGCGGTTGAAGCCCGAGCGCAGCGTGTTCTTGTCGTTCGATTCCTGGAACATTGACGGCACGCTGGAGATTATCCATGACGTCGGTGTAGACACGTCTATGGTGTTCTTCGTGTTCTCGAAGTCGTCAATGTACGATGCGTTGTCCTGCGTTCCGTGACTCTGTCCGGCGATGAGTTGTGCAAACTCACCTGAGAACGATATGGAAGAAGGCTGCGTAAGGTGCAGCAATGGTATCTTGTCCAGCATGTTGGTGAGCCATTGGCTCTCCTTCTTCCAGTTTATGTTGAGTCCCCAGATGGTGTTGTTGAGCGGTTCCGAACCCATGTTCACCTTGTTGGTGAGCGGCTGTTCGGAGAGATGCTGGAACGTACCGGAGAGCTGGAAGTTCTTCGATATGTCGTACTCCCAGTTGAGGCCGAACATTGTCTTTCGCTCCTGTGCATAGTCTGTGTTGCTCTCGAGCGACACGTTCACGCTCGTTCCTGCGTCGATGATGCTCTGATTGAGGATGGTCACCTCGCCACCCGAGTAGTCCACGGAGTAGTCGGTGCCCTCGGCAAGGGTAACGCCGCCTGCCGTTACCACCACTGAACCTTGCGGAATGTTGTATGCGCCGAGCGATATGACGTTGGCAGACGTACCGCGGAACTGTCCCATGAGCACATACTTGTCCTTCTCGGCTATCTGTTTAGCCACGGTCTTCGTCGAGTCGTACAGCTCTGTGAAGGCATACTTGGAAGCCTGGTCTGCTGTCACGCCCTTGGAAGTAAGGTAGTTGTAGATGTGCTTGCCGAACGGTTCGGCAACAGGGAAGAACACGCGACCGTTGGTAACGGTATATCCTTCCACATAGTCGAAGTAGCCGTTGGAGTGTGCCTTGTTGTTATTGTCCAGTCGGTCGGCTCCGAGCACCTTGATAAGCGTCTGGTTCTTCACCTGCGGCTCTGGTATATAAGAAAGGTATACGCCAGCCGTGTCGCTCTGGAACTTCACGTCCAGACGGAATTTCTCCTTCTCCACCGATGAGGCAAGGTAGTAGACGTTCTTCATCATAAGTCCCCAGTTGCCTTGGCTCGGGTTGTTCGACGTGTTCTTGAGCGACTTCACGAAGAGCGCCTTGCTCACGTCCGTGTTGTCAGAGGCGAACTCGCCCACCTGATAAGTCACGCCACCGTAAGTGTATTCGTACGCGATGGCAAGCACCTGGTCGGTCTGCAGGCTGGTCTTCAGCGAGATATAGCCGAGCGCGGTGTTGACGGTATATTCCGATGAAGAGAGCAGACGAGCCTTCTCCAGCTTCTCATAGTCGGTGCCGCCGGCAAATCCCGGTATGGCGTCGAGCACTGTTGACGTCTGGTCTATCTCTCTTGCGCCGGCGTACTGCGTGGTCATTGCGGAGTACTCGCTGTTGGAAGCGTTGGAAGGCACGGGCTGTCCGGTGGTAGCCCATATAGGGTTAGACACGCGTGTGTTCTCGCCAAGGTCGGTCAGGGCGATGATGTTACGCGTGTTTGACGTTGTTCCTGTCTTGTTGGTCACCCACACCTCCACACGGTTTATCTTCATTCCCGAAGTGAGGTTGGGCAGTGAGCGCATCCATTCGTCATAACGGTCATGGAAATACTGCGAGAGGAAGAAGTGACGGTTCTCCTCATAGTTGGCAGCGTCAATCTCGAACGGCGTGAATTGCTTGCCGCCCTTTGACGATACACTCTTCGTTGTCGACTTCTTCTGCGACGCCACCATCTGCAGTTTCAGCTTGCCGAACTGCAGGTCGGTGCGGATGCCGAAGAGCGATGAGGCTCCCTTTACGAGCGACGAGTTCGACGGGAACGACACGTTACCTGCCTCCACCAGCTTCACTATCTCGTCTTCCTTGCCGTCATACTTGAGCTTGAGGCTCTGTGCGTCAAAGTCGAACGTGGCATCGGTGTTGTAGTTGAGGTTCATGTTCACCTTGTCGCCGACGCGTCCGTTCATGTTAAGGTTTATCTTCTCGTCGAAGTCCATTGTGGTGGTCTTGCGGTTGCGGATAGGCAGCGACGGATTGTCGATGTTCTTCATCGTCGCTCCGAACTTCAGCTCTGCCGTTCCCTGCGTCTTGATGCGCACGCCGCCGGGACCGAATATCTTCTCCGCCGGACCCAGATCGAAGTGCATGTCAGAGAAGTCGAACTTCTCCTTACCTTTCGCCTGATATATTTCGTCGTTCTTCTTGCGGAAGAAGTCCTTCATCAGCTGCTTCTCGCTCCAGTGCATATATTCCTCTGCGGTCATCATCACGGGTGCCGCGATGTACGAACCTGCCATCTTCGATCCGATGACATACCTGTCAAGCGAGTCGTTATATTCCACCTGCTGCCCTAAATTGTCAGGGCGTTTGAGGTCGGCGGCGCCCTGCGAGAGGTCGTCGAGAGTAATGGGCATGGTGCGCTGTATGGGCCAGCGTGTATGCAGCAGCGAGTCTGGTATTGAGTCGTCCCCCTCTATTACGGGCTGCGCCTTTATCGCCATGGTGTCGCGGGCAGCTTTGCCCTTCCCGCCTTCCGGCTTTGCTTCACGCTGTCTGACATCCTGCATTATGGGACTTCCGGTCATGGCAAGCGTAGCCACTGCCACCAGAAGGAGCGCGACTGCCATTGTCCGTGCCGTCTTGTGCGACGGGAATCGGCGTAATATGAGGAGTATGTTATTGAGAATTTGCTTCAACGTATTGAATTGTCTTGTGTTGTATCCTGTTATTGTCTTACTTGATCTGCTTCAGCGCCATCTTCACCACCTGTTCCACAGGCAGAGTCGGGTCGTCCGTAAGCAGGGCTGTCACCACCTTGGCTGTCGGAGCCGGTGAGAAGCCGAGCATTGTGAGCGCTGCCACTGCCTCGTCCCTGACGTCTGCGGGGATGGTGCTGTCTGCAGCGGTGCCGGCAGGAAGCTCCTGGGCGATGCCCAGCGACATGATCTTGTCCTTCAGATCCACGATGATGCGCTGTGCCGTCTTCAGACCGATGCCCTTTACGCCCTTCAGCAGTCGCTCGTTGCCTGACGAAATGGCTCCGGCAAGCTCTGCAGGAGAAGCCGCAGAGAGAATCATGCGAGCCGTATTTGCTCCCACACCCGATACGGTGATGAGCAGACGATAGAGGTCGCGCTCCTGCTTGGAGGCGAATCCGAAGAATGTGTACGAGTCGTCCCTGCCACCAGTGACAAGCGATTCGTGTACGTAGAGCTTCACTTCCTTCTTGCCCTGTACGGCTTCGTATGTGTTAAGCGAGATGTTGAGCGCATAGCCAACGCCGTATGCTTCTACGACGGCCTGTGCCGGAGTAAGTTCAGCGAGCTCGCCTTTTATATATTCTATCATTTTATTATAAAGTGTGTTTGTCGGTTGAGTGATTTTAGTGCGTATTACACCATATTATATTATAACGACGTTTTTTGGTGTTTATTGTACGTTGAGGCTATCATAGCGTACAAATTTATTTATGTCCTTACTGACAACAAAAAAAGCGGGGCTGCACCAGAACCACTCTGCCACAACCCCTACGCATAAAAGAATAGTGTTTTTTTTTATTATGTCTAATGAATCATATGATAAGGTTTTAATGTGTTGCTGCGTTATCTGCGGCTGCCGAAAGAGCCACCTCCGTGTGACGAACCGCCGCGTGAGGAAGAACCTCCGCTGAACGAACCGCTGCGTGAGCCTCCGCCGAACGATCCTCCGCCGCGTGAGCTGCCGAATGACGAACTACCTCCGCGAGGAGCACTCATCGAGCTGCTGTTAGAGCGACTGCTGTTGCCGAACGAACGTGAGCTGCTGCTGCCGCCGAACGAGCTTGAGCTGCTGTTAGAGCGGCTACTGTTGCCGAACGAACGTGAGCTGTTGTTGGAGCGACCGCTGCCGAACGTAGAGCGCGGCGAGCTTTGTACGGAATTCTCAGGAGAAGCCACCTTGAAGCCGCCTCTGCCACCGAAAGAAGAGTTGCTGCTGTTGTTCGGCTGTCTTACAGTGGTGCGAGTGCTGCTCTCGCGGTTGGTGCGCGAACCAAACGAACCACGCTGTCCGTTGTTGTTTATATTAGTGTTGTTACCAAAGCGCTGCTGCGTCTGGTTGCGCGAACCGAACGACTGGCGGTTTCCTCTGCCATAATCGCCGCGATTAAATCCGTCACGCATTCCGAAGTGTGCGTCGCCACGACGCTCAGCGTAACGTCTTCCGTTATACCATGACCGGCCTCCGTTGCGATGCCAAGAGTGGCCTCCGCAGTAGCTTACGTACACCACAGGACGGTCAAAGTAGAAGTAGTCGCGATGCGGATAGCGTGCGTAGATGCTGAAGTGCCAAAGACCGTCGCTGAAGTAGAGCGGACGATAGAAGTAGCTGGCGGCGCAGTATGCGCGATACTGCCAGTCGAGGAGCACGTAGCTGAGGTCCACGTTACGATAGCGCCAGTACGGTCCGTAGAGGTCGTCGTATGTGTTTACGCCGATGAGGTAGTCGAGGTTTATCTCGTAAGCCGCCTCATACTGGTCGTTAGTGAGATTGAGTTCATACGCCATCTTGTCTGTGAGGAACAGTGCCTGCTGGCGTGCCTGCTCATAGCTCATTGCGTTTACGGTGACTGTCATAGTGAACAGTAACGCTAAGATTGATATAAACTTTTTCATAACTCTATATTTTTAAATTGTTATTTTTTACCTGTTGGCGGAATTAATTTAGTGCATACTTAAT
>ULYE01014794.1_pt1 | contig 15181 bp, 9 predicted proteins | sample 1961921 | NCBI WGS metagenome assembly ULYE01 (sample SAMEA4835856, study PRJEB28245) | human gut metagenome | biome: gut microbiome; material: fecal sample | place: Denmark | collected 2008 | reverse complement strand
TCAATCCATACATTGCTGCCTATCCTTTGCCGGGCACTCAACCAGTGCAGCGCATGAACTTCACTTGTGCGGTGAATTCATTCGGAACAACTATCGCTCCTTTCTTTGTAACGGGCGTGATGTTTGCCGGTGTTTCCCTGGATAGTGTTTCTGCCGACCAGCTCACCATTCCATTCCTGGTAATGATGCTCATCATTGCTTTTACAACATGGAGCACTTCCAAGGCGAATCTTCCAGACATTGAAGGTACGAGAGAGGAAACTCAAGATGTGGAATCTGAAGGAAAGACAACTCCTTCTGATGATTCCAGGAATGCGAAGAAACGCAGCATCTGGTCGTTCCGTCATCTGAAATATGGCGTGATAACCATCTTCTTCTATGTGGGAACCGAGGTGGGAATCGGCAACAATATGAATCTTCATGCGATGGATTTGATGGGGCATGGTTACGATCTTTCTCCAGCCCTTCTTGCCACGCTCTATTGGGGTGGATTCATGATAGGCAGAATGGTTTCTGCCGGTTTGAAGAATGTGGCACCTCGTCCTATGCTCATCACCGTTACGGTGGCGGCAATCGTATTGATGGCCATTTCCATGCTTACCGAAAATCTCTGGTTGATGGCTGCTGTGGGATTGTTCCATAGTGTCATGTGGAGTTGCATCTTCACCTTGGCAGTGGATGGCTTGAAGGAATATACTTCCAAGGCTTCGGGTGTGTTTATGATGGGTGTTTTCGGTGGTGCAGTCTTCCCTGTGCTTCAGGGATTGCTTGCTGATTATATCGGTTCATGGCAGTTCACCTGGCTCGTTCCTCTCTTCTGCGAGTTCGTCATCCTCTGGTACGGACTTGTGGGTTACAAGAAGCAGGAGGCATAAAAGATATTAGTAAGACATAAATTAAAAAGAATATCAAAAACTCGGGATGTTTCAGGTTAGAAGCATCCCGAGTTTTTTATTTTTAAGAGTTATTCCGCAATCAGACTGTCTATCTACGATGGCTAGGTCACCATCGAGAATGCCTGCATCCTGCATGCTGTCGCCAGAAACACGTACATAGAAAGTGGCCTCACGATGGCGAACCAAAATATCGTAGAGGTCTATCCTTAATGTATTCTTTTCGTGTTGCAAAAATACAAAAAATATTCGAAACTCTAGTCTCTATCCAAGATTATATTTTTTTCTGTGTTTTTTTAGAGAAAAACTTTGTTATTCCGCTATTTATGCTTACCTTTGCACCCGCAATTGGTTCGCAGTCGCCACGTGCCGCTATAGGAATGGGGGTGGACTGCGATTAAAAGGGAATCGGGTGAGAAGCCCGGACAGTCCCGCTGCTGTAAACATCTTCTTCCGAAATGAGTGGCACGAATGCCACCGGGGAAGAACAGGCAAGCATCTAAAAGGTCACTGACATTTTTTCGGGAAGACCGCTCGTCTGATGGATGTAAGTCAGAAGACCTGCCGTTGCCGTCCTTTCTTATCACTGCGCCCTGCTGCTGATAGGAAGATGATTTCATCCAACCCCGTGGGATGGGTTCGTGATGAAGAAAATAGAAACAACAGAATGAAGAAAAAGAAAAGAATAACGCATGTTGCCCTGATAGGCGCCATGTGGATGAGCGGTTTTTCTACCCTCCAGGCTCAGCATCTTGAACCGGTTCGGACAGGAATGCAGGCTCCGGTAAGCGATTCCCTTCGTACTCGCACGCAGCATCTGGATGATGTGGAGGTGAGAGCGAAGAAGCCCCGTAGTGCCCTTTCGAGCGTGACTCCTGTACAGACCATCACCAGTTCTGAACTTCAGTTGCTGGGCATTACCTCAGTGGGAGATGCTGCCAAACGAATGGCTGGAGTGCAGGTGCGTGACTATGGTGGAATCGGTGGACTGCAGACGGTGAGTGTGAGAAGTCTGGGTGCCTGCCATACGGCGGTGAGCTACGATGGAATTGTGGTGAGTAATATGCAGGCAGGACAGATTGACGTGTCGAGATATTCGCTTTCCAATATCCGCCAGCTCTCGGTGGCAATCGGGCAGGGTAGCGACCTGATGCAGTCGGCTCGGCATTATGCTTCGGCTGGAATCCTGAGCATCGAAAGCCGTGGGATAGACTGGACTTCTCCGCAGCCCTGGCAGCTGAAAGTGAACGCCAAGACAGGTTCCTGGGGCTTGTTCACGCCTTCCCTTCAATATAGTCTGCGGCTCAGCAGTCAGACAGCTCTTACTTTCGACGCCAATATGGTGAGGGCAGATGGAGTCTATCCTTTCACTATTCAGAACGGAAGATACAAGGAGCACCACAAGCGCTATAATTCTGATATTCTGTCGGGGCAGGAAGAGGTGAATCTCTTCCATCGTTGGGATAAAAACGAACTTTCTGCCAAGGTTTCCTATTACAATTCCAAACGTGGATTGCCGGGAGTGGTGATTCTCTACAATTCTGATGCTGAAGAGCGGATGTGGGATGAGAGCTGCTTCGCTCAGATGGTCTGGAAATCTCAGCTGGCTCCCCGTCTTGCGCTGAATGCAAGGTTGAAATACGCCCATACGTGGTCGAAATATGAAGATTACAATGTGAAATATCAGGGCGGAAAGCTGACGGATATTGCCCGGCAGAATGAGTATTATGCCTCTGCCACGATAGGTTATGATCTGGGGTGGGGATGGACAACGGCACTTGCCGAAGATTTCTCCATCGGCGATCTTCGCACCAATGTTGTTTCACAGCCTAATCCTACCCGTTACTCATCGCAGACCGCCTGGTCGCTGAGATGGAAATGGCAGAGATGGCAGGTGGATGGGAATCTTGTAGGAACTTACATTTCCGAAAAGGCTTCGAAAGAGGATAAAGGTTCTTCCGGCTCATCCTCATCTTCCGGCTCATCATCTTCAGTAAATGCTAGGATTCCTGCCGACCGAAAGCGGATTTCGCCAAGCGTAGCCATGAACTATCGTCTGCTTGCCGATGAAACGCTCTATCTCAGGGCGATGATGAAGAGCACCTATCGCGTGCCGACTTTCACGGATATGTATTATCTGCACATCGGCAACACGAATCTCAAACCCGAGAATGCTACGGAATGGAACCTCGGTGTAACTTGGGCGCATCAGTTTGGAGGAAAATCGCTGCGGAATCCGGCTCGTGGAATCAGTCTGCAAGCCACTCTTGACACCTATTATAATAAGGTGACGGATAAGATTGTGGCTTTCCCGACTACCTATGTATGGAAGATGGTGAATTTCGGACGAGTGGAAATCAAGGGCGTAGATGCTACGCTTTCGCTCGGTGTTCCGATGGGACGGAAGATGGCTTTGGATGTGGATGCTTCCTACACCTATCAGTATGCGGTGGATAAGACGGACAGTAAGAAGAGTTATTACCGCCATCAGTTGCCTTATACGCCTCGCCATTCGGGCAATGTTTCTGCCGTATGGAGTAATCCCTGGGTGTCTGTGGGATGGCAGATGCAGGCAGTGGGTGAGCGATGGAGTATGATACAGTGTACGGAAGAATATCGGATGAAAGCATATCAGGAGCATACTTTCACCTTATCGAAGGAGTTTTCGCTCGGTAAGAGAAAGAAGAATACTGAGTCGGGAAATGGATCAAGAGGAAATGCTTTTAATGGAAAAGCTTTAGAAGAAAGAGCCCTTTATGGGAATGCTTCAGAAGAAAGTACTCTTAATAGAAATGCTTCAAGAAGGGATTTTTCTAGGGGCAGCGTCCTGAAACTCAGTTTCTCCCTGCTCAATGCCTTCAACAAGCAATATGAGGTAATTAAGTATTATCCGATGCCGGGCAGGAGTTGGCAAGCCACAGCTTCGCTTACCTTGTAGAAAGCCGGATGGGAGGAAAACGGAATAGAAATCTGAATAGAAATCAGAATAGTGATCCGAATAGAGTCCGAATAGAAAACTGAAAGTGAGAAAAAATAATATTCAACATAACAAATAGAGAATGAAAATGAAAAAAATGAAATTGAGAAGTTTGTTTATGGCAATCATCTGCGGATTGATGATTGCTGCTGGTTTTACATCATGTAGTGATGATGAGGAGGATAATTCATGGAAGGAGGGATCTAAGGTAGATCTTCCTCAGTATCGTGCCTTCGTTCTGTCAGAGGGTAGCTATGGTAAGAACAATAGCCATCTCTTCTTTGTGAATCCTCAGACTGATAAGCCTTCTGAGAATGATATCTATTTGACTCAGAATGGTAAGGGATTGGGTGATACTGCCAATGATATGATTGAGGAAGATGGTTACATTTACGTGGTGGTAAATTATTCCAAGAAACTCCTGAAGCTGAATGGTTCTGGTGTTCAGCAGGCAGAATACAGCTTTGACGAGAAGTTGGGTGAGCCTCGCTACATCTGCGAAGACGATGGTAAGCTCTATGTTTCCAGCTATGGTGGCTATGTAAGCCGTTTCGATGCAAAGACCTTGGCTTTGGAGGCTTCTGTAAAGGTAGATGCTAACCCAGAGGAGCTTGTTGAGGAAGATGATGTAATCTACGTAGTATGTTCTGGTTATGGCGCTGGCAAGACTCTCTGCACCATCAATACCAAGACTTTCGACAAGGCTGAGTCTATTGAAATCGCCAACAATCCTCAGCGTATCGTAGAGAGCGATGATCATATCTACGTTCTTGCTGGCAGCCCATCTTATAATCCTGCCAACTACGATTATTCTACAGCAGTCTATACTTACAATCCTCAGACTAAGAAGTGCGATTATATTGCCAACGCTACCAAGATGATGGCTTATGATGGCAACCTCTACTTCACCAATTCTACATCACCTGATTGGGTGACTTACACCACTACCTACAACATCTACGATGCTAAGAGTAAGCAGGTTTCTACCTGGAATCTGAAGAATATCCCAGCTGAGGTAGCTGGTAACACTGTATATATGATTGAGCGCAATCCATACGATGGCAGTTTCTATCTCGCATATACAGACTATGCTAGCAACAGCACCATCTGCCACTTTACTGCTGCAGGTGAGTACAAGAGTAAATTCGATGCAGGTGGCATTAATGCCAACTCAATGTTGTTCTTGAGATAATCAGCTTGCTGAAGAATGAAATCCTATGAAAAGTAGGAAATTCCAGAAAATCATAGGAGGATAAGAAGGAAAATCCCCGAAAGGCTTGGGCTTTTCGGGGATTTTTTGTAATTTTGCCTTATATTAATAAGATTAAAACGAAACAGTATGAAAAATATGTTGGCATTGAGTCAGGAGCGTTTCTCGGCTCGCAAGTTTACCTCCAAGGCAGTAAGTCAGGAGGATGTGGATTACATTATGGAGTGTGTGCGACTGGCTCCATCGGCAGTGAACAGACAGCCTTGGCATTGGCTCATCGTTCGTTCGGATGAGGCTAAGGAGAAACTCCAGGAGTGCTACGACCGTGAGTGGTTCAAGACAGCCCCAATGTATATTGTGGGAATGAAGAACGTGAATGAGAACTGGGTTCGCAGATACGATGAGAAGCCTCATGGAGATATTGATGTGGCAATAGCTGCAGAGCACCTCTGTCTGGCTGCCACCGAAAGAGGACTGGGCACCTGCTGGGTCTGTAATTATGATACAGACAAGATGCAGCAGTTTTTCCCTCGCGAAGGTTTCGAGGCAGTAGTGATCATCCCTCTCGGTCATATTGCCGAGGATTGTCCTCATACCGAGAAAAAGCGCAAGGAAATGAACGAGATCGTGGAAGAAATCTAAAAAACGAAGCTAATGGAAATGAACGAAGAATCCATCCTGGCATGGAACATCATAGAAAAGACCAGCGCTAACCTCTTCCTTACGGGCAAGGCAGGCACAGGTAAAACAACCTTCTTGAAACAGCTCAAGGAGAAGTCGCCTAAACGAATGGTGGTGCTTGCCCCAACAGGCATTGCCGCCATCAACGCCGGAGGAATGACCATTCATTCGTTCTTCCAGCTTCCTTTTTCGCCTTACATTCCGGGTACAACCTTCGGAAGTGGCGAACAGAAACGCTATCAGTTCAGCAAACTCAAGCGAAACATCATCCGAAGCATCGACCTGCTGGTCATCGATGAAATCAGTATGGTGCGCAGCGATTTGCTCGACGCCATCGACTCGGTGCTTCGCCAGTACCGCAAGCGCCACGACCTGCCTTTTGGCGGTGTGCAGCTCCTGATGATAGGCGATCTGCAGCAGTTGGCGCCAGTGGTTACGGCGCAGGAAGAGCAGCTTCTGAAAGAGCATTACGATACTCCTTTCTTCTTCAGCAGCAATGCGCTGAAGCAGGTGGGCTATCTTACCGTAGAGCTCAAGAAGGTTTACCGCCAGCAGGACGAGCAGTTTATCTCCCTGCTCAACCAGATCAGGGAGAACCGAGCTTCGGATGCTACCTTGCAGGCATTGAACCAGCGCTTTATTCCCAATTTCGAACCGCCGAAGAACAGTAACTTTATCCGCCTGACCACTCATAATGCGCCAGCCCAGCAAATCAATGAGCAGCAGCTTGCCGCCTTGCCATCCAGGGCTTTTTCCTATACGGCAGAGGTAGAGGATAATTTCCCGGAATCATCTTATCCGGCAGATTTCGTCCTCACCCTGAAGCCCGGAGCACAGGTGATGTTTATCAAGAACGACCCGCTGCACCGCTTCTATAATGGTATGATTGGTGAGGTGATCGGTGTGAAACCCGATGAAGAAGGAGATAAGATCATCGTGCGCAGCAAGGATTCTGATGAGGAGTTTGAGCTGGAGAAGATGGAGTGGGTGAATGCGAAATATACGATCAATGAGGAGACCAAGGAGATAGAGGAGACGGTAGAGGGAAAATTCCGACAGTATCCTTTGCGCCTGGCTTGGGCGATTACCATCCACAAGAGTCAGGGCCTTACCTTCGAACACGCCATCATCGATGCTTCTCATTCCTTTACCCATGGTCAGACCTACGTGGCTTTGAGCCGTTGCAAGACCTTGGAGGGAATGGTGCTCAGTCAGCCTCTGTCTCGTGGAGCCATCATCAGCAGTCAGACGGTGGATGCTTTCAACAGTCAACTTGCTGCGCCTACCCAGGAGCAGATCAGTTATCTGGAGCAGCAATACGTGCTTCACTGCATCGGCGAGCTCTTTGATTTCTATGCTATTAGCGGAAGTTACGAGCATCTGATGCGCTGTCTGGTAGAATTCTTCAACAACAAATACCCTCGTGTGGTGAGCGAGTATCAGAAGTTGCAGGTGGTGCTGAAAAGTCTGATTGGTGTTTCGGATAAGTTCCGTCTGCAATATACCCGCATGCTTTCCCAGAATCCTGATATTCTTCAGGCAGAACTGCAGGAGCGTATTCACAAGGGTGCTGAGTATTTCTTTGATAAGATAGGTATTCTGAGCGATTTGATCAGAAAGTCGAATCTTGATACGGATAATAAGGTAGCAAAGAAACAGTTCCAGGACCGCTTCTCTGTCTTTTCTGAGGATGTGAAGTTGAAGGAACGTCTTTTGAAATACGAGCGCAGTGCTGTGTTTACGGTGACTGATTATCTGAAGAAGAAGGCGCAGTTCATGCTGCTGGATGAAATGGGCGAGGGCGCGTCTTCAAGTGCCGGTTATGGTTCTGGTAGAAAAGCCAGGAAATCGAAGAAATCGAATGAACCGAAGGAACCGAAGATTCCAACCAAGGAGGTGAGTTTCAATCTTTATCAGCAGGGTATGACTGTGGATCAGATTGCTGCAGAACGTGGTTTTACCAAAGGCACCATCATCGGTCATCTTACCCCATACGTAAAGGAAGGAAAGGTTGGATTGCGTGCGTTGATTTCTAGTGCCCACGAAAAGAAAATCCGTGAATTCATGGAGGCTCATCCCGAGATGGAGCATTTCAGCGAAATCAAGGAAGCATTGGGAACCGGCATTGATTATTACGAAATCAAACTGATACGTGATTTAATGGAGGAGGAATAAAGGTCTTCCTCTACCTTATTATAATATAATAGCCGTAACTATGCAAAAGTAGTTACGGCTATTGTTTTCTTAATGATCTAGAATTGTCTTTTCTAGCTGGTCTAGAGTTGGGCTACAGCCTTTTCCAGCTGCTGCAAAGCCTGCTTGAGAATGCTTCTAGGAGTTGCAACGTTCAGTCGCATGAAGCCTTCGCCGCCAGGACCGAACATTTCACCATCATTCAGCGCCAGGTGCGCCTTGTCGATGAATAAATCGAGAAGCGCATCGTGGGAGAGATGTAGGTCTCGGCAGTTGAGCCAGACCAGGAAGGAAGCCTGTGGGCGCAACGGACGAATGCCTGGAATGTGCTCGCGGCAGTAATCTTCTACGAATCGGATGTTGTCTTCTATGTAGGCAAGCAGCTTCTTTCTCCATTCCTCACCCTTGCGGAAAGCAGCGATGGTGGCGATAGGAGCGAAGAGGGTTGGCTCATCCAGTTCGTTGGCACTCAGCCAAGGATAGAATTTCCTGCGGATTTCTTCGTTTGGAACGATGGCGTAGCTGCTTACGATTCCTGCAATGTTGAAGGTCTTGGAAGGAGCCTGGAAGGTGATGCTGATGTTGCGCGCCTTGTCGGAAACCGAAGCAAATGGGATGTGCTTGTGTCCGAACAGAGCCATGTCTGCATGAATCTCATCGCTGATAACGAGCAGATGATGTTCGTAGCAGAAGTCGGCAAGTCGCTGCAGGGTTTCCTTGCTCCAGGTAATTCCGCCTGGATTATGAGGATTGCAGAGAATCAGGATCTTGCACTTCTCATCATAGATTTTCTCCAGGTTTTCGAAATCCATCTCGTAATATCCATCCTCCTTCATCTTCAGCGGATTGAAGACCACCTCTCTGCCGTTGCCCTCTGGAGTGAGGCGGAATGGGTGATAAACGGGTGGCTGGATGATGACTTTCTCATCAGGATGGGTGAAGACATTCACCACGAGTCCGATACCTTTTACAATACCTGGAATGAAGCGGATCCACTCTCGCTTCACATCCCACTGGTGGTGGTCATGCACCCAGTCGATGATGCTGGGCAGATAATCTTCCGGCTCCATGGTGTAGCCGAAAAGAGAGTGTTCCAATCTTGCCTTGAGGGCATCTGTAATGAAAGATGGGGTCTCGAAATCCATATCGGCTACCCAGAGTGGCAGCAGATCTTCTCGTCCCCAGCGGGGCAGCAGGGCGCCATGCTTCAGGTCGTCGCTGCCCGAACGGTCTATAATCTTATCGAAATCGTACATTTTACTTTGAACTTTGAGCTTTGAACTTTATGATTAGCTTTTTTATGCTAACTTTTAAAGTTTATTTTTGAATTCCTTCTACCGCCTGCTTGATGTCTTCGAAGAGATCATCCACATCCTCCAGACCTACGCTGAGGCGGATAGTGGTGTCTTTCACGTCCATCGACTTGCGCATGCTCTCAGAGAAAGCGCCGAAGATGGTGCTTGCCGGATGAATGGCGAGCGAACGGTTGTCGAAGAGATTGGTGGCACGATGGATGAGCTTCAGATTGTTGAGGAAACTGAAGCAGGCTTCCTTGCTTTCCAAATCAATGCAGATCATGGCTCCCGCCGTCTTGCCAAACTGGCGCTGCGCCAATTCGTGGTAAGGATTATCCTCCAAACCTACATAGTTTACATACTGAATCTGAGGCAGGGTGCGCAGTTTTTGGGCAAGTTCCAGGGCATTGCTGCTCTGTACACGATAGCGCGCATCGAGCGTTTCGAGTCCGATGGTCTGCATATAGGCAACCTGTGGAGTCATATAGGCTCCGAAGTTGAAGAGCATTTCTCCATAGAGACGCTTGGCGAAATCGCCGTTATAAGGAGTTCCGTAGTCGATGACCAGACCGCCGAGCGAAGTAGCACCACCACTTACATATTTAGAGCTGGAAACCACTTCAATATCTACTCCCAGATTCTTAGCCGAGAACTGTGTGAACGGAATCACGGTAGAATCCACTACCAGCGGAACTTTCTTTTCGTGAGCCACTTCCGAAATGGCTTTCAGATCGGCAACCTCCAACTGTGGGTTGGTCAGGATTTCCAGGAATACGCAGCAGGTGTCATCGTCGATGGCCTCACGTACCTCCTCGATATTGGTTAAATCGCGCAAGCGGACCTTTACACCAAAACGGCGCAGGGTAGCAACGAGCAGGGCGTAGGTGTTGCCGAAGAGATGCTTCGAGGTAACGATGTTCTTGCCCTGTGCTGCCAAGGACATGAAAGTATTGCTGATTGCCGCCATTCCTGAATTGAAGGCTGTGGCGTGGGCTGCATCGGTGAGGGCTGCCACTCGGCGCTCCAGGTTGGTTACCGTAGGATTCTCCACGCGGGAGTAATCAGGTGCCTTGATCTTGTCGGTGAATGCTTCTGCCATGACGGCAGCATTGTCGAATTCGTAGGCAAGGGTGTTATATACTGGAACGCTCAGCGAATCGTAAGCATCACGGCGTTCGTATTCCAAATGAATGGCTTGTGTTTGTTTCTTCATTCTTTTATGATTTTATGTGATATTTTGTTTGCAAAAGTACAAAAAAGAAATCAAATAGACAATAGATAGCATAAAAAAACGAGTTGCGAATGTTTTTTTTATGCATTGCAACTCGTTTGAGAGAGAGTATTGGTTATTCTATTCTATGTTTCCGATGGTTCCTGGGTTTGTTAGTTTCCATTCATTCCACCCGTCTGGATTCCCTGCTTTTCTTCCTGGAAATCGTTCTTGATGTTTTTTGCAGAAATCCGTCCTTAACATTGAAATAACATAAATTTATCAGAAACCCTGCAAAAAGCATAAAATGTAAGCCATTCATTCGTTTATCTCAACTTTATTTTGTAATTTCGCAGCGAAATAGAAAATTCAGTGTTTCTTGGATGATCATAGAATAAACAATAGAATAAAAATATAAATCAGTTATGATGAAATCAACTAAAATGAGCCTCCGGGCTCTTACGTTTAGTGCTGCACTCTGTGCTTCGCTCGGAACATCGCTTTCTGCCCTTGCCGAGACCATCGAAGTGCAGAAGCTGAAGCATGCAGGTCCTTATCCTGTAGCTACCCCTTGGATGGCGGATAGCGTGAATGTGAAGGGTGAGAAATTCTCGATGGAGGGTGTGCTCGACTCTCCGCTCTCGTTTACCTTATTGAATAATGGTAAGGAGGTGGCTGCATCCCAGCTTCTGGCGGATAGCAAGCAGAATGCAATTCACCTGGCTTCTTTCACCGTATCAAATACCAGCCGTACCCAGGCTTCCATCGAGGTGAAGGGATTGAAGCAGTATCGCCTCTTTGTGGATGGTGAGCAGGTGAAAGTGAATGGCGATAAGGCGGAGACTGTCCTGATGCCTTCTACTCATACCGTAGTCATCAAGTACCTCACCGCTTCATCTGCCGATGCTTCCGCTTCTGAAAAGAATGCATCAGAAAAAACATCTTCTTCAGAAAAGAAAGCTGATCAGGATTTCAAAATCAGCATTACTGCGGCAGACGGCAAGCAGCTGAGCGTGGGCGAATCTTCTGCCAGCACCAAGCGTACCTTTAATATATACGATGTAATCTGTATGCCTAACTATGCAAGTGTTCAGATGTCGCCAAACGGCAAGTTCATGATCGTGAGCAAGACTTGGGTAGATCGTCAGGGCAAGAACCATAGCGTCAATGAATTGAGAAACTGTCAGACCAACAAGGTGGTTGCTTCTTTCGAGGAAAGTGTAAGATGGATGCCTCGTACCAACAAACTGTATTTTACCGAGAAGGCGAGCGACTGTTCCATTGCCGGCGAAGGAAAGGCAGATGGCGAAGTTCAGCTGATTACCATCAATCCGATGAATATGGAGCGAGAGGTGTTGGCGGCAAACATTCCTGAGGGATGGTTCCAGTTTACTCCAGATGAGAAATCGCTTATCTATACGCTCTATGAGGAAGGCAGAAAGAAGGACCCTCAGGTGTACGATGTTAAGGAACCAGATGACCGCCAGCCAGGATGGAGAACCCGCAGCTATCTGGCTAAGTATGATTTGGCTTCAGGAATTCTCCAGCCGCTTACCTTCGGCTACCATAATGTTTATCTCAACGATATTTCCGCAGATTCCCGCTATCTGCTCATCGGCAAGAGCGAGGAGCGCCTTACCAAGCGTCCTACTACTCTCAACTCGCTCTATCGTCTCGATCTGAACGATATGAGTGTTGAGGCGCTGGTAGAGAAGGGTGAGTTCCTGAACAGTGCCCAGTTCTCGCCAGACGGCAAGAGCATTCTCGTTACCGGTTCGCCTGAGGCTTTCGATGGAATTGGAAAGAATGTGGAGGAGGGACAGATTCCTAGCATGGTTGACACCCAGCTCTATCTGATGAACCTGGCGGATAAGAAGGTTCGCCCGATGACCAAGAATTTCAATCCTAACGTGCAGAGCGTGGATTGGAGTAAGGCGGATGGCAATATCTACTTCACAGCCGAGGATAAAGACTGCATGCATCTCTTCCAACTGAACCCGAAGTCGGGCAAGTTTACTTTGCTCAAGACTCCAGAGGAGAACATCAAGAGCTTCTCCATCGCAGCGGCTGCTCCGGAAATGGCGTTCTCTGGACAGAGCGCATCCAATGCCGACCGACTCTACAAGATGAGTACCAAGGCGCAGAAGTCGCTGCTCGTAGATGATCTCAGTGCCCGTCTGCTGAAAGACATCGAGCTGGGCGAGTGCAAGGCTTGGAACTTCGTGAATTCCCGTGGCGACACTCTTTGCTGCCGTTACTATCTGCCACCTCATTTCGATGCTTCCAAGAAGTATCCGATGGTGGTGAACTACTATGGTGGTTGCAGTCCAACTACCCGTATGTTCCAGAGCCGCTATCCTCATCATGTATATGCTGCGATGGGTTATGTGGTCTTGGTAGTGAATCCGAGCGGTGCTACTGGTTTCGGTCAGAAGTTCTCTGCCCGCCACGTGGATACTGCCGGCGAGGGAGTGGCTGAGGATATTATCTCCAGCACCCAGGCTTTCTGCGATGAGCATAGTTTCGTAAACCGCAAGAAGATAGGTTGCATCGGCGCCAGCTATGGTGGCTTTATGACTCAGTATCTTCAGACCAAGACCGATCTCTTTGCCGCAGCCATTTCTCATGCCGGCATCAGTGACCATACCAGCTATTGGGGCGAAGGTTATTGGGGGTACAGCTACAGCGAGGTTTCCATGGCGAACGAGTATCCTTGGACCAACAAGCATCTCTTCGTAGATCAGAGTCCGCTCTACAATGCAGACAAGATTCATACTCCATTGCTCTTTGTGCATGGAACAGCCGATAACAATGTGCCTGTGGGAGAGAGTATTCAGCTCTATACGGCTTTGAAGCTCCTTGGCCGTCCAACGGCGATGGTTCTGGTAGATGGTCAGGATCACCACATCATCGATTATGAAAAGCGCTTGAAGTGGCAGAACACCATCTTCGCATGGTTTGCCAAGTGGCTGCAGGATGATGGCAGCTGGTGGAAAGAGATGTATGGAGAGGAAAAGATGTAGTTGAAGTCTCGGCAGAAATGCCGGCTTCAGTCTCTATCAAATAAAAAAGAGATTATATTCCTGTTTGGCTGGGAATATAATCTCTTTTTGTTTTTCTTATTTCTTATTGCTCAGTGAAATCATCAGGGAGATGAAGGCGAAGGAAATGCCTACGATGCAGACTCCCAGCCAGTCGGCTTGGGTCCACACGTATCCGGCACAGAACGTACCGAGCGAACCACCGATGAAATAGGTCGTCATGAAGATGGTGTTGGCACGGTTGGAAGCCTGCGGAATCTCCTGCAGGCAGCCGCTCTGATTGCTGAGCTGCTGACATTGCAGTCCGATATCTACCAGGATGATGGCTGCGATGAGTCCTGCGTAGGTATCGCCGAAGAGGAGGGCTATTGCCCAGGCGATGATCTGCATGGCTGCTCCGAAGAGGCTGAACTTGTGGATTCCGAACTTTGGAACCAGCTTTCCTACGCTGCTGGCTGCCACGGCTCCCATGATTCCGCAGAGTCCGAGCATTCCCACCATATCGCTGCCTGCATTGAAAGGAGGCTGGGCAAGATGGAAGGCGAGGCACGACCAGATCGCCATCATGCTTCCGAAACCGAAGGCGGCACGGATGGAGTAGATGCGGATGGAAGGATGGAGGATGAAGATCTCAGCCACGGTAGTCATCAGTCCTCTGTAAGTACCCACATAGTTGCGCTTCATCTCAGGCATCATCAGCATCATGATTCCCATGCAGACCACCATGACGAGGGCGGCGATGAAGAACATCTCCCGCCATCCCAGCCATTCGCCGATGTAACCGCTGATTACTCGCGAGGCAAGAATACCCGTGAGCAGTCCGGAGAGCACAAAGCCCATGTTCCTGCTCTTGTTCTCGGGGGTGGAGAACTGTCCGGCTATCGGGATGAAGAACTGGGGAATCACGGAACAGGCACCTATGAGCAGGGAAGCTCCCCAGAGCATCCATACGTTTTGTGCCACAGCCATCACGATTGCCATCAAGGCTGCGATGGTCATGTTCACGAGGATGAGTTTCTTGCGCGAAAACATGTCTCCCATAGGGATGAGAAAGAACAGTCCCAGCGCATAACCTATCTGGGTAATCACGGTGATGAGGTTGGCGCTCTGCTCAGTAATGTCCAGATCGTGGCGGATCAGTTCGAGAAGCGGCTGGTTGTAGTAGCAGTTGGCTACTGTGAGTCCTGCGATGATAGACATCATCAGGAGAATGCTGCGGGGAATGCCCTGATTTTCTTTTAGCTGTATCATTTTTCTGTTTATCTGTTACTCTTTTCTTGTTTGTCGAAGATTCTTTTTCGAGTGCAAAGTTACAGAAAAGTTTGCTGCCAGCCAAGTTTTGAGGCTCGAATTCTCGGAAAAAGTTTCCCTCTCAGCAGAAAAATCCTCCCTCTCAGCAGAAAAAGTTTCTGCTTTCTTCCTCGCGCGTACCTTATTATATGTATATAGCTCGGCTCAGCCGGGGTGTTGGCGCGCACCTTTGTTACGCTAAAAAACACCGAAAAGTGTTAAAATCGGGCTGTTTTCGGACACACTAAAAACTTTAACTTTCGTTAGCACTTTATAAATGGCTGAATATCAATAGATTGTGATTTTGTTACAAAATGCCCCTAAAAAAAAACACAAAAAAAAGTTCGCCGTATCAAAAAAATGCTTACCTTTGCATCAGTTTTAATAAACG
>ULYE01015013.1_pt1 | contig 15186 bp, 11 predicted proteins | sample 1961921 | NCBI WGS metagenome assembly ULYE01 (sample SAMEA4835856, study PRJEB28245) | human gut metagenome | biome: gut microbiome; material: fecal sample | place: Denmark | collected 2008 | reverse complement strand
TTCCACCCGTTAGACAATGCTCATGCCGAGCGTACACGCAAAAGGAGCCCTTTTGGAATGCAAAAGGACTCCTTCTAGAATGTCGCTGTTGAAAAGCGGCGTTTTTATACTTGTTTTTATTATTCTGCAACGCATTTCAGATTACCATCTAAGAGCCATTTCGGCAAGCGTCTTGCCTTGCTCCTCAGCATGAACATTGAGCTGTCTCAGATGGGCAAGCAACGCCGGCGTGAGCATGCTATGCTTAAGGAACGTCGCTGCGACCGCAGCGTACAAAGAGAGCATCGCCATTGTCATAGCGATGCTCGTCAGCTTTATACAATCCTTTCAGATTCATATATTATAGTATTTACTTCTTCACTTTAGTAGCCACAACGAAGTAGCCTATCAAGCAGCAGTAGGCTGCAAGCGAAGCAATCTGCGAGAGTGGGTTGGCAAGCCAGCCCTCCATCCATGCGTCACTCACAAGGTGAACATCGCAGAAGCGCAGCAATGCCGATACAACACCCATCAGCGCACCGCCGGCAATGAAACCACTGGCAAGCAGAGTACCCTTCTCGTTGCGCTCACGGTTTACCTCAGCGTTCTTCGAACGGGTAGAAACATACCAACTGATGATACCGCCCACGAGGAGCGGAGTGTTCAGTTCGAGCGGAATGAACATACCGAGTGCAAACGCAATGGCAGGTATCTTGAAGAAGGTGAGTACGATTGCGATGACAGCACCTACTGCATACAACGCCCACGGAGCACCTACACCGTTCATCAACGGGTCGATTACGGCAGCCATAGCATTGGCCTGAGGAGCGGCAAGCTGTCCGCTTGCAAAACCGTAAGTCTGGTTGAGCAGAATCATAACGCCACCTACGGTAGCAGCCGAAACGAGTGTGCCGAGGAATTTCCATGATTCCTGCTTGGCGGGAGTCGTTCCGAGCCAGTAACCAATCTTCAAATCGGTGATAAAACCGCCCGCCATCGACAGCGCTGTACATACAACTCCACCCATGATGAGCGCAGCCACCATACCGCCAGTGCCCTTCAGTCCTACGGCTACAAGCACTACCGACGCAAGTATGAGCGTCATGAGCGTCATACCCGAAACGGGGTTGGAACCTACGATGGCAATGGCGTTGGCTGCAACTGTGGTGAAGAGGAACGCAATAATGGCTACAAGCAGAATGCCTACAACTGCAAACAGCAGATTGCCTTCCATCACTCCAAACCAGAAGAAGAGGAATGTAGCAATGAGAGTGACGATGCTGCCTATAGCAATAATCTTGAATGAGATGTCGCGCTGTGTTCGTACGGTGTCGGCAGAAGCCTTTGCACCGCCCTTCATTTCGTTGGCTGCAAGCGATACGGCTCCCTTGATGATACCCCACGACTTGATGATGCCGATGATACCTGCCATAGCGATGCCACCGATACCAATGCTCTTGCCGTAATACTTGAATATCTCCTCAGCCGACATTGCTCCTACGGTCTGCGTAATCTCCGGATTCCAGATGTTAAGAACCTGGTCGTGGAACACAATAGACATTCCCGGCACGATGAGCCACCATACTGCAAACGAGCCAAGGCATATTATGAACGCATACTTCAGACCGATGATGTATCCCAAACCGAATACGGCAGCACCAGTGTTCACCTTGAACACGAGCTTTGCCTTGTCGGCTGCCATCACGCCCCATTCCATTACGCGAGTGGTGAAGTTCTCGTTCCACCAGCCTACTGTAGCTACGATGAAGTCGTACAAACCACCTACCAGACCGGCTACGAGCAACGGCTTTGCCTGCGAACCGCCCTTCTCGCCGCTGACGAGAACCTGTGTGGTGGCTGTTGCTTCAGGGAAAGGATACTTGCCGTGCATGTCCTTGACGAAATACTTGCGGAACGGAATCATAAACAGAATTCCGAGTATACCGCCCAACAGCGAAGAGAAGAACACTTTGAAGAACGAAACGCTCATCTCGGGATACTTTGCCTGCAGGATATAGATAGCGGGCAGGGTGAAGATGGCACCGGCTACGATAGTACCCGAGCAGGCTCCGATACTCTGTATGATGACGTTCTCGCCCAAAGCCTTGTTGCGCTTGGCGGCTGTAGACACGCCTACGGCAATGATGGCGATAGGTATGGCTGCCTCAAACACCTGTCCTACCTTCAGTCCGAGATAGGCTGCGGCTGCTGAGAACAGCATAGCCATGATGATACCCCATGTCACCGACCACATGTTCACCTCGGGATAGGTCTGCCCAGGCGACATAATCGGCTTGTACTCCTCACCCGGCTTCAACTCGGTGAAGGCGTTGTCGGGCAATTGGATTTGCTCTTTTTCTTTTTCCATGTTATAGTGTTATTTAATATTAATTGTTTCGTGCGTAGTATATTTTGCAAAGTTACAACTTTGTAACTATAAATCTGTGCTAAACCGGGAAAATATATTTAAATTTGCAGACAACAAATATATATTGAAATGAACCGAACCAAAAGACTATTGGCAGCTACCGTAGCTGCCGCTTTTGCCGGATTACAATCGTTTGCCGGCAACGATCTCACAATGATAGTAGGCACTTACACCGACCAGAGCACTTCTGAAGGAATGTATGTGTATCACTTCAATCAAGACAACGGAAAGGCTGAAGCCGTCAGCTGCACCCAATCGGGCAATCCGTCGTTTCTTATCTTCAACGACGATGCTACTCGTGTGTATGCCGTCAACGAATACGACGACGAGCGACGTGGTGCAAGTGCATTCAGTTTTGACGCTTCCAAGGGTAAGCTTTCGCTCATCAACAGCCAGCATTGCGGCACATCGGCAACCTCACACATAAAGAACATGCCTGGCGCTGCGCCTTGCAACATTATGATTTACGGCCGTCATCTGGTGACTTCCAACTACAACGGTGGCGACATTTCGGTGTTTCCAATCCGTGAGGACGGCTCTATCGCACCTGAAAGCCAGTATCTTTGCATGTTCAAGGGCAATGATGTGGATGCACATATTCATTGTTGCCGCATCACTCCCGACCGTCGCTACATGATAGCCAACGACCTTGGCAACGATTGTATATGGCGTTTTGACATAAATAACGCAAGCGATGATTTCCTTGGTAATGCCGAAAAAGCTTTCCTTAGCAACCCAAAAGAGATATACACTGCGCCCAAAGGCACCGGTCCACGACATATTGCGTTCAACAAGAAGGGCAATGTGGCTTACCTGATTGGCGAACTTGACGGCAGCATTACGGTGCTGGGCTACAACAACGGCAATATGCGTGAGTTGCAACGTGTGCAGGCTTCGCTGACCAAGACAGCGGGAAGTGCCGACATTCATATATCGCCCGACGGCAAATTCGTCTACGCTTCACACCGTTTGAAGGACGAAGGAGTATCCATTCACGCTGTAGATGCTAAGACAGGATTGCTCACCAACGTTGGATTTCAGCCCACAGCTGCTCATCCACGCAATTTTGCCATTACTCCAAATGGCAAGTATCTGCTTGTAGCATGCCGCGACAGCAACGTGATTGAGGTGTTCAGACGCGACATTACGACCGGAAAACTTACTAACACACACAACGATATAAAGCTCGGCAAACCCGTGTGCATACAGTTTGCCGATAAATAAAGAATAAGGTATAAGCCTAATGGCGGGCGGAAATAGCCCAAACAAAAATGGCGGAGCATCCTTTGCAGGAGCTCCGCCTTATTTGTTTATGCAGCCGTACAAGCTATATGTTACAACCGTTCAAGCCACATATTGTTTGCATGATTGATGATTAGAACATCTTGTCAGGATAAACACCCTCGTCGTGCAACTTCTGGAACTTCTCGACAGTGCCGGGACGATCCTCAGGATAAGTTACACCGAACCACTTAGATGTAGTATCGAGAACCTCGCAAGTAGCTGTACCGTCGTTGATGAGCTTATCAACCATCAGAGGAATGAAGAACTCGCTCTTGAGGTTTGACATATTCTTCGGGTCAGAAAGGAATGTCTTGAAGAACTCGTTGCTGTACTCGAAGTAGTCAGGAGTGAAGCCCCAGAAGTTCATCGAAACCGGAGTGTTGTCAGGAATAGCCACCCATGTCTCGCCATCCTCGTCGAGATACTTAACAACACCGTCTATGCGCTGGATCTTTGTACGCTCTACTACAGAAGTAAGGTGATGAGCGTCGTCGTTAGAACATACGCCACGGCTTACTGTACCGCTATCAGACAATGTGTTGCCGCAACGGAAACCTACCATAGCATACTTGCCCTTTGAACCCTCAGGAAGCTCGCTGAGCCACTTGCCCATTACGTTGAACGAGTCACGATCGTAGAAATCGTCGCAGTTGATTACTGCAAACGGCTCGTTGATAACGTTCTGACCCATCAATACAGCGTGGTTTGTACCCCAAGGCTTGGTGCGTTCAGCCGGACATGTGAATCCCTCTGGCAGTGCGTCAAGGCTCTGGAACACGAGTTCGCAAGGAATGTGACCCTCGTATTTTGAAAGAACGACACGGCGGAAGGCATCCTCGAAATCCTTACGGATAACGAATACGAGCTTGCCGAAGCCTGCATTGATAGCGTCATAGATAGAGTAGTCCATGATGGTTTCACCATGAGGACCGAGCTCATCGAGCTGCTTCAGACCGCCATAACGGCTGCCCATACCTGCAGCGAGGAGAAAAAGTGTTGGTTTCATAATCTTATTTTATTAGATATGGTTTTACCGTAAAAATATAGATTCGCTCTGACTTTTAGTCTATAGCAATGGCAAAAGTAACAAATAACGTTGGAATAAAAAAGTTTTTACTTAGTTTTTTGCTTCCAAATTGCCGTTTATAGGGGTATTTGAGTGACTTTTTATATAAGAAATGAGATTACTCCTGGAAAGACATGACATTACTCTTGGACTGGCTTCACGTTCCTTCTATCATTATTCCAAGTCCTGCAGCACTACAATCTGAGGAGTTCGCAATGCCGGTTTCAGCTCGCCGCCAATGTAGAAGCATCCCTTCTGAGTGACTACCATCTGTGCTCCGGCACGTGCCAGGGCTTTATCGGCAAATCGTGTCTTAATCCACGCTTCCTTGACAACGTCATACTCGTACAGATTTCCGCTGAAGCGATACCAAGAGATGGGCTGATTGAGATAGTCGGCTTGCTTCACTCGCTCGTAACGGCCGCTTATAGCATCAAGGAAAATATCCTTGTTGACTCCGCCTGTGGCGTAAATCTTGCCATTGTCGGTCCACGCTATACCTCCTGCCAGAGTCATCTCTCTGCCTTCAACCGACTTCGGTGCAGCCACACTCGTCCACTTTCCGGTAGCAATATTCATGCAGCAACCCTTGGTGTGCACTTCACTCCGGTCGCCATTGGCATAGAATCCGCCCCAAACATACAGCTTTCCGTCGAGCGCAGCGGCTACGGGTTGCACTCGGGCAGAGCCCGGCATACTGCCGATATTGCTCCATGCAGGATTGGCAGCGTTCAGATTGAGAGCCAGAACATCTGCCGAAGGCTTGCCGTCGTGATTGCCTCCCACCACAAACACGTTGTCCTTGCTTTGCGCCACAGCCATATTGTCTACCGTGCAGGGCAGGTCGGCAAGGCGCTTAACGTCGGCACGCCCGCCCACTCCATCGAGATGGATGCTATAAACCGACTTCAACGCATGAGTGCTATTGTTGCCTCCGATGAACAGAAGGCTGTCGCCACTCACTACAGTCACTCCATAGGCAGCCGGTTCGGGCAGCATTCCTACGAGCCGCCAGTTGAGAACGTCGCCGTCAACGGATGCCGCATATATTCCGGCATAATACGTCTTATTGCCAGGCGTTGGAAAATTGCATCCGCCAGCCACAACAATCCAGTCGCCAATCTGTGCGGCATAGCATGCCGACACGCCCAGCGAATAGCCGGGTTCGGTAGCCGGAAAGCCAAAGACGGGGCGTACGTGCTGTGCCGAAGCCGATGTATGGAAAAGCGAAACGAGCGATATGATAAGGAATAAGATTCTTTTCATTGGGCACAATCTAAGTTTGTTGTAAAACAAAAGGGTGTGGCACGGCTTGCACGTCAAGCTTTTGCCACACCCTATCATATAAGAATTATATTTAAGTTTCGCAAGCGAAAGTAGTTAAGAAGTTAAGGAGTTGTCGCGCCCTACGGTCGCTAAGGAGTTAAGCCATTTGCTTTTTTTTGCTTGATATAGCATTATAAGCATTTGGCTTAACTTCTTAACTCCTTTAACTACTGAATTCTCTGAACTTGCAAAAGTTCTGAATTATACTAACCAAGTTTTTTCAATATCTCCTGGCAGAGCATATAGCTCTTGATCATCATGCGCGGAATATGGAACGGACCTTTGAAAAGGTTGCCCTTAGCGGGCTGTGCCACTGTGCCGTCGCGATGCAGATAGCCATACCATTCGCCGTATTCGGCATCGGGGAAGTGGGCGTATGTCCACTCGCTGATGCGCTCATGACGATACAGATACTTCTCGTCGCCGGTGCCGAGGTAGGCATAGAGCGAAGCGATAATGGTCTCGCACTGCGGCCACCAGAACTTCATGTCCTGCGAATAGTCCTGCACCGGGAGGTTCTTACAGTCGCGGAAGTTGATGATTCCACCGTATTGTTTGTCCCAACCCCAGTCCCATGACCAGTCAAAAATTTGAAGGGCCATATCGAACATAGGCTTGTCCAAACCGCGCAGCTTTGCCGCTTCCATGATAAACCATGAAGTCTCAATACAGTGGCCCGGGTTGATTATGCGGGTTTCGTTGGTGTCGATGAACTCGCCGTTCATTCCTACTGTCTCAAGCAGACACTTGAATTCGGGGTGGATGAAGTATTTCTTGAGTTTCTCGACAGACTCGTCAATCTGCGCTGTGAGCTTCGGGTCGTCGATGACCTTGCGTATGCAAGAGCCCACATTGATGAGAATCATGATGATGCTGTGGCTCTGCATCTGCACGTTCGGCTCAAACTTGGCAGGCAGGAAGCCCGGAGTGGCGAGGAAGCGTTGTGTATCCTCAAACACCTGGAGTGCGCGCTGTGCCCAATGCTGGTCGCCTGTGGCGAGTGCATACTCCGACATTGCTATCGAGGCGAATGTCTCTGAGAACACATAACGGCGCTTGCGCAACGGCTGTCCTTCGGCTGTCACCGAGAAATACATGTGGCCCTGCTCGTCGAAACAATGCTTCTCTATGAACTCAAGTGTCGACTTGGCTGCGTCGAGCCACTCCTGGTTCTTCTCGATATTGTTGTATGCAAAGGCGCAAATGAATGCGAAGCGGCCCTGAAACCATACCGACTTGGTTGTATCCATCAACGATCCGTCGCGATTTACGCAAGTATAGACACCGCCATTGACACGGTCCCAACCGTGTTCCATCCAGAACGGCATGATGTTCTCGGTCAGATCCTTCTTGTATGAGTCTGCCCAAGACTGAATATATTCTTTTACGTTCATTTCTTTATAGTTTGTTCGTCAGCCGACGATGGTTTAAAACTTATTGGCACGCTCAAAGAAACCTATCTCCTCAAGCTCCTTCTTCATCTGAGCCTCTTCCTCATCAGTCATGTTGCGGAACGGTACACGGTTTGGTCCGAGGTCGAAACCGAGGAGCTTCATGATGCGCTTGCCGCCAACAATGTTGCCGCGGAAGTGGCAGATGACGTTGATTACGGCCTGTGAGAAGTTCTGCTTCTCGCGTGCTGTCTCGATGTCGCCGTTGTTCCAAGCCTCGATGATGCCTGTAAGCTCACGTCCGTTGTAGTTGGTTGTGCCACCGATGCCACCGCGAGCGCCACCCTGTGCAAGGCTCGGGAGTATTGTCTCGTCCTGACCATGGAGCATATCATACTTGCCATCGGCATAGAGACGACACTGGTTGTACTCATAGAGCGACTCGTATGTGTACTTGATGCCGGCAAAGTTGGCTATGCGGCCGTCAACAGCCTTAAGCAAGTCGAGCATAGGCAGATAAGCGCCGTTGAATGCAGGGATATGATAGTAGTAGAAGGGAAGGTTGGGAGCGGCGTTGGCGATAGTCTCGCAGTACTCCACAAGTTCCTCTATGCGACCGATTTTCGGGAATGGAGGAGCCATCGAACCGATGCCCCATGCACCGATTTTCTGTGCATGCTCAGCCAGACGCACACTCTCACGCAGGCAGCAGCTGCCTACATGTACTATCACCTTGAAGCCCTCCGGAGCTACCGACACCCAACGCTCGGCAAGCAGCATGCGCTCCTCGGTGGTGAGCATGTAGCCTTCGCCCGACGAACCGTTGATGAAAACGCCCTTGAGTCCGTTCTTCTGCAACATCTTGGCATAAGCCTCGATTGGTTCAAGATTGACGTCACCGTTTGCATAGAAAGGCGTAAACGGAGCGTCGATAAGTCCGATAATCTTTTCCATAGTCTGTTTGTATTTAAAAGTATGTAATATTAAACCTTATATTTATATATAATATGTGTCTGACGTAGCATTACTCCTTGTTGTCGGTTGTAGGCTTCAGACAGCCCAGCTGCAGCACGAGAGCCACGAGCACGATGCAGCCCAGCACGGCAAAACCAAGTCCGAGGTTGCCTCCGTCGGTCCACTTGCCCAGCAGGTGTGTCACGGCAGCACCGGCAAACACGCCCACCATGTTCATGACACCGTAAGCTGTGGCGCGATACTTGGCAGAGATAATCTGGCAGAGTATAGGCATGTTGTTGGCATCGAACATTCCGTAGCCCATACCGAAAAGCAGTCCGGCTCCTACTACAGCCACAATGCTATGGCCGAAGCCCAGCAATACGAGTGCAGGGATGGTCATACCCAATCCGATGGCGCTGGTATAGACACGTCCGCGTATGTTGCGCAGCACCCACTTGTCCGACAATACGCCACCCACGATGACGCCGATGAACGACGAGGCGGCAATGGTAATGGTCGACATAGGTCCGGCTTGCGACATAGGGATGCCAAGATTCTCGGCAAACAGCGTCGGCAACCAGTTCTTAGTAGCCCAACCCGGCAGACTCGGAACGGCAAAATAGATTAGAATTACCCAGAAAGCCCAGGTAGAGAACACCACGCTAAGTCCGCGCCAGACGGTCTCCTTAGGCTGACCCGCTGTGGGATTGGCTGCTGCTACGGCTGCTGTGCCCTTGTGCTTGTCGTGCAGCAGAAGGGCGAGCACTACCGAGTAGACTATGCCGATGATGCCAAACCAGTGGAATGTAGAGTGCCATGAGAACATGGCGGCAACTGTTGCGCCGAATCCACCTATTGCCTGACCTACGTAAAGACCGGTCATGTGGATGCCAATGGCGAGCGAACGCGACTTGCCTTCGTGCCAGTCGGCTATGAGCGAGAGTGCCGACGGGATGTAAAGCGCCTCGCTTATGCCCATAAGAGCACGCAACCAATAGAGCTGCTGAAAGTCGGTGGCATAGCCCATAAGATATGTCACGGCTGACCAGACGAACAAACTGCCTACTACGAGCTTCTTTCGGCTCACGCGGTCGGCTACCACTCCGGCAAACGGACTTACAATTCCGTATATCCAAAGGAAAACCGCCATCAACGCGCCAAAAGCCTCAGCTTTGTTCAGTTCGGCGATGTCGGCCTTCATAGCCTCCTGCATTGTGGAGAGCATCTGACGGTCCATGTAATTCAATAGGGCCACAACCCAGAGCAGCGCAACGACTACCCACGGGTAAAACTTACTTCTTTTCATCAGTTTCTATCAGTTAGTGTATTCTTAATATTTGGGTTTTAGTTTATTCGATTAGTCGTACATACAGTTGATTTTATCTGTATCTGATATTTACTTTGCAAAAGTATACTTTTTTTCTATATTAAGCAAGTTAAATAAAATATTTTTTAAACCCAATTAATTTATTTACTATTTTTAATAAAGTAACACCTCTAAATTACAACAAAAACCACTCTGAATTATGGGTGCAATCCTATGGTTTTGCAAAAGGACTCCTTTTGGCGAGTAAAAGGATTCGTTTTGGATTGCAAAAGGACTCCTTTTGGTGAGTAAAAGGACTCGTTTTGGAAGGCAAAAGGACTCCTTTTGAAAAGCAGGGGTTTTTAGGTGGGGAAAACAGGAAATAAAAGGATGGAATACAAGGGGGTACACCTTATTATATATATAGGGTTGGGATTTGGTAATGATATTGCATGGCATAACTGACTTTTAACACACACTCCTCCTACCGAATTGCTGCTCAGGTTATGGCGAGGACGCCATAACCTCCTACCATTAGAAGTACTGCTGAATTCCATTGCAGCCCTTTTTGCCTCCCATTTCTGTCATTATGTCAGCAACTAATTGATTTTCAATACGTTATTCTGTCATTTTGTCAGCCAGACAAGCTATGGAATATAGTTTGTGTTTATAGTTATCGAAAGCGAAAAGCTTTTATACAAGAAATCAGAATAAATCAAGAAAGGAGAACAAAATATGACATTCGACAAATTCACAATCAAAGCCCAAGAGGTTGTTCAAGAAGCTGTCAACACAGCACAGCGTCAGGGACAACAGAGCATTGAGCCGGTGCACCTGCTGAAGGGTGTGATGGTGAAGGCCAAAGACGTAGCCACATACATCTTCCAGAAGCTCGGTGTCAATGCCAATCAGATAGACACTGTTGTAGACAGTGAAATACAGCGACTGCCACGTGTTCAGGGTGGACAGCCATATCTGTCTAACGATGCCAACAGCGTGCTTCAGCGTGCGCAGGACTTCGCCACCAAGAACGGCGACGAGTTCACAAGCGTTGAGCCGATATTGCTCGCCCTGCTTCAGGTCAGTTCTACTGCAAGCCGCATTCTGAAGGATGCCGGCATGACGGAGGCTGAAACCGTGAAGGCAATTCAGGAGCTGCGACAGGGTCAGAAGGTGCAGTCGCAGTCGGGCGACGAGAACTATCAGAGTCTTGAGAAATACGCCAAGAACCTCGTTGAGGAAGCCCGCCAAGGCAAGCTCGACCCGGTTATAGGCCGTGACGAGGAGATTCGCCGTGTGCTTCAGATTCTGTCGCGCCGTACCAAGAACAATCCTATTCTTATAGGCGAACCGGGTACTGGTAAGACGGCTATCGTTGAGGGACTGGCTGAGCGTATTGTTCGTGGTGACGTGCCCGAAAACCTTAAGGACAAGCAGCTCTACTCTTTGGATATGGGTGCGCTTGTGGCTGGCGCCAAGTACAAAGGCGAGTTTGAGGAGCGCCTGAAGAGCGTCATCAAGGAAGTGACCAACAGCGACGGTCGCATCATTCTCTTCATCGACGAGATTCACACTCTTGTCGGTGCAGGAGGTGGCGAGGGCGCTATGGACGCTGCCAACATCTTGAAGCCGGCTCTTGCACGTGGCGAATTGCGCAGCATCGGTGCAACAACCTTGAACGAATACCAGAAGTATTTCGAAAAGGACAAGGCTCTGGAGCGCCGATTCCAGACGGTCATGGTAGACGAGCCTGACGAGCTTTCAGCCATCTCAATACTGCGTGGATTGAAGGAACGCTATGAGAACCACCACAAGGTGCGTATTCAGGACGATGCCTGCATAGCTGCCGTGAAACTCTCTGAGCGCTACATCAGCGACCGATTCCTCCCCGACAAGGCCATCGACCTTATGGACGAGGCTGCTGCCAAACTGCGTATGGAGCGCGACTCCGTACCGGAGGAGCTCGACGAGATTACACGTAAGCTGAAACAGCTTGAGATTGAACGCGAGGCCATCAAGCGCGAGAACGATACCGACAAGATTGCACAGCTCGACAAGGACATTGCCGAACTGAAAGACCAGGAGAGTTCGTTCCGTGCAAAGTGGGAAAGCGAGAAAGCTCTTGTCAACAAGATACAGCAGGACAAGCAACAGATAGAACAGTTGAAGTTTGAGGCTGAACGTGCCGAGCGCGAAGGCAACTACGAACGCGTGGCTGAGATACGCTACGGCCGACTCAAATCGCTCGACGACGACATCAAGTCGATACAGAACCAGCTCAAGTCGACGCAAGACGGCAACGCCATGATTCGCGAGGAGGTGACTGCCGACGACATAGCCGAAGTGGTAAGCCGCTGGACCGGAATACCCGTTACGCGAATGATGCAGAGCGAACGCGAGAAGTTGCTGCATCTTGAAGAGGAACTTCACAAGCGTGTAATTGGTCAGGACGAGGCCATTCGTGCGGTGAGCGATGCCGTACGCCGCTCACGTGCCGGACTGCAGGACCCGAAACGTCCTATCGCTTCGTTCATCTTCCTCGGCACAACGGGTGTAGGTAAGACCGAACTGGCAAAGGCTTTGGCTGAATACCTCTTCAACGACGAGACGATGATGACGCGTATCGACATGAGCGAATATCAGGAGAAGTTCAGCGTAAGCCGTCTTATCGGTGCGCCTCCAGGATACGTAGGCTATGACGAGGGTGGACAGCTCACCGAGGCAGTACGTCGCAAGCCTTACTCTGTAGTACTGTTCGATGAGATTGAGAAGGCTCACCCCGACGTGTTCAACATCCTCTTACAGGTATTGGACGACGGTCGACTCACAGACAACAAGGGTAGAACGGTCAACTTCAAGAACACTATCATCATAATGACATCAAACCTCGGCAGCCAATATATACAGGGACAGTTTGCAGGCATCACGCCTCAGAACCGCGACCACGTTATCAGCGACACCAAGGCAAAGGTTATGGAGATGCTCAAGAAGACGATACGTCCTGAGTTCCTCAACCGTATCGACGAGACCATCATGTTCTTGCCACTCACCAAGGCAGAAATCGCCCAGGTAGTGACATTGCAGATGAACGCCGTGAAGAAGATGCTCGAGCCGCAGGGATTCACTCTCAACGTTACTCCTGCCGCCATCGACTTCCTTGCCGACGAAGGCTTCGACCCGGAGTTTGGTGCACGTCCGGTAAAGCGTGCCATCCAGCGCTGCGTACTCAACGACCTCTCTAAGAAGATTCTCTCTGACGAGGTTAAGCGCGAGCAACCAATCACCATCGATGCCGACCAGAACGGACTCGTATTCCGCAACTAAGCAGAACCGAGTCAGCAACTAAGCGAAACGCATAGACATAATAAAAGGGAGCGCCAAGACTCATAACACTGAGTTTTGGTGCTCCCTTTTTTTATACCACACATTATCCTTATAGCCTTATCCCATATTTCCAAGCATCCTTAGGACATACTTTCACACAAACGCCACATGCCACGCAGCGGTCTTGCTCGTTAATCGCTTTATACTTAGCAATGTCGTTATTTCTGTACGCCTTCCTTTTCCAGGATTTCTTCCAGAAATTCAGAAGCATCTGCTACGCAAAGAGGGCATTCGCGAAGCACCTTTCCTGTGCCCACACCTTTGAGCAATTTGCATTGTGTGGCACCGTTGCGCTGCTTGAATTTATCCATAATTTGTCTCATGCCCTTGACGGACTTCGCCTTGTCCTGAGTGGCAAGTCCGAGTACGATGCCTGCTCCTACGATGGCTCCACAAGTTCCCTCCATATTACCCATACCTGCAGCAAAGGCATTACCAGCATTCTTAATGGTTTCTTCTTCCATTCCGGCAAAGTCGTGATAGGTGCAGAGCACAGCCTGTGTGCAATTATGCGAACCACAACGCTTCCTCTCAGCTGCTATGTCTTTTCTTGTTTCCATATTATTTTGTCCTTGTTATTTTATTTGTTGTTTTGATTTCGGCTACAAAGATAATGCTTTTATCATAGATACATAAAAGATGTCAGCTATACTTTAATAAACAAATTCTATCGTTTCCTTACACGAGAGCTCACATAGGGCTCACTTAGGACTCCCATACATTTATCTTTTCTTTGTTTTCTTTTTCCTTTCTTGTTTAGTTTTCCTATCTTTGTAATCTAATTGTGACAAGTGCTGCACTTTCCTACTTCACGCCTTCCACTTCTGAAGATGTCAGAAGTGAGGTGTCGGTAAAGAATGTGCCAATTAACAATAACCCAAAAGAACCTAATAATATAAAAATATGCAATACCCTCTTATATCAGAATATCTCGCCGCCATTCGCGAGGCTAATGACAATCTTGATACACTGAGCCATCTGGTGCCCGTGCTGGACAAATACGGTGAGCCGTATCGTAGCAGCGGTGCGTTTGCCGTCGTGTTCAAGATGAAGGACGAGCAGACGGGGAAGTGCTATGCCTTGAAGTGCTTCACCGAGGAGCAGGAAGGGCGTGCGGAAGCATACCGACAGATAGCCGAGGAATTGGAGTTTGTCGACTCGCCTTATATCACTTCCGTGAAGTATCTGGAGAAGGAAATATTCGTTGACAGCAACTGTGAGAACGAAGAGTTCCCAGTGTTGCTGATGGATTGGATTGAGGGCGAGACGATGGAGACATACATTGCTGCTAACTACACGGACACTCACGCTATGTCGATGCTTTGCTACCGTTTCTGCAAGATGGCGGTTTGGCTTCGCTCGCAGTCGTTCGCTCATGGCGACATCAAGTCCGACAATATCATGGTACGCCCCGACGGTACGCTGACGCTCGTCGACTACGACGGAATGTTTGTGCCGGCGATGAAAGGGCTGAAGTCGCCAACTATCGGCACAAAGGACTTCTCGCATCCACTTCGCACCATCGACGATTTCGACGAAACCATCGACGACTTCGCCTTGGCTTCCATTGCCCTCTCATTAAAAGCCATCTCTCTCGATCCGTCTCTGCTTAAGAGCTATGGAGCGTCCGACCGCCTCCTCTTCTCAGCCGCTGATTATCTCGATTTGAGCAAGAGCAAGACCTTCACCGCCCTGCAAAGCTTGTTGGCAGACGAGGAAGCAAGAACCCTTATATCTATGTTCCTCTTAGCCAGCGCCAAGAAGAACTTGTCTATGTGCTCTTTCAGATTGTTCGGCGTGCAGAAGCCGAAGGAAGAAGAAGTGTGGAGCACTGAGGTTACAGATGAAGATCTTGAAAATGCTGTGGAGGATGAGTTTGGTGTAAAATATAGCAAGGATTGGAAAAGATTACTTAAAGCACCATTAGGATTAGAAGGTGAGTATTCTATCAGAAAAGGAGTGAAGGTAATTGGGAATAGAACTTTTGAGAGGTGTGATTCACTCACCAGTATCAATATTCCAAATGGTGTGACAAATATTGGAGATTTTGCTTTTATGTATTGTA
>ULYE01017667.1_pt1 | contig 15234 bp, 29 predicted proteins | sample 1961921 | NCBI WGS metagenome assembly ULYE01 (sample SAMEA4835856, study PRJEB28245) | human gut metagenome | biome: gut microbiome; material: fecal sample | place: Denmark | collected 2008 | reverse complement strand
TTGAATGCACGAACGGACAGTTCAAGATCATCGATCGGGAGTTCGCGAATCTTATCGATCTCGCTTCCCTCTACGCTGACATCAGTGTCCTGTGCTTCATCAGAAACAGCCGGGACTCTATTGTCCTGTGCGTCTCCGATGTTCAGGAAATTCGTGAAGCAGCTGATCAGGATGTCAGCAGCCGTTGCGACAGCATCGTCTGCATTGACGGATCCATCCGTATCCAGTTCAAGAGTCAGCTTGTCGTAGTCCATTTCATTTCCTACGCGGGTATCGCTGACGTTGTAGTTGCATTTAATGACAGGAGAATAAATGGAGTCGATCGGAATGACGCCGATGACGTCTTCCTCTCTTTTGTTCTTGGTGAAAGGAACATAGCCATGTCCACGATTGATGGTCATTTCCATGCCCAGATGAGCATCGGAATCCAGTGTGCAAATGACGAGATCCTTGTTGAGAACATCAATTTCTGCCGGTAACTTCATGTCGCCAGCATGGAAAATACCTTCTTCAGTGATATCGATACGAACTGTCATCGGGAAGACGGCTTCTTCGTGTGCGATGAAGCGGATCTTCTTCAGGTTCAGGATCATATCGGTTACATCTTCTTTGACGCCGTTGATAGTGGAAAATTCATGAAGCACGCCGTCGATTTTGATAGACGTAATAGCCACACCGTCTAAAGATGAAAGCAACACGCGTCTTAAACTGTTTCCCAGAGTAATGCCATAGCCTCTTTCGAGCGGTTCACACTCGAACTTGCCATGACGCTTATCATCGCTGAGTTCCACAGTCTTAATTGTGAAGCTTGTATTTTCGATCATCCGAAAGTCCTCCTTCTGCGCCTTGCAGCGCCAAAATGATACGCAAAGGGGTAATCCTTATACTCTTCTGCGTTTCGGAGGACGGCAGCCATTGTGCGGAATTGGGGTGACGTCCTTAATGCTGCTGACTTCGATGCCTGCTGCCTGCAGTGCACGAATAGCAGCTTCACGGCCTGCGCCCGGTCCTTTGACGAAAACGTCAGCGGAACGCATTCCCTGATCGATTGCAACCTTAGCAGCCTGTTCAGCTGCCATCTGTGCTGCGAATGGTGTGCTCTTACGAGAGCCTTTGAATCCGAGTCCGCCAGCGGATGCCCAAGCGATGGTATTGCCGTTGGAATCAGTAATCGTTACGATCGTGTTGTTGAAAGTAGAACGAATATGAGCTGCACCGGATTCTACATGTTTTCTTTCTTTTCTTTTAGCTTTGCTTTTTACCGTAGCCATGTTATCCCTCCTTCAACATTATTTCTTAGTCGCAGTCTTTTTGCCTGCGATGGTCTTCTTCGGACCTTTACGGGTACGAGCATTGGTCTTTGTGCGCTGTCCACGGGTCGGGAGTCCTGCACGATGACGTCTGCCTCTGTAAGAACCGATTTCTACCAGACGTTTAATGTTGAGGGATTCTTCTCTACGAAGGTCACCTTCGACTTTATAATCAGCGAGTACGCCGCGGATCTTTGCTACATCATCTTCAGACAGATCTCTGACGCGGATGTCAGCATCAATTCCTGCTTTGCTTAAAATTTCTTTGGAAAGAGTGGGGCCAATTCCATAAATATAAGTTAAGCCGATCTCAACGCGCTTATCTCTTGGTAAGTCTACACCAGCTATACGTGCCATCTACTCTTTAACCTCCTTTTAATTAACCTTGTCTCTGCTTATGTTTCGGATTTTCACAAATGACCATTACACGGCCTTTGCGTTTGATGATCTTGCACTTGTCGCACATCTTTTTGACGGACGGTCTGACCTTCATCTTGGTTCCTCCTTGCTTACTTGTAACGATAGGTAATCCTGCCGTGCTCTAAATCGTAGGGCGTCAATTCTACTGTTACTTTATCTCCTGGCAGGATGCGGATGAAATTCATACGCATTTTGCCGGAAATCGTAGCCAGCACAATATGTCCGCCGTTTTCCAATTTGACACGGAACATGGCGTTTGGAAGTTTTTCTACTACTTTGCCTTCGACTTCAATAACGTCTGCCTTGCTCATGAGAGCCTCCTTTGGCTTATCATATGCTGACCGCCTGTAACAATGGAATCAATGGCGCAGCGTCAGAATTTTTGGACCATCTTTGGTAATGGTAATGGTGTGTTCGATATGAGCCGACGGTTTACCGTCTGCTGTCACGACGCCCCATCCATCACGAAGGGAGATGATGTCCGGACTGCCCATGGTGATCATGGGTTCAATACAGATGCACATGCCTTCTTCCAGACGTGGTCCATGTCCTGGTGTACCGTAGTTTGGAACTTCCGGATCTTCATGCATACCGATTCCGATGCCGTGACCTACATATTCACGAAGTACTCCATAGCCATAGGGCTTCACGTAGCTTTCGACAGCGTGACCGATGTCGCCTACGGTATTGCCTATTACGGCCTGCTTGATGCCAGCAAAGAGTGCACCTTCGGTGGCGGAAATCAGCTGGAGGTTTTTCTTGTTTGTATGTCCTACCGGAACAGTGATACAGGAGTCACCCATGTAACCATTTAATTGTACCACAAGATCAATAGAAATGATATCACCTTTTTTAAGAATTTTTCTTCTTGAAGGGATTCCGTGGACAACAGTATCGTTAACAGAGGCACAGATGGTGGCAGGGAAGCCTTCATAGCCTTTGCAGGCTGGGATCCCGCCTCTGTCTCGGATAAATTTTTCAGCCAGTTCATCGAGTTCATAGGTACTCATCCCTGGCTTTACGGCTTTTTCAAGCATAGAGAGAGTATCCGCAGTCAGTCTCCCAGCTGCGGAAATTTTCTCTACCTCTTCAGGTGTATAAACGGTGATCATTTGGAAGCCTTCTTCAAAGCATCCTGGATGTCGGCATATACCTCATCCATACTCTGATCTCCGTTGATTTCATAGTAGCGGCCGCTGACCTTGTAGTAGTCGATCAGTGGTTTTGTGGACTTGTCATAGACATTCAGTCTTTCTCCCACTGTCTTCTCATTGTCATCAGCACGTTGATACAGTTCGCCGCCGCAGTTGTCGCATACGCCTTCGACCTTTGGCTGACGGAAAAGTTTATGGAAGGAAGCACCGCATTTTCTGCACACCAGTCTGCCGCTGACTCTCTTTACCAGGTCATCTCTGTTAGCTTTGATGCCGATGACGGCGGTGAGCTGGATTCCGAGTTCATGGAGAATGGCATCGAGTGCAGATGCCTGTGCCGTGGTACGCGGGAAGCCGTCAAGAATCCAGCCCTTCTGGCAGTCTTCCTGAGCGAGTCTTTCCTTGACGATACCAACAGTTACGCTGTCCGGTACAAGGTCGCCCTTGTCCATGTAGCTTTTTGCTTCCTTACCAAGAGCAGTTCCTGATTTCACGGCTGCACGGAACATGTCGCCGGTGGAAATCTGGGGGATGCCGTAATCGCGAATGAGTCTTTCTGCCTGAGTGCCTTTGCCTGCACCTGGAGGTCCCATCAATAAGATATACATATCCCTTACTCCTTTAGGAAAAAGGCTTTATTTGATAAAGCCCTGATAGTTTCTTGTGACCATATAGGACTGTGCCTGTCTCATGGTATCGAGGGCTACGCCGACGATAATGAGAAGGGAGGTACCGCCGAAGTACACGCCCTGGATGCCTGTGATGTTTCCGATGAAATTCGGAAGAATCGCCACAAAGGCAAGGAATACAGCCCCGGTCAGGGTGATTCTGGACAATACCTTGTCTACATACATCATGGTCGGCTGGCCAGGACGAATGCCCGGAATAAAGCCGCCATACTTCTTCATGTTATCAGCGAGATCTTTGATGTTGACAGAGATCGCGGTATAGAAATACGTGAAGATAAAAATGAGGAAGCCGTAGCAGATGGTATTTGGCCAAGTGCCCCATCCAAAGAAATTGCCGACAGCCTGTACCCAGCCGATATGAACAAACTGTGCAAGGGTGACGGGAAGCATGAGAATGGAGGAAGCGAAGATGATCGGAATGACACCGGCCTGATTCACCTTGAGCGGCAGGTAGGTGGAGTGTCCGCCATACATTCTGCGTCCAATGACACGCTTTGCATACTGGATAGGAATTCTGCGCTGCCCTTCATTGACTTCGATGACCATCAGGATCATGACGAGAGCAATGACAAGGAACAGAAGCAGCTGGAACGGAGAAATGGTACCAACCTTCAGATAATCGATCACCGTGGTGATAGCCTGCGGGAAGCGAGCTACGATACCACAGAAGATGATGAGGGAAATACCATTACCGATCCCGTGTTCCGTAATTTTTTCGCCGATCCACATGAGGAGGCAGGTGCCAGCGGTGAGGACGACGACAACGAATACAAAATACAGCCAGCTGTTATCGACAAGGGCATTGTTGATGCGCAGGGCATAGGTCATGCCGAATGCCTGTACAGCTGCGAGGAAGATCGTGAAGTATCTTGTGACCTTCTGGATCTTCTTGAAGCCTTCCTGTCCGTCCTTTCTCCATTCTTCGAGTGTAGGAATGACGGCCGTCAGGAGCTGCATAATGATGGAAGAGTTGATGTAAGGGGTGATACTCATAGCAAAAATAGAGAATTTGCTGAGCGCACCGCCCGAGAAGAGATCCAGGAAGCCGAAAAGGTTTCCGGATGTAAACAGACTTTCAATGACAGAAGCGTCAACTCCCGGTACCGGGATATGGACTCCCAGTCGGAAGATGACGAACATCATGAAGGTGAAGAGGATGCGATCTTTGAGTTCTTTGTTGGCAAAAAGGTTTGCGATCACAGACCCCATATTAGATCACCTCTACTTTTCCACCTGCTGCTTCGATTTTCTGCTGAGCGCCTTTGGTGAAGCCCTGAGCTCTTACGGTAAGAGCCTTGGAGAGTTCACCGCTTCCCAGAACACGTACACCATCGAGAACGTTCTTCAGAATACCTGCTTCAACGAGAGCGACCGGATCAACAACAGCATTGTCTTCGAAACGGTTCAGCTGTTCAACATTAACTTCGGAGTATTCTTTAGCGAAAATATTTTTGAAGCCGCGCTTTGGAAGACGACGGTACAGAGGCATCTGGCCGCCTTCAAATCCCGGACGTACGCCGCCGCCGGTTCTAGCGTTCTGGCCTTTCGCACCGCGGGTGGACTGCTTGCCCATGCCGCTGCCGAGACCTCTGCCTACACGACGACGAACTCTTGTGGAACCTTCAGCTGGTTTCAGTTCATGAAGTTTCATTAGTGCACCTCCTTCTTATTTATTCTGCTTCTTTGCAGTCAACCAGATGACGGACAGAGTGGATCATGCCCTTGATCTGTGGGGTAAGTTCTTTTTCAACAGAGGAGTGGGTCTTTTTGAGTCCCAGAGCCTTGATGGTAGCGACATGTTCCGGTCTGGAGCCGATGACGCTCTTTTTCAGTGTAACGATAACTTTCATGTGGGGCCCCCTTAGTTGTAAATTTCGTCTACGGACTTGCCACGAAGTGCTGCAACAGTTTCAACATTTTCGAGTTTAGCGAGACCGTCCATGGTAGCTCTTACCATGTTGATCGGATTGGAGGAACCCAGGGACTTGGTCAGGATGTTGCGGATACCTGCCATAGCGAGTACGCTTCTGACCGGGCCGCCTGCTTTGACGCCGGTACCTTCGGCAGCAGGTTTCATGATGACTTTGCCGGCACCATAGATACCGAGCATCGGATGAGGAATCGTACCGTTCTTCAGAGCAACGGTGATCATATTCTTCTTGGCATCTTCGACGCCTTTACGGATAGCTTCCGGAACTTCAGCAGCTTTGCCGAGGCCTGCGCCTACTTTGCCTTTGCCATCGCCGACTACTACAACTGCAGCAAAGGAAAAACGACGGCCGCCTTTTACGACTTTAGCAACGCGGTTAATGAAAACAACGTTTTCCTGTAAGTCGGATTCCTGTTTTTCAAATCTTGGCATGTGTTTTCTCCTTTACCTTAAAATTTCAAGCCAGCTTCGCGAGCGCCATCAGCCAGAGCCTGGACTCTGCCGTGATAGATGTAACCGCCGCGATCGAATACGACGTTTTCGATGCCCTTTTCCAGAGCTCTCTTTGCTACCAGCGCGCCGACTGCTTTTGCAGCTTCTGCGTTGCCGCCGTATGGGAATTCAGCTTTAATTTCTTTGTCTAAGGTATTTGCGGATACCAGCGTTACGCCAGCTTCATCATCGATGATCTGAGCGTAGATGTTAGCCAGGGAACGGAAAACATTGAGACGCGGGCAAGCGGCAGTACCGGAGATTTTTTTACGAAGACGCAGATGACGGCGAATGACCGCATTTCTGCTTGCATTTTTACGCATAGTTCTTTACCTCCTGTCTTACTTTGTTGCGCCGGTCTTACCAGCCTTACGGCGTACGTATTCACCGGAGTAACGGATACCTTTGCCTTTGTAAGGTTCAGGCTGGCGCCAAGCGCGGATTTCTGCAGCGATCTGTCCAACCTTTTCCTTATCGCAGCCAGATACCACGATAACAACAGAAGACGGGGTGGAAATGGTGATGCCTTCCGGTGGAGTTACGATAACCGGATGGGAGAAGCCGAGAGCCAGTTTCAGGTTCTTGCCCTGCATCTGTGCATTGTAGCCGACGCCTTGGATTTCGAGCTTCTTTTCAAAACCTTCCGTAACGCCTACTACCATGTTATGGATGAGGGTACGGTTGAGTCCGTGCAGGGAACGGTTTTTGATATCATCATTCGGACGGGTAACGAGGATCTCGTTGCCTTCCATCTGAATTCCGATCTCTTCATTCAGTGTACGGGTGAGTGTGCCTTTCGGACCTTTTACGGTGACTGTATGGCCGTCAATCTTGACTTCCACACCTGCCGGTACCGTAATCGGTTTTTTGCCAATTCTGGACATATTTTACCTCCAACGATTACCAGACAAACGCAAGAACTTCGCCGCCAAGACCAGCTTTACGAGCTGCTTTGTCGGTCATAACGCCCTTGGATGTGGAAATAATAGCGATACCAAGTCCGCCGAGTACCTTCGGCAGTTCATCTTTGCCTGCATATACGCGCAGACCCGGTTTGGAAATTCTCTTCAGACCTTTGATGACCTTTTCACGGTTTGCGCCGTATTTCAGAGCTACGCGCAGTTCCGGATGTCCTTCGACTTCGATCTGTTCAACGCTTTTTACAAAGCCTTCGTCTTTTAAAATAGCCAGCACAGCAGCCTTCATTTTAGAAGCAGGCATATCTACTTTATCATGATATGCATCGTTCGCATTACGAATACGGGTAAGCATATCCGCAATCGGATCGGTTGTTACCATTATTTATCCTCCTCCCGAAATCTTACCAGCTGGCTTTTTTAATACCCGGAATTTCTCCGCGGTAAGCCAAATCACGGAACTGGTTACGGCAGATTCCGAATTTACGCATGAAGCCGTGGGGACGGCCAGTCAGTTTGCAACGGTTGTGCAGGCGTGTTGGGGAAGCGTTGCGCGGGAGCTTGGAAAGAGCTTCCCAGTCGCCGGCTTCTTTCAGAGCCTGACGCTTTTCAGCGTATTTAAGAACTGCGAGTTCTCTTTTCTTCTCGCGTTCCAGCATAGACTTCTTTGCCATGTTGTCCTCCTGGTTATTTCTTGAACGGCATGCCGAACTGACGGAGAAGTTCACGTGCTTCTTCATCGGTCTTAGCCGTTGTTACTACAATGATATCCATGCCACGGATGCGGTCGATCTTTTCATAGTCGACTTCCGGGAAGATCAGCTGTTCTTTTACGCCGAATGCATAGTTTCCGCGGCCGTCGAAGCTCTGGTCGCTGATGCCACGGAAGTCACGTACGCGTGGAAGAGCGATGTTGATCAGACGATCGAGGAATTCGTACATTCTGTCACCACGAAGGGTAACTTTGCAGCCGAGCGGCATTCCTTCACGGATCTTCCATGCAGCCAGGGATTTATGGGCTTTGCAGATCATCGGCTGCTGGCCGGTGATCGCTGCGAGATCGGATGCTGCAGCGTCTACTGCTTTGCTGTTTTCGGTTGCTTCGCCTACACCGATGTTGATGACGATTTTATCCAGCTTCGGGATTTCCATGTCATTCTTGTAGCCGAATTTTTCGCGCATGGTGTTTTTAATCTGCGCTTTGTATAAGTCGTTTAATCTGGACACTTGTTATCCTCCTTCCCGCTTAAGCTTTGTCAATAATAGCGCCGCTCTTGACAGCTGCTCTGACGTAAGTTCCGTCTTTCTGCTGAACTTTCTTGACGCGGGTCGGTTTCTTTGTTTCCGGATCCAGGATCATGACTTTGGAAGCATAGAGCGGAGCTTCCTTCTCGATGATGCCGCCCTTCGGGTTTGCCTGGCTCGGTTTGGTGTGTCTTTTGATCATGTTGACGCCTTCAACGACAACACGGCCTTCCTTCGGCATAGCAGCTTTGACTTTGCCCTGCTTGCCTTTATCTTTGCCGGAAATGACTACAACGGTGTCACCGGTCTTTACATGCAGTTTCTGACTCATTCGTTTGCCTCCCTATTAGAGCACTTCCGGAGCCAGGGAAACGATCTTCATGAAATCTTTTTCACGGAGTTCTCTTGCTACCGGTCCAAAAATACGTGTTCCTACCGGGCTCTTGTCATCTTTTACGATAACGACTGCGTTTTCGTCAAAACGGATATGGGATCCGTCGCTGCGGCTTACACCGCTAACGGAACGAACTACAACAGCTTTTACTACCTGGCCCTTCTTAACAACGCCGCCGGGGGTTGCATCTTTGACCGTACAAACTACAATATCACCGATATTGCCGCTTTTACGGAAGGAACCACCCAGAACTTTGATGACCAGGACGTTCTTAGCACCGGTATTATCTGCAACGTTGAGTCTGCTTTCCTGCTGAATCATCGTGCCTATCCTCCTATATTAATCTTTGTATATCAGTTCTGACGGGCAACGATTTTTTCAACTCTCCAACGCTTGTCATGAGACAGCGGGCGGGTTTCGACGATGCGTACGGTATCACCGACACGGCATTCGTTGTTTTCGTCATGCGCTTTGAACTTTGTTGTGGTATTAATCGATTTTTTGTAGAGCTTGTGGGGAACTTTGCGTTCTACAGCAACAACTACGGTTTTATCCATCTTGTCGCTGACAACAATTCCCTGGCGCACCTTGCGCAACTTTCTTTCTTCTGCCACGTTGAGATCCTCCTTTGGATAAACCGTTATGCCTTCTTGGCAGCCTTCAATTCTTCTTCGCGCTGTACAGTCTTGATGCGAGCGATGGTCTTCTTTACTTCACGAATACGCATCGGGTTTTCAAGCTGTCCTGTAGCGAGCTGAAAACGGAGGTTAAACAGTTCTTCCTTTAAGCCGGCAACCTTTTCAGTTAATTCGGCAGTGCTCAGGTTACGAATTTCATTGACCTTCATTTTATTCACCTGCCACTTCTTGACCTTTAACTACAAATTTTGTCTTGATTGGCAGCTTGTGGCCTGCAAGGCGCATTGCTTCCTTTGCAGCTTCCATGGAGATGCCACCCATTTCGAACATCACGCGGCCCGGTTTAACTACGGCTACCCAGTATTCAACTGCGCCTTTACCGGAACCCTGACGGGTACCAATTGGTTTAGCAGAAACCGGTTTGTCTGGGAAAATCTTGATCCAGACCTTGCCGCCACGTTTGGTGTAACGGGTCATGGCAATACGGGCTGCTTCGATCTGACGGCTGGTAATCCAGGACGGTTCAGTGGCTACCAGACCAAATTCACCGTAAGTAACGGTGTTTCCACGATGTGCTTTGCCTTTCATACGGCCGCGGAACTGTTTACGATATTTTGTACGCTTTGGAATTAACATCAGGAATCACTCCTTTCAGAGTTTTTCGGTCTACGTTCTCTGCGATCGCCACGACGGCCGCCTCTTCTGCCGCCTTCATGACGGTTGTTTCTATCTTTGCTGGTGCGGACGTTTTCGTTTTCGTCTACTACCTGGCCAGGAGCGAGTTCGCCTTTGTAAATCCATACTTTAATGCCGATAGCACCGTAGGTGGTATGGGCAGTGGTGACACCGTAATCAATGTTTGCACGGAGAGTCTGCAGCGGGATGGAGCCTTCGCGGTAGCTTTCGCTTCTAGCGATTTCAGCACCGCCCAGACGGCCGGAAACGGTAACTTTGATACCCTTGGCACCAGCGCGCATGGTTCTGCCGACGCACTGTTTTACAGCACGGCGGAAGCCGATACGTCTTTCGAGCTGGGAAGCGATGTTTTCGCCGACCAGGATGGCGCTCATGTCAGTGGATTTGATTTCCAGGATGTCGATGTCGACTTCTTTGTCGGTGACAGCAACGAGAGCTTTTTTGATGTCCTCGATGCCTGTGCCGCCACGGCCGATGACCATGCCCGGTTTAGCGGTATAAATCGCAAGCTTTACACGGCCGCTTACGCGTTTAATGCCAATTTTGGAAATGCCTGCTGCGAACAGGTGCTTCTTTAAGAACTGGCGGATTTTGGCATCTTCCACAAGCAGTGCAGCATAATCTTTTTCTGCAAACCATTTGGAATCCCAGTCATCGATCACGCCTACACGCATTCCATGCGGATTAACTTTCTGACCCAAAACGTTTCCCTCCTTCGATTACTCTTTTTCAGAAACTTTTACCGTCAGTGTGCTGGTACGTTTCATAATCCCGAAAGCCTGTCCACGGGAGCGTGGATGTACGCGCTTCATAATCGGGCCTGCATCTACAAAAATTGTGGAGATGTAGAGTTTGTCAATGTTCATGTCGTTGTTGTTTTCTGCGTTGGCCATAGCGCTTCTCAGTGTCTTTTCGACAACGATGGAAGCTGCTTTATGGGTGTTGCGCAGGATAGAGATAGCTTCTCCCGCTTTCTTGCCGCGGACAAGGTTCGCTACGATGCGGACCTTACGGGGAGAAATGCGGATATTTCTTGAAATTGCCTGAACTTCCATTTTATTCCTCCCTGGTTATTTCTTCTCGGTCTTGTTATGACCCTTGAAGGTACGGGTCGGAGCGAATTCGCCAAGTTTATGACCGACCATATCTTCAGTGACATAAACCGGTACATGCTTTCTTCCGTCGTGAACAGCGATGGTGTGACCAACGAAGCTCGGCAGGATGGTAGAAGCACGGGACCAGGTTTTTACAATTTTCTTATCGTTAGCTGCGTTCAGCGCATCGATCTTCTTTACGAGAGAGAAAGCGACGAACGGGCCTTTTTTTACGGATCTGGACACTTTTACTCCTCCTTATCTTACTTGCGTCTCTTAACGATCAGTTTGGTCGACGCTTTTCTGCTGTGTCTGGTCTTCACGCCGTAAGCCGGTTTGCCCCACGGGGTAACTGGACGCTTACGTCCGACAGGAGCTTTACCTTCGCCGCCGCCATGCGGATGGTCATTCGGGTTCATGACAACGCCGCGGTTAGCCGGACGAACGCCGAGCCAGCGGTTTCTGCCTGCTTTGCCGAGGGTAATGTTTTCGTGATCTTCGTTGCCGATAGCACCGATGGTAGCACGGCAGCGAATGTGAACTTTTCTAAGTTCGCCAGACGGCAGACGGAGAAGTGCATAGTCGCCTTCCTTAGCCATCAGCTGAGCGCTTGCGCCGGCAGAACGGACCATCTGGCCGCCTTTGCCGATCTTCAGTTCTACGTTGTGAACGATGGTACCAAGAGGAATGTTGGTGAATGGGAGGCAGTTGCCGACTTTAATATCGGATTCCGGACCGCTGGTGACTACGTCGCCGACCTTCAGACCTTTCGGAGCGAGGATGTAGCGTTTTTCACCATCTGCATACTGCAGCAGTGCGATGCGGCAGGTACGGTTTGGATCGTATTCAATGGTTGCGACTTTAGCCGGAACGCCATCTTTATTTCTCTTGAAATCGATGATTCTGTACTGACGTTTATGTCCGCCGCCCTGGTGACGAACGGTGGTCTTACCGGAGCCATTACGACCGCCATGATTGTGAACAGGAGCCAGAAGGGATTTTTCTGGAGTATCTGTTGTAATTTCCTCAAAGGTGGAAACGGTCATCTGACGGCGTCCGGGAGTGTACGGTTTAAATGATTTGTATGCCATTTATATTACTCCTCCTTACGCTTCGAAGAGCTCAATTGTTTCGCCCGGTTTGAGGGTAACAATTGCTTTCTTCCAATCACTGCGACGACCCTGGGTGCGGCCCAGACGTTTCATCTTGCCTTCATAACGCATGGTGTTCACAGCCTGAACTTTAACTTTGAAGATCTGTTCTACAGCCTGGCGGATCTCCACCTTGGTAGCAGCGAGCGGTACACGGAATGTGTACTTGCGTTCTTCCATGAGAGCTGTAGTTTTTTCGGTAACGAGCGGTTTAATGAGGATGTCACGTGCGTCCATTATGCGAGTACCTCCTCAATTTTCTTAACAGCTTCCTGAGTCAGGAAAAGTTTGCCGGTGTTTACGATATCGTAGATGTTGAGTCCGTTCGGTGCGTAAGCTTTGACGCCCGGAATGTTTCTAGCGGACAGAACGGTGTTCTGGCAAAGAGCGCCGCCGTCAACGATGACAGCTTTGCCTTCTGCCTGGAAAGCAGCCAGCATTTTGACTACTTCTTTGGTCTTCGGTGCTTCGAAGTTCACTGCGTCGAGAACGACGAGTTCGTTAGCACGGAGTTTTTCAGACAGTGCAGATCTTACAGCCAGCTGACGTGCCTTTCTCGGCATATCTTTGGCATGGCTTCTCGGGGTCGGTCCGAATACGGTACCACCGCCGACCCACAGTGGGGAGCGGATGGATCCGACTCTGGCACGGCCGGTGCCCTTCTGTTTCCAAGGCTTCTTGCCGCCGCCGCGTACAAGGCCTCTGGTTTTGGTGGCATGTGTGCCGAGGCGTTCATTGGCCATCTGGCGCACCACTGCCTGATGAATAACAGCTTCGTTGTAGTCTACACCAAAGACGCTGTCATTCAGCTCTATTTCACCGGCAGCTTCGCCGGCTACATTATACAGCTTTACTTTCGGCATTGAGATGTTCCTCCCTAATCAGAACAATTTTCTGTTGTTCCAGACAATATTATTTTACAGGCTTTACGGTTTCCTGTACCATGACGAGGCTTCCCTTAGCACCTGGGATCCCGCCTTTGACAAGCATAAGATTACGGGCAGTATCAACTCTTACTACCTGAAGATGCTGTACAGTCACACGTACGCCGCCGAGCTGACCAGGCATCTTCTTGCCTTTGAATACTTTTCCGCCGCCGCCGGACATACGAGCACCGAGGGATGCTGTCTGACGATGGTTCTTGGAGCCGTGGGATTCAGGTCCACGCTGGTGGTTATGACGTTTGATCGTGCCGGCGAAACCTTTGCCGCGGCTGGTGCCAATAACGTCGATAATCTCGCCTTCTGCGAAGATATCAGCAGCCAGAGTTTGGCCTACTGTGTAAGACGGCTTTTCAGCGAGTCTATATTCACGCAGATATTTAACTGGGTCGATACCAGCTTTTTCAAACTGACCCTTTACAGGTTTTGTCAAATGTTTTTCTTTGACAGCGCCGTAGCCGAGCTGTACTGCGTTGTATCCGTCGGATTCAACAGTTTTAACAGCTGCTACCACGTTTGGCAGAACTTCAATAACGCTTACCGGAATCAGGTCGCCGTTTTCAGCGAACACCTGAGACATTCCTAATTTTGTTCCCAAAATAGCCTTAGACATCTTTGCACCTCCTTACAGTTTAATTTCAATGCTGACGCCAGCTGGGAGTTCCAGTCTCATCAGCGCATCCGCGGTCTTCTTGGACGGATCGAGGATGTCAATGAGTCTCTTGTGGATACGCATTTCGAACTGTTCACGGCTGTCTTTGTTGACATGTGGAGAACGAAGAATGGTGTACACGTTCCGTTCGGTCGGGAGCGGAATCGGACCGGAGACTCTGGAGCCTGTTCTTTTTGCAGTCTCCGCGATCTTCGCTGCGCTCTGATCAACTGCTTTGTGATCATAGCCTTTCAGACGAATTCTGATTTTTTCCTGTTTCGACATTAGATAAACCTCCTACGTTCATTTCATGAATGAACTGCTCCGTGGAAATTCCCCTGCTCAGCAGGCCACCTTCCACTTCATAGTTTGTTCTGAACACTCTTTTGCCTTGCGCCCTCGCACAAAGGTACCAGACGTTCAGCTTTTCTATAATACTATTTTTCGGCATCGAAATCAAGCATTTTATACAAAATTTATTTTTGCTGATTTTTGGCGAAATTCTTCGGTATTTACTGACTTTTCTGTAGTTTATTTTCTTTATTTTCACATGGCCACGCCGCCGTGCGTGTACTCTGATTTCTAAAACTTTCATAAATTCGTAAAACCGCCATGTAGTATGCCGCCTTTCGGCCTAAAAAATGCGACGCAGACGCAAATTTTCATCCGATCTTCGATCCCCATCTACTTTTGCGCCGGTGTTACACCGGCCACATACCGTCTTGACGCATTCCGCAGAAACTATAGGAAAGGAGGTCTTATAGGGACATATGTTTATCTCGCATTTCAAAAGCCTTTCAGGGAAAGCCCGTCATCAGGGACTTCTCACTCACGATCGAGAGGAGAGCTTCACGACAGAAATGGGAAAACAGCTGCCACAAAGATCCCCGGCTCCGCTGGCGATGCTGATCGTCTCTATGCTCGTTACCATCTGCCTTCTTCTCTGGATGGTGCAGAATGCCATCACGACCAATAAAAGCGACTCACTCGCAGGCGGCAACAACAAGCGGATGACGCTCACCCCTCTCTCATCAAGCTGTGTGGGTTCGGACTCTCGTCGGGGCATTTCACCCGCTCTCACTACGCCGAACGTTTCAATGAGGCAGAGAATGATGCCCTCCCCGCCATCGAAAGCAGCCTTTCCCTTTGCATTGCCAGTGCCACTCTCTGCGCCATACGGGGAACGCTCATCGTGATTCCTATACGAAAACACGAAAAGAATCGCAAGATCCTCGAAGCCGCAAGTCTTCTCTCAGAAATGCGCCCCGGCCTCTTCCTTGTCATCAGCATCATGCTCTTTGGGAGTGACATCTACTCCCTTCTCCCACTGTACAGCACCATGGCGATCCTCATCATCACCTACGCCATCCTCTTCCTGCCCTATACCGCAGAGTACATCACCTCTGCCTGATACCTGGCTGCCCGTCCCCAATCACCAATTTTAAGCACGCAAAAAAACTCCCCCTTACGGGAGAGTTTTTTCATTCAGCGGATGCTGAAATTATTTTGCG
>ULYE01019061.1_pt1 | contig 15252 bp, 8 predicted proteins | sample 1961921 | NCBI WGS metagenome assembly ULYE01 (sample SAMEA4835856, study PRJEB28245) | human gut metagenome | biome: gut microbiome; material: fecal sample | place: Denmark | collected 2008 | reverse complement strand
CCAGACGCGATGCAGGTAGCTGTAAAAGCGGGCGCGGTCTTTCCAGAAAAGCATGAAAGGCAGCGCCAGAACGCCCGCTGCAACCGCATAAGTACGGCGTAAAAAGATAAGCCATGCAGGATATTCTCTGTAGAGTTCCATACTTTTCTCCCCCTTTTGTATCTACCCGGTGAATGGCACCGGAAAAATGAATTTGTTTATCTGATGAAAATAGTACCGCCTTTTGTGTAATTTTACTACTCATCAGACCACTTATTTTTGCTTATTGATGGTTTATTTACATTCATCCTGTAATTAAGTTACACAAAAGTTAAATTAATACCAAACATTAGTTAAATCATGGCTTTTGCCATTTTTATACTTTTTTTACACCCCGCCCGCAGATTTTTGCGAAATCTTTGCAGCCAGAATTCTACCCTTCCGGTATCACTTTTAGGCCACTGGAGGTGCACTGTGAGTGCAGGCGTGATAACCGGCGTATTGCTGGTGTTTTTATTACGGGGTTATCTGGTTTATGCCCTGATCAATGCGGAGGCGTTCTGATGGCTGCGCAAGGGTTCTTACTGATCGCCACGTTTTTACTGGTGTTAATGGTGCTGGCGCGTCCTTTAGGCAGCGGGCTGGCGCGGCTGATTAATGACATTCCTCTTCCCGGTACAACGGGCGTTGAGCGCGTACTTTTTCGCGCACTTGGCGTCTCTGACCGTGAGATGAACTGGAAGCAATATCTCTGTGCCATTCTCGGCCTGAACATGCTGGGGCTGGCGGTGCTGTTTTTTATGTTGCTCGGTCAGCACTATCTGCCGCTTAATCCACAGCAGTTGCCGGGGCTGTCGTGGGATCTGGCGCTGAATACCGCCGTCAGCTTTGTCACGAATACCAACTGGCAATCTTACAGCGGTGAAACCACGTTGAGCTATTTCAGCCAGATGGCTGGCTTAACGGTGCAAAACTTTCTTTCTGCCGCCAGCGGGATTGCGGTGATTTTTGCCCTCATCCGTGCGTTTACCCGCCAGAGCATGAGCACACTCGGGAATGCCTGGGTCGATCTGCTACGCATCACGTTATGGGTGCTCGTCCCTGTGGCGTTGTTGATCGCACTGTTTTTTATTCAACAAGGTGCGCTGCAAAACTTTCAGCCTTATCAGGCTGTGAATACCGTTGAAGGAGCGCAACAGCTGTTACCCATGGGGCCTGTAGCTTCTCAGGAAGCGATCAAGATGCTCGGTACTAACGGCGGTGGCTTCTTTAATGCCAACTCGTCGCATCCGTTTGAAAACCCAACCGCACTGACCAACTTCGTGCAGATGCTGGCGATCTTCTTGATCCCAACGGCGCTGTGCTTTGCCTTTGGTGAAGTGACGGGCGATCGCCGCCAGGGGCGCATGTTGCTGTGGGCGATGTCAGTGATTTTTGTCATCTGCGTAGGCGTGGTGATGTGGGCAGAAGTTCAGGGTAATCCTCATCTGCTGGCGCTCGGCGCAGACAGCAGCATCAATATGGAAGGTAAAGAGAGCCGTTTCGGCGTGCTGGTCAGTAGCCTGTTTGCGGTCGTGACTACGGCGGCTTCCTGTGGCGCGGTGATTGCGATGCATGATTCGTTTACCGCTCTCGGTGGCATGGTGCCGATGTGGCTGATGCAAATTGGTGAAGTGGTGTTCGGCGGTGTCGGTTCTGGTCTTTACGGCATGATGCTGTTTGTCCTGCTGGCGGTGTTTATTGCCGGGCTGATGATTGGTCGTACACCGGAATATCTGGGTAAAAAAATCGACGTACGCGAGATGAAACTGACTGCACTGGCGATTCTGGTTACCCCGACGCTGGTGCTGATGGGCGCGGCGCTGGCAATGATGACCGACGCCGGACGTAGCGCCATGCTCAACCCTGGCCCGCATGGTTTTAGCGAAGTGCTGTACGCCGTGTCATCCGCCGCTAACAACAACGGCAGCGCCTTTGCCGGATTAAGCGCCAACTCTCCGTTCTGGAACTGTTTACTGGCGTTCTGCATGTTTGTCGGTCGCTTCGGGGTGATTATCCCGGTGATGGCAATTGCCGGTTCGCTGGTGAGTAAAAAGAGCCAACCCGCCAGCTCCGGCACGCTGCCAACGCACGGCCCGCTGTTTGTTGGCCTGTTAATCGGCACCGTGTTGCTGGTTGGCGCACTGACCTTTATCCCTGCCCTGGCGCTTGGTCCAGTGGCGGAATATCTCTCCTGATGATATTGAGTGAGCACTGAATATGAGTCGTAAACAACTGGCGCTATTCGAACCAACACTTGTCGTTCAGGCGCTGAAAGAAGCGGTGAAAAAATTAAACCCGCAGGCGCAATGGCGCAATCCGGTGATGTTTATCGTCTGGATCGGCAGTCTGCTGACCACCTGTATTAGCATCGCGATGGCAAGCGGTGCGATGCCTGGCAATGCGCTGTTTAGCGCGGCAATTAGCGGCTGGCTGTGGGTCACCGTACTGTTCGCTAATTTCGCCGAGGCGCTGGCAGAAGGCCGCAGTAAAGCGCAGGCCAACAGTCTTAAAGGGGTGAAAAAAACTGCCTTTGCCCGCAAGCTGCGTGAGCCGAAATATGGCGCTGCGGCGGACAAAGTTCCTGCCGATCAACTGCGTAAAGGTGACATCGTGCTGGTAGAAGCTGGCGATATTATCCCCTGCGATGGTGAAGTCATTGAAGGCGGCGCATCGGTCGATGAAAGCGCCATCACCGGGGAATCGGCACCGGTGATCCGTGAATCCGGCGGCGATTTTGCCTCCGTCACCGGCGGCACGCGTATTCTTTCTGACTGGCTGGTGATTGAGTGTAGCGTTAACCCCGGTGAGACATTTCTGGATCGGATGATCGCGATGGTGGAAGGCGCACAGCGACGCAAAACACCGAACGAGATTGCCCTGACTATCCTGCTGATTGCTCTGACCATCGTCTTTTTACTGGCAACCGCCACGCTGTGGCCGTTTTCCGCGTGGGGCGGTAATGCAGTCAGCGTAACGGTACTGGTGGCGCTGCTGGTCTGTCTGATCCCAACCACTATTGGCGGCCTGTTGTCAGCGATCGGCGTCGCCGGGATGAGCCGGATGCTAGGCGCGAATGTGATTGCCACCAGCGGACGTGCAGTTGAAGCGGCAGGTGACGTTGACGTTCTGCTACTGGATAAAACCGGCACCATCACACTCGGTAACCGTCAGGCGTCGGAGTTTATCCCCGCGCAGGGCGTGGATGAAAAAACGCTGGCTGACGCCGCACAACTGGCTTCGCTGGCTGATGAAACGCCGGAAGGCCGCAGTATTGTGATCCTCGCCAAGCAGCGTTTTAACCTGCGCGAGCGCGATGTGCAGTCGCTCCATGCCACCTTTGTACCGTTTACTGCGCAAAGCCGGATGAGCGGGATCAACATCGACAACCGCATGATCCGTAAAGGTTCTGTCGATGCCATTCGTCGCCATGTTGAGGCTAACGGTGGTCACTTCCCTACCGATGTTGATCAAAAAGTCGATCAGGTTGCGCGTCAGGGAGCCACGCCGCTGGTGGTGGTGGAAGGTTCTCGTGTGCTGGGCGTTATTGCGCTGAAAGATATCGTCAAAGGCGGTATTAAAGAGCGCTTCGCCCAGCTGCGCAAAATGGGCATTAAAACGGTGATGATTACCGGCGATAACCGTCTGACTGCCGCCGCGATTGCTGCGGAAGCGGGTGTCGATGATTTTCTCGCCGAAGCGACACCGGAGGCCAAGCTGGCATTGATCCGTCAGTATCAGGCGGAAGGTCGTTTGGTAGCGATGACCGGCGACGGCACCAACGATGCTCCGGCGCTGGCGCAGGCAGATGTCGCGGTGGCGATGAACTCCGGCACCCAGGCGGCGAAAGAGGCGGGCAATATGGTCGATCTCGACTCTAACCCGACCAAGTTGATCGAGGTGGTGCACATTGGCAAACAGATGCTGATGACCCGTGGCTCGCTGACCACCTTCAGCATTGCCAACGATGTGGCGAAATACTTCGCCATTATTCCGGCGGCATTCGCGGCAACGTATCCGCAGTTAAATGCGCTGAACATCATGTGCCTGCATTCGCCCGACTCCGCAATCCTCAGTGCGGTGATTTTCAACGCCTTGATTATCGTCTTTTTGATTCCCCTGGCGTTAAAAGGCGTGAGTTATAAACCGCTTACCGCTTCTGCCATGTTGCGCCGTAACTTATGGATTTACGGTCTGGGTGGGCTGCTGGTGCCGTTTATCGGTATCAAAGTCATTGATTTACTGCTGACCGTTTGCGGTCTGGTGTGAGGTTTACCATGAGTGGATTACGTCCGGCATTATCAACATTTATCTTTCTGTTATTGATTACTGGCGGCGTTTACCCGCTGCTGACCACCGTACTGGGGCAATGGTGGTTTCCCTGGCAGGCCAATGGTTCGTTGATTCGTGAAGGTGATACGGTGCGCGGTTCGGCATTAATCGGGCAGAATTTTACCGGCAACGGCTATTTTCATGGTCGCCCGTCGGCAACGGCAGAAATGCCCTATAATCCACAGGCTTCTGGCGGGAGCAATCTGGCGGTCAGTAACCCTGAGCTGGATAAACTAATAGCCGCACGCGTTGCTGCATTACGGGCCGCTAACCCGGATGCCAGCGCGAGCGTTCCGGTTGAACTGGTGACGGCATCGGCAAGCGGGCTGGACAATAATATCACCCCGCAAGCGGCGGCCTGGCAAATCCCACGCGTGGCGAAAGCGCGTAATCTCAGCGTTGAACAGCTCACGCAACTGATCGCAAAATACAGCCAACAACCGCTGGTGAAATATATCGGCCAGCCGGTTATCAACATTGTTGAACTCAATCTGGCGCTGGATAAACTTGATGAATAACGAACCCTTACGTCCCGACCCCGATCGTCTGCTGGAACAAACTGCCGCGCCGCATCGGGGGAAGCTGAAAGTTTTCTTCGGTGCCTGTGCAGGCGTCGGGAAGACCTGGGCGATGCTGGCAGAAGCACAGCGACTGCGGACGCAAGGGCTGGATATTGTGGTTGGCGTGGTAGAAACCCACGGGCGGAAAGATACCGCCGCCATGCTGGAAGAGCTGGCTGTTCTGCCGCCAAAACGCCTGGCGTACCGTGGGCGGCATATCAGCGAGTTTGATCTCGATGCCGCCCTCGCCCGCCGTCCGGCGCTGATCTTAATGGACGAACTGGCGCACAGTAATGCGCCTGGTTCTCGTCATCCCAAACGCTGGCAGGATATTGAAGAGCTGCTGGAAGCAGGCATTGATGTTTTTACTACCGTCAACGTTCAACATCTGGAAAGCCTGAATGATGTGGTCAGCGGCGTCACCGGAATTCAGGTACGGGAAACCGTGCCCGATCCTTTTTTCGATGCCGCCGACGACGTGGTTCTGGTGGACTTGCCCCCGGACGATCTGCGCCAGCGGCTGAAAGAAGGCAAAGTCTATATTGCCGGGCAGGCGGAGCGCGCCATTGAACATTTTTTCCGCAAAGGCAATCTGATCGCCCTGCGCGAACTGGCACTGCGCCGTACTGCCGATCGCGTAGATGAGCAAATGCGCGCCTGGCGGGGGCATCCTGGCGAAGAGAAAGTGTGGCACACGCGCGACGCGATCCTTTTATGCATCGGGCATAACACCGGCAGTGAGAAACTGGTCCGCGCGGCGGCGCGGCTGGCGTCGCGGCTGGGTAGCGTCTGGCACGCGGTGTATGTTGAAACCCCTGCCCTGCATCGCTTACCGGAGAAAAAACGTCGGGCAATTCTCAGCGCCTTACGTCTGGCGCAGGAGCTGGGCGCGGAGACGGCAACACTTTCTGATCCAGCGGAAGAGAAAGCGGTAGTGCGTTATGCCCGTGAACATAATCTCGGCAAGATTATTCTCGGTCGCCCAGCCTCGCGCCGCTGGTGGCGTCGGGAAACGTTTGCTGACCGACTGGCGCGCATCGCCCCCGATCTCGATCAGGTGCTGGTCGCGCTTGATGAACCACCCGCCCGCACGATTAACAACGCGCCGGATAGCCGCTCTTTTAAAGACAAGTGGCGGGTACAGATTCAGGGATGCGTGGTTGCCGCCGCGTTATGCGCCGTTATCACTTTAATTGCCATGCAGTGGCTGATGGCGTTTGATGCCGCCAACCTGGTGATGCTGTATCTGCTTGGCGTGGTGGTAGTGGCGCTATTTTATGGACGCTGGCCTTCGGTGGTTGCTACCGTCATTAATGTGGTGAGTTTCGATCTCTTTTTTATCGCCCCACGCGGCACGCTCGCCGTCTCTGATGTGCAATATCTGCTGACCTTCGCGGTGATGTTAACCGTCGGGCTGGTGATCGGGAACCTTACTGCTGGCGTGCGTTATCAGGCGCGGGTAGCCCGTTACCGCGAGCAACGCACACGGCACTTATATGAAATGTCGAAAGCTCTGGCGGTGGGCCGCAGTCCGCAGGACATCGCCGCCACCAGCGAACAATTTATTGCCTCCACGTTTCATGCCCGCAGTCAGGTGTTGTTGCCCGATGACAACGGTAAATTGCAGCCGTTAACACATCCGCAAGGAATGACGCCATGGGACGATGCCATCGCGCAGTGGAGTTTTGATAAAGGCCTGCCTGCGGGTGCGGGCACCGACACGTTACCCGGCGTGCCGTACCAGATTTTGCCGCTAAAAAGCGGCGAGAAAACCTACGGACTGGTGGTGGTGGAACCGGGGAATCTGCGCCAGTTGATGATCCCGGAGCAGCAGCGCCTGCTGGAGACATTTACGCTGTTAGTCGCCAATGCCCTTGAGCGGCTGACACTGACCGCCAGCGAAGAACAGGCGCGGATGGCAAGCGAACGTGAACAGATCCGCAACGCCCTGCTGGCGGCGCTTTCGCATGATTTACGCACGCCGCTTACGGTGCTGTTTGGTCAGGCAGAAATCTTAACGCTCGATCTGGCAAGCGAAGGATCGCCCCACGCCCGCCAGGCCAGCGAGATTCGTCAGCATGTGCTGAACACTACCCGACTGGTGAATAATCTACTGGATATGGCGCGAATTCAGTCCGGCGGCTTTAATTTGAAGAAAGAGTGGTTAACGCTGGAAGAAGTGGTCGGTAGCGCGCTGCAAATGCTGGAACCGGATTTATCGTCGCCCATCAATCTTTCTCTGCCAGAACCGCTGACCTTAATCCACGTTGACGGGCCACTCTTTGAACGGGTGCTGATTAATCTGCTGGAGAACGCGGTGAAATATGCGGGTGCGCAGGCCGAAATTGGTATCGATGCCCACGTTGAGGGCGAAAATCTACAACTGGATGTCTGGGATAACGGCCCCGGTCTTCCGCCAGGCCAGGAGCAGACGATATTTGATAAGTTTGCTCGCGGGAATAAAGAGTCGGCAGTACCGGGGGTAGGGCTTGGACTGGCAATTTGTCGGGCGATAGTGGATGTACACGGGGGCACTATTACCGCGTTCAACCGACCGGAAGGTGGTGCCTGTTTTCGTGTTACACTTCCCCAGCAAACCGCTCCTGAACTTGAAGACTTTCATGAGGATATGTGACAAACGTTCTGATTGTTGAAGATGAACAGGCTATTCGTCGCTTTCTGCGCACGGCGCTGGAGGGCGACGGGATGCGCGTCTATGAGGCCGAAACGCTGCAACGCGGCTTGCTGGAAGCGGCTACCCGTAAGCCAGATTTGATTATTCTCGATCTCGGCCTGCCCGATGGTGATGGGATTGAGTTTATCCGCGACCTGCGCCAGTGGAGCGCGGTGCCGGTGATTGTGCTTTCCGCACGCAGCGAAGAGAGCGACAAAATCGCCGCGCTGGATGCCGGAGCGGATGATTATCTGAGTAAGCCGTTTGGCATTGGCGAATTGCAGGCCCGTCTGCGCGTCGCTTTACGCCGCCACTCCGCCACCGCCGCGCCCGATCCGCTGGTGAAATTTTCCGATGTTACCGTCGATTTAGCCGCCCGCGTGATTCACCGGGGTGAGGAAGAGGTGCATCTCACGCCGATTGAGTTCCGCCTGCTGGCGGTGCTGCTGAATAATGCCGGGAAAGTGCTCACCCAGCGCCAGTTACTCAATCAGGTGTGGGGGCCAAACGCGGTCGAACACAGTCACTATTTGCGTATTTATATGGGACATCTGCGACAAAAACTGGAACAGGATCCCGCTCGCCCCCGCCATTTCATTACTGAAACCGGTATTGGGTATCGGTTTATGCCATGAATGTTTATTCAATAAATGCGCTTAAATAATTATTAATTTATTATTAAACCTGCCAAAAATATTATTATTTGGCAGGTTTAATTTCTTAACGCAAATATAAAACACAAAATTACAACATTTAAATAACAAAACAGCATCTAATATGGCGCTATTCATAATTAATGATTTATTATTTGGGGTATGATCGTTTTTTGTTGATCTTCTTCACAGATTATAGCCATTTCATGGATAGAATAACTCTACCTTCAACTGACACAGCAAGAGGTAAAGGTAAATGGAAAATAATAACCGCTTAATGCCTCATATAAGGCGGACAACCCATATCATGAAGTTTGCCCATCGTAATAGTTTTGACTTTCATTTCTTTAATGCCCGCTAGTCTTCTGACTAAAGGGCACCCCAACGTACAGGTCTCCCTGACTTTAAGCATTACAGGTTAATACCTGTATTCCTCGGTGCTCATATACTGCTAACCCTTTTAAACTCTAAATAATTCGAGTCGCAGCACTTGCAACTTGAGGTATGACGAGTATAGCCAGTTACCGGGCTGGTCTGGGTTATTGCATCTGCAAAAAGCAAACTACTGATTTATTTATCAGCGGTGGAGCTTTGCTTTTTTTCCGGCGTGATCGATTTCTCCTTTGAGAAATTGAGGACCTGCTATTACCTGAAATAAAGAGATGAACAAAATGTCAGAATTAAAAATTGCCGTTAGTCGTTCTTGCCCGGATTGTTTTTCCACTCATCGTGCATGCGTGAATATAGACGAAAGTAATTATATTGACGTTGCCGCCATTATTTTATCAGTCAGTGATGTTGAACGTGGAAAACTCGATGAAATAGACGCTACTGGCTATGACATTCCTGTTTTTATTGCAACGGAAAATGAAGAACGTGTACCCGCAGAATATCTGCCACGTATTTCTGGTGTCTTCGAACATTGCGAATCACGTAAAGAGTTTTATGGACGTCAGTTAGAAACCGCTGCCAGCCATTATGAAACGCAACTGCGCCCGCCCTTCTTCCGCGCACTGGTCGATTATGTTAATCAGGGCAATAGTGCTTTTGACTGCCCTGGTCATCAGGGGGGTGAGTTTTTCCGTCGCCATCCGGCAGGCAATCAGTTCGTGGAATACTTTGGCGAAATGCTCTTCCGCTCTGACTTGTGTAATGCTGACGTAGCAATGGGCGATCTGCTGATTCATGAAGGTGCGCCATGTATTGCACAACAGCATGCGGCTAAAGTCTTTAATGCCGATAAAACCTATTTCGTTTTAAACGGTACTTCATCTTCTAATAAAGTGGTCTTAAACGCATTGCTGACGCCGGGCGATCTGGTGTTGTTTGACCGCAATAACCATAAATCTAACCACCACGGTGCGTTGCTACAGGCTGGCGCGACACCGGTTTATCTGGAAACCGCACGTAACCCGTATGGCTTTATCGGTGGCATTGATGCGCACTGTTTTGAAGAAAGTTACCTGCGTGAGCTGATTACAGAAGTTGCACCGCAGCGGGCAAAAGAGACTCGTCCTTTCCGCCTCGCCGTTATTCAGCTAGGCACTTACGACGGTACGATTTATAACGCCCGTCAGGTGGTGGATAAAATTGGTCATCTGTGTGACTACATCCTCTTTGACTCCGCATGGGTCGGCTATGAACAGTTTATTCCGATGATGGCTGACTGTTCGCCGCTGTTGCTGGATCTTAATGAGAACGATCCGGGTATTCTGGTTACGCAATCCGTACATAAACAGCAGGCTGGTTTTTCTCAAACTTCACAAATCCATAAAAAAGACAGCCACATCAAAGGGCAACAGCGTTATGTACCGCACAAACGCATGAACAACGCCTTTATGATGCACGCCTCCACCAGCCCGTTCTATCCGCTGTTTGCCGCACTGGATATCAACGCCAAAATGCATGAAGGTGTCAGCGGTCGTAATATGTGGATGGATTGTGTGGTAAATGGCATTAATGCCCGCAAACTGATCCTCGATAACTGTCAGCATATTCGTCCGTTCGTACCTGAACTGGTGGATGGTAAACCCTGGCAGTCGTATGAAACAGCGCAAATTGCGGTTGATCTGCGCTTCTTCCAGTTTGTACCAGGGGAACACTGGCATTCTTTTGAAGGCTATGCAGAGAATCAATACTTTGTCGATCCTTGCAAACTGTTGCTGACAACCCCAGGTATTGATGCACGTAACGGCGAATATGAAGCGTTCGGTGTACCCGCGACGATTCTTGCTAACTTCCTGCGCGAAAATGGCGTAGTGCCGGAAAAATGCGATCTTAACTCCATCCTCTTCCTGCTGACTCCGGCAGAAGATATGGCCAAGCTTCAGCAACTTGTTGCCCTGCTGGTACGCTTCGAAAAACTGCTTGAGTCCGACGCGCCATTAGCAGAAGTGCTGCCTTCCATCTACAAACAGCATGAAGAGCGCTACGCCGGTTATACCCTGCGTCAGTTGTGTCAAGAAATGCATGATTTGTATGCCCGTCACAACGTGAAACAACTGCAAAAAGAGATGTTCCGTAAGGAACACTTCCCACGCGTAAGCATGAATCCGCAAGAAGCCAACTACGCCTATTTACGCGGTGAAGTGGAGCTGGTTCGTCTGCCGGATGCAGAAGGCCGTATCGCTGCCGAAGGTGCGCTTCCTTATCCTCCGGGTGTGCTGTGCGTTGTTCCGGGTGAAATCTGGGGTGGTGCTGTTCTGCGTTACTTCAGCGCTCTGGAAGAAGGGATCAACCTGTTGCCAGGTTTTGCACCGGAGCTTCAGGGTGTCTATATCGAAGAACATGATGGTCGTAAGCAAGTTTGGTGCTATGTCATCAAGCCTCGTGATGCGCAAAGCACCCTGTTGAAAGGGGAAAAATTATGAGTCAGGCTAAATCGAACAAAATGGGCGTCGTTCAGTTAACCATACTGACGATGGTCAACATGATGGGCTCCGGTATCATCATGCTGCCGACAAAGCTTGCCGAAGTTGGGACAATTTCAATTATCTCCTGGCTGGTGACAGCCGTAGGCTCAATGGCACTGGCATGGGCATTCGCAAAATGCGGTATGTTCAGCCGTAAATCAGGTGGTATGGGCGGTTATGCCGAGTATGCTTTCGGTAAGTCCGGCAATTTTATGGCGAACTACACCTACGGTGTCTCGCTGCTGATTGCTAACGTCGCGATTGCTATTTCGGCGGTTGGTTACGGCACCGAACTGCTCGGCGCGAGTTTGTCGCCAGTGCAGATTGGTCTTGCGACCATCGGAGTGCTGTGGATTTGTACCGTGGCTAACTTTGGTGGTGCGCGCATTACCGGGCAAATCAGTAGCATTACTGTGTGGGGGGTCATTATTCCGGTGGTAGGCCTGTGCATTATCGGCTGGTTCTGGTTTAGCCCGACGCTTTACGTTGATTCCTGGAATCCGCATCATGCACCGTTCTTCAGTGCAGTAGGTTCTTCCATCGCTATGACGCTGTGGGCTTTTCTCGGTCTGGAGTCTGCGTGTGCGAATACTGATGTAGTGGAAAACCCGGAACGTAATGTGCCAATCGCGGTACTCGGCGGTACGTTAGGTGCGGCGGTGATTTATATCGTCTCCACCAACGTGATTGCAGGGATTGTGCCTAATATGGAGCTGGCAAATTCAACGGCACCATTTGGCCTGGCCTTCGCACAGATGTTCACACCAGAAGTGGGTAAAGTCATTATGGCGCTGATGGTGATGTCCTGCTGCGGTTCGCTGCTTGGCTGGCAGTTCACCATTGCCCAGGTGTTTAAATCTTCATCTGATGAAGGCTACTTCCCTAAAATTTTCTCCCGTGTAACCAAAGTGGATGCACCGGTGCAGGGAATGTTGACCATTGTGATTATCCAGAGCGGGTTGGCGCTGATGACGATTAGCCCGTCGCTAAACAGTCAGTTCAACGTGCTGGTTAACCTGGCCGTGGTGACCAATATCATTCCGTATATTCTGTCAATGGCGGCATTAGTCATTATTCAGAAGGTCGCTAATGTGCCCCCCTCAAAAGCGAAAGTTGCAAACTTTGTTGCTTTTGTTGGCGCGATGTATAGCTTTTATGCGCTGTACTCATCCGGGGAAGAAGCCATGCTGTACGGTTCCATCGTAACCTTCCTTGGTTGGACACTGTATGGTCTGGTATCACCACGCTTTGAACTGAAAAATAAACACGGTTAAAAAAGCAAAGTAAAAAAGGGCGATCTTGCGACCGCCCTTTTTTTATTAAATGTGTTTACGCGTTTTTCAGAACTTCGCTAACAATCTCAACCGCTTCTTTCTCAATCTGCTTGCGATGTTCTTCACCGAGGAAGCTTTCGCAGTAGATCTTATATGCGTCTTCCGTGCCTGACGGACGCGCGGCGAACCAGCCGTTGTCAGTCATCACTTTCAGACCGCCGATAGAAGCACCATTGCCCGGTGCCGCCGTCAGGCGCGCGGTGATCGGGTCGCCTGCCAGGGTGCTGGCGCTCACCATTTCCGGAGACAGCTTAGACAGCGCCGCTTTTTGTGCGGAAGTCGCAGCTGCCTGCAAACGGTTGTAGCTCGGCGCACCAAAGCGTTTTGCCAGTTCGTTGTAGTGTTCCTGCGGGTTCTTACCGGTGACCGCGGTGATTTCCGCCGCCAGCAGACACATGATGATGCCGTCTTTGTCGGTGGACCACGGCGTGCCGTCGAAACGCAGGAAGGAAGCCCCTGCGCTCTCTTCGCCGCCAAAACCGAAGCTGCCGTCGAACAGACCATCAACAAACCATTTGAAACCTACCGGTACTTCTACCAGCTTACGGCCCAAGTCATTGACCACACGGTCGATCATCGCAGAAGAAACCAGCGTTTTACCGACAGCAACATCTTTGCCCCACTGCGGACGATGCTGGAACAGGTAGTTGATCGCCACCGCCAGGTAGTGGTTCGGATTCATCAAACCTGCCGGAGTGACGATACCGTGACGGTCATAATCCGGGTCGTTAGCAAACGCCAGATCGAACTTATCACGCAGTGCCAGCAGGCCCGCCATCGCACACTCGGAGGAGCAGTCCATACGGATCGCGCCGTCTTTATCAAGGTGCATAAAGCGGAAGGTTTGATCGACCTGATCGTTAACGATGGTCAGGTTGAGGTTGTAATACTCGCCAATACGCTTCCAGTATTCGATACCGGAACCGCCCAGCGGATCAACGCCCAGCGTCAGGCCCGCTTTCTGAATTGCCGCCATATCAATGATATCGGCCAGACCTTCCACAAACGGCTGCACCAGATCCTGCTCTTTTACATGACCGGATGCCATCGCTTCGTCGAGGGAGATACGCTTCACGCCTTTCAGGCCATCGGCCATCAGTGCGTTGGCCCTGTCTTCCACCACTTTGGTGACGTTGGTATCAGCCGGGCCACCATTTGGCGGGTTGTACTTGATACCACCATCTTCCGGCGGGTTATGGGACGGTGTAATCACGATACCGTCTGCCAGCGGGCCACCTTTTTTATTGTGAACCAGGATGGCATTGGAAATGGCAGGTGTCGGAGTGAAGCCATTGTTTTCCTGCACAATGACATCAACGCCGTTCGCTGCCAGCACTTCCAGTACGGAAATGAACGCAGGCTCGGACAGGGCGTGAGTATCTTTACCCACATAGCAAGGGCCAGTGATGCCGTTTTTCGCACGTTCTTCAGCAATTGCCTGAGCGATCGCCAGAATGTGCGGCTCGTTAAAGCTGTGGCGCGCTGCACTGCCACGGTGACCGGAAGTACCGAATTTCACCGCGTGCTCCGCATTCCCTGCTTCTGGTTTCAGTACATAATATTGCGCCGTCAGTTGGGCGACGTTAATCAAATCACTCTGTTGTGCAGGTTGGCCTGCACGATTGTGGATTGCCATTGCTTTGTCCTTTGTCTGCAACGTTTTAGATAGTTCCGCAAACCTTCTCAATCAATTCCGCCGGGAATTGCATCGACTGCATGATGTGTTCGATCATGCTGCATTTACGGCCGGTGTTGGTGTTGGTGATCACCCAATACGGCGTGCCTGGCACATGTTTCGGCTTGGTCTGATTACCATTTTTCAGCAGCGTTTGTTCATCTGCCGCAAAGTAAACGCGTGTACGACCGTGCAACGATTCCGTTGCTTCGGCAAACGCCTGGGCGTCAAGAGAATATAGTGTAGACAACAGCAGCATAAAGCGATTGACCGCTCGCTTTTGCTCTGCGTATTCGTCCGAAAGCAGAAGTTCACGCATTGCGCGAACCTTGTCTTTAATCGTTTTGACCGGCTTCGCTTCGACGATAGCAGGTGACGCAACGCGAACCTCTTTCGTCACCGGAGCAGCAGGCTGTGATGCGGCGGAAAATTTCAACATACGCCGTAAAATGTCGGATGCGCTCTCGCCGATATGCTTAGTGTGGCTGGCAATATAGCTGTAGAGTTCATCATCAACTTCAATCGTTTTCATCTTAATCCAGTGCAGTGTCTTAGCTGAATACAAGTCGCCAGGAGTATATGAATAAATCCCGGCAGCGGATAGCGTCAAGCCTGGCTTGCAGAAAAACTCGGAATAAACCTTATTTGTTGCAGCCCTGTGGCACAATGGTCAACATAATACCCTAACCCGACAACGCGAAAAAAAGAACTTTGCCATGAAATTGAATATCCGCGCGCAAACTGCACAAAACCAGCACAATAATTCTCCCATCGTTCTTGTCCATGGTCTGTTTGGTAGCCTCGACAACCTTGGCGTACTGGCTCGCGATCTGGTAAACGATCACAATATCATCCAGGTTGATATGCGTAACCACGGTCTTTCACCGAGAGAGCCGGTAATGAATTACCCGGCGATGGCGCAGGATCTTGTTGATACCCTGGATGCACTGCAGATCGACAAAGCAACATTTATCGGTCACTCCATGGGCGGTAAAGCGGTAATGGCACTTACTGCACTGGCCCCCGATCGCATCGATAAACTGGTGGCGATCGATATCGCACCGGTCGACTATCACGTACGCCGTCATGATGAG
>ULYE01021325.1_pt1 | contig 15287 bp, 15 predicted proteins | sample 1961921 | NCBI WGS metagenome assembly ULYE01 (sample SAMEA4835856, study PRJEB28245) | human gut metagenome | biome: gut microbiome; material: fecal sample | place: Denmark | collected 2008 | reverse complement strand
ACTCTAAGGCTCCGAAGTGGGACGACTTCCGCGACTTCCTCCTTGGCGAGGTTCGTTATCTGTCTGTACAGAAGGCATTCCCGAAGGAGGCTGACGAGCTCTTCACTCAGGCAGAAAAGATGGCTAAGCTCCGTTACCAGACTTATGTTCGTAAGAGCCAGGAGGACTGGAGCGAGCAGATCTAAAATTGCGATTAATGTTTGATGATTGATTGCTGGTTTTTTAGTGATTGATTATTGAATATTGAATATTGAATATATAATTAAGTGGCAGCGCCTTAGGTGTTGCCACTTTTTTTTGTAGGGGGTGTCGCATTTCGCGACCCCCTTTCTTATTTACGCTGAACGGTTTGTTCACCGTCAACTTGCATAATTTAGGACGTTTTTCAGCTCACTTTTTATGCGAAAATGTGCTTCTAAATGTCAGATTTTTGGCTTTTAGGGTTCAAAATTCAATAAAAAGCCCTTTTTCAGAGCAAGAGTCCATGGTTTTTAATGGCTTTCAATGACGAATACATGTGTCCGAAAATAAGGGCTAACCGTCTTGTGTTCAGTATGTTAATGGGTTTGAGGAGCTGGCAGCCACATTATTGCTACTTATACTTTGTTGTGATTGGTTTGAAGCTTTTGACTTTATTTCGATTGAAAAAATGCTTGTTTTTGATAGGTTTTGATGTAGAAATAAGCGAAAATCAATTGCTAACAGCTTGTATTATGCTATGAAAAAACGTCAGAAATTGGCTGTTGAGGCTCTATTTATGTTGAAGAAGGGAAGGAAAGAGCACGAAGATGACGACGATGAGGCTTGTGAACGGATTATTGTTATTATATACAAAACGTTGTGTATCAATACATTAGCTATATGTGTATTTGTTATTAAGGCTCAGTCATTTAGTCATTTAGTCATTTAGTCATTTAGTCATTTTCGATTGTAGAATGTCAGTTTGGGGCCTATAGTAAATATATAATAATTATTATATATTTACTATAGGGGCTGATTGCACTTTTTTTGATTTTGACTAAATGACTAAATGACTAAATGACTAAACCATCGACTACCGTGCCTTCCCCAACTGCCGTGTCACTATCTACTTCCCGACAAAATGGTCACGTCATTCGGGACAACTATTGCAAGTGTGCTTGGAATGTATTAACTTTGCATACGTGATACAGAACTGATATTTGCGCCCTCGGGAGGCAGCAAAAACTTTCTCGGGAGGCAGTAAAAACTCTCTCGACAGGCAGCAAAACAGCTTCAATATCACACACTCATAACAACAAACGTTTCACCCAAAAACAGATACAGACACACAAGATGATACAGGAATACCAGATACGAGTTTTGCCCGTTGTGGCTTCAAACGAGCAGAATATACGACAGTTTGTGGCAGAGGACAAGGGCATTGATGTCCGCACGATTAATGCCGTGCGTGTGCTGAAGCGTAGCATTGACGCACGCCAGCGTACCATTTTCATCAATCTCACCGTAAGAGTCTACATCAACGAATTGCCGCAGGACGACGAGTACGTCAGCACCGAATATGGCGACGTTAGTTGCAAGCCGGCTGTGGTAGTGGTGGGCGAGGGTCCTGGCGGTCTGTTTTCCTCGCTGCGACTCATCGAACTCGGTCTACGCCCGATAGTGCTGGAACGTGGCAAGAATGTGCGCGACCGCAAGGTAGACCTGGCAAATATAAAGAAGACCCAGAAGGTAGACCCCGAGAGCAACTATTGCTTCGGCGAGGGTGGGGCAGGTGCCTATTCCGACGGCAAACTCTACACCCGCTCAAAGAAGCGTGGCAACATTGAGAAAATCTTGAATGTGTTCTGCCAGCACGGCGCTTCTACTTCAATCCTTGCCGACGCTCATCCGCACATCGGTACCGACAAGCTGCCTAAGGTGATTGAGAATATGCGCGAGACGATAATACGATGCGGAGGCGAGGTTCACTTCCAGACCAAGATGACGCGCCTGATTATCGATGGCGACATGGTGGTAGGCGTGGAGGCTGTGAATCTGATTACGGGTGCTGAGCAGACCTATCGCGGACCGGTAATACTCGCTACAGGCCATTCGGCACGCGACGTTTATCGCTATCTGGCAGAGGCAAAGATTGAGATAGAGGCAAAGGGCATTGCCGTCGGCGTGCGTCTGGAGCATCCCTCGCATCTCATCGACCAGATACAGTATCACTCCAAGCAGGGCAGGGGCAAGTATCTGCCTGCGGCTGAATACAGCTTTGTTACGCAGGTGGCCGACCGTGGTGTCTATTCGTTCTGCATGTGTCCCGGAGGTTTTGTCATTCCGGCAGCTACCGACAAGGAGCAGCTTGTTGTGAATGGAATGAGTCCGAGCAATCGTGGCACTCAATGGAGCAATTCGGGAATGGTGGTAGAGACGCGCCCGGAGGATGTGGAAGGCGACGAGAACGATCCGTTGCGTGTGATGCACTTTCAGGAGCAGCTTGAGCGTGCGTGCTGGCAGCAGGGCAATATGAAGCAGACGGCTCCAGCGCAGCGTATGGCCGATTTCGTCAATGGCCGCCTGTCGTACGACCTTCCCAAGAGCAGCTATGCGCCCGGTCTGATTTCGTCACCGTTGCACTTCTGGTTGCCTCGTCAGGTGGGCAAGCGATTGCAGGAGGGATTCAAGAAGTTTGGCAAGATGAGCCACGGATTTCTTACCAACGAGGCTGTAATGATAGCCACCGAGACACGTACATCATCGCCAGTACGTATCGTGCGCGACCGTGAGACATTGCAGCATGTGCGTATAAAAGGTCTGTTCCCGTGTGGCGAGGGAGCAGGATATGCAGGCGGCATCGTATCGGCAGGTGTCGATGGCGAACGATGTGCCGAGAGGTGTGCCGCCTACATGGAGGTATAATAAATAAAAATAGGGGCGAGTAGAGGTTGTTTACTCGCCTATTTTTATGACATATTCGCTCATGAATGAGGCTCCCGGCTGCAGGTGGTTCATGAGATATTTGTCGCGGAACTGTCCCTTATACTCGTAGTGGTCGTGAACGCCATACCACGGTTCGAGGCAGATGAAGGGAGCGTTCTTGCCGTAGGGTGTCCAGATGCCTACGCAGGGAGTGTTGAACTTTACGGTGACAACAGGACGTGCATCCTGTGGGTCGAGAATCTCGATTGAGTGCAGCTGACAATGGTCTATCACGATGGCGTCGTCCTTGAATGTCTCCTCGTTGAAGGGCAGCAGTCCGCCTTCGAGTGTGGGCAGCGGATAGCGGTCGTCGGTGATGCAGCCGTCGTGATTGCCGTAGATGCGGTCAATCTCGTCAGTATTGTCAAATCGCAGCACGCCCTTGATGGGCTCGCCCTCGCTGATGCCCGGCAGGTTGAAGGCAGGATGAGCGCCTATCTGGAAGTGCATCTCGCGAGTATCGGTGTTGTGTACGTGCCATATTACGTGCACCTCATTGTTCACCAGCTTGTAGGTTACTGAGAGCATGAAGCGGTAGGGATACTGGCGCAGGGTGTGCTCGGTCTCGTGCAGCACGTAGGTGACGCTGTGGTCGGTTTGGCGCAGCACCTTGAAGTTCATGTCGCGTGCAAATCCGTGACGGCCCAGCTGATAGGTCTCGCCCTCGGTGCGGTAGGTGCCTTTCCACAATCCGCATACTATAGGGAAGAGGATTGGCGAGCGTCTGCCCCAATACTTGTCGTCGCCCTGCCAAAGATATTCCTTGTCGTCGGCATCCTTTATACTCTGAAGTTCGGCACCAAGGTCGGACACTTCAACTGTCAAATTTTCGTTTTGTAGCTTTTCCATTTTTGTTTGTATGGTTTTTAGTCTTCAAACTTCGTTATTTGGTTCTTTCTTCAAACATCTTCATGAGCCATTGTTTCTGTTCGGCAATGGTCAGGTTGCTGTTGTCGAGCACCAGGGCGTCATCGGCCTGACGGAGCGGTGATGTGGCGCGGTGGGTGTCGATATAGTCGCGCTCCTCAACGTTCTTGAGTATGTCATCGAAGTCGGCAGGCATTCCCTTGGCCTGTAGCTCCTTGTATCGGCGCATGGCACGTATCTGGGCTGTAGCAGTCACGAAAATCTTCAGTTCGGCATTTGGAAACACAACAGTTCCTATGTCGCGTCCGTCCATCACTATACCTTTCTCACGTCCCATTGCCTGCTGCTGCTCCACCAGCTTGGCACGAACGAATGGCAGGGCTGCTACAGGGCTTACGTGCTGCGACACTTCAAGCGAGCGTATCTCGCGCTCCACCACCTCGCCGTTAAGGCAAACTTCGGGACGGCCGGTCTCGGCATTTAGCTTGAACGCAATCTGCACCTGTGGCATAAGCTGCTCCAGGCGTTCGGCTTCGACGTTGCCCTCGCTGTCGAAGAGGTTGTTGCGCATTGCAAACAGCGTCACGGCACGATACATTGCGCCCGTGTCGACGTAGATGTAGCCCACCTCGCGGGCCAGGTCTTTTGCCATAGTGCTCTTTCCGCACGACGAGTATCCGTCAATGGCTATCACAATTTTCTTCATTCCAGTATATAGTTTCTAATTTTTCCCTTTTTACTCTTTTACTTTTCAAAGGTTGAACGCCGCATTCACCACTACTGACGAGCTTGACACGTGGTATTTGCCATAAGCCAAGTTAATCTTGATGCGGCTTAGATTGAGTCCGGCACCGAACGACAGTCCGGCTCCGTGCGAGCTTTTGCCGTCGGCCGTCTCGATCTTCATGTCGTGAGCCCTACGGAAGTTGTAGCCGCCACCAATCCATATTGATTCTGAGATTACGGCATCTACTCCGAGCACAAGGTGGTTGATAAAGCTGTAATTCCAATGGTTGAGGTCGACAAGTGTTGCCGAGAGTCGGAAAGGCATGTTTTCAAACTTCTTGCTTGCGCCAACCTGCAAGTCGACAGGCATACTTTCAAAGTTGTCGTCGTAAGCCTTGAGCTGTCCGCCGAGGTTGCGTGCCACGGCCGAAACCGACCATTCTGTATCGGGGTCGTAGTAGTTCAGACCGAGGTCAACCCCCATAGCCAGCGAGTTGTAGTTGCCAATGTACGATGTGATGAATCGGGCTGCAATACCGCCTGCTATGCGGCTGCCGAGCATGTACGAGAAGTGACCGCTCACGGCAATGTCCTTGGCGGAAAAATCGCCCGTCTGCTGGTTGTCGGCGTCAGTCTGCCGCATTGTGCCGTAATTGATAAACTGTCCACTTACGGCCCACGAGATCTTTTCGCCCACGTTGCGGTTGAACGATGCGCTTGCTGCCATCGAGCCCGACATGTAGGTCATGAAGTTGAATCCGATGGTCTTGTCGCTTACCGACGACAGCAGGGCAGGATTGTGGAACGTAAGCGAAGCGTCGTCCTCGATAAGCGTAGTGTTGTCGCCACCCAGCGCCGCAGCGTGTGCGCTTACCGGAAGGCGCAGAAAATTATACAGTGTCTGGCTTTCCTGGGCGCACATTGTGGCGATGCTGGCGAATGTAAGTATATAAAATGCGGTTAAAAATCTTTTCATCGTTTATATAATATGGTGCAAAGTTAATAAATAAACGATAAACGCCACATTTTATTGTCTCGTTTTATTATCTCATTTTATGATTTCCTTGGCACGCTCAAGTGCCAGGTTGATATGGCTGCAGATGTTGTCCTCGCCGATAAGGTCGTAGAACTTGGCCTTTTCGAGCTGGCTGTGCACCTTCGGACTTACTCCCGACAGCACAATCTGAATGCCCTCGTTCTTGCTCATAAGGCAGAGGTTGGTAAGGTTGTGAATACCAGTAGAGTCTACAAACGGCACCTTGCGCATACGTATGATGCGCACCTTTGGGCGGTCGCCGAAGGTGGCCATAATCTCCTCAAACTTGTTGCCGGCACCGAAGAAGTAGGGGCCGTTGATTTCGTAAACCTCTACGCCCTGCGGAATGGTGAGATGCTCGAGGTTGCCCTTTACGATGTCCGACTCCTCGTTGATTTCGTCCATGATAACCTTCACATCGGTAGTCTCCGACATACGCTTCATGAAGAGCAGACAGGCTATGATGAGTCCCACCTCAATGGCTACGGTAAGGTCGAAGATGATGGTGAGGAAGAATGTGATGAGCAGCACGGTGACGTCGCTCTTGGGGTTCTTCATCAGCGCTACAAACGAGCGCCATCCGCACATTCCGTACGACACGATTACGAGCACACCGGCAAGGCAAGCCATAGGGATGTACTTGGCAAGCGGCATGAGGAAGAGGAAGATGAGCAGCAACACTACGGCGTGGATGATACCGGCTATAGGTGTGCGTCCGCCGTTGTTGATGTTGGTCATTGTACGGGCTATGGCTCCTGTGGCAGGAATACCGCCGAAGAGAGGTGAGGCGAGGTTGGCAACACCCTGGGCGATAAGCTCGGTGTTTGAATTGTGGTGGTCGCCAATAACACCGTCGGCTACTGTGGCAGAGAGCAGCGACTCGATGGCTCCGAGCACGGCAATGGTGAGCGCAGGTGGTACAAGGCTCTTTATGGTGTCCCATGTCATTGCCGGAACCTGCATGTCAGGAATGTCGTTGCTCACGCTGAAGCGGTCGCCGATGGTCTCTATGGTAGTAACGCCAAAGTAGGTCTTGAGAATCAGGACTGCAATGGTCATGATTATGATGGCAACGAGCGAGCCCGGAATCTTCTTGCTGAACTTAGGGGTGATGGCTATTATTACAACACTCAATATGCCCACGAGCGAACACCACAGGTCGGCTGTAGAGAAATGCGAGATGTAGCAGCCCCACTTCTCGATGAAGTCGGACGGTACGGAGTCGATGGTCAGTCCGAAGAGGTCCTTGATCTGGGTGGTGAAGATGGTCACGGCAATACCGCTCGTAAATCCTACTACGATGGGGTAGGGGATGTACTTGATGATGGTGCCGAGCTTCAGCACGCCGAACATGATGAGGAACACGCCTGCCATGAGCGTGGCTATGGTGAGGCCCTCAAGACCATACTTCTGGATTATACCGTATATGATTATGATGAAAGCACCCGTAGGACCTCCAATCTGCACTTTGCTGCCGCCGAGCAGCGAGATGATGAATCCGGCTACGATGGCCGTGATGATGCCTTTCTCTGGCGTTACGCCCGAGGCAATACCAAAGGCAATGGCAAGCGGCAGGGCTACAATGCCCACAATGATGCCCGCCATAAGGTCGCTCATGAACGTCTTGCGGTTGTACGACTTAAGCGTCGTAAACAGTTGGGGTTTAAAATCGAATGTTTTCATCCTCAAATTTTAAGTGTTGAAATGAATTGAATATAAAACTATAGTTTCCTGTAAACGACTGCAAAATTAAGCATTTTTTAGAAGATGGCAAAATCGTAACTAAGCAAAAGCGGCAAAAGCGGTTGTCATAAAGAATAATTTATGATATTTCGTTGCTTTTTGTGCTAGACATTGTGTAACTTTGCAAAAAAGAGGCTTCGCCCCAGCCCTCAATGAACATTAAAAACAAATAAAGAATATAATAAGGAGTGGAACAGAAAAAGTCACAGCGTGCCGATTTGGAGAGATGGCGTCCTGCATTGTTTCTCGTGGGACTCGTAGTGTCGCTGTCGCTGTTTTTTGCCGCATTGGGATACCGAACCTCTGACGACTCGGACATCGACGTGTCGAGCCTGTTGGACGACGTTTCGAAGGAGAACGAGTATGTACCAGCGTACGTACCCGACCGCACTAATATGGTGGCTGCCGCCGCTGCCAAGCCAAAGAAGCCCGATACGCAGCAGCTTAAGGTGGTAGATCACAAGACACCCGCAGAGCAGCTCGGCGACATAGCTAAAAGCCATACTGAAGGCGAAGACGGCGATGAGGCTGCCGATGCCGAAAAGGCAGAGAACGACACCAAGGCGACGCCTCAACCCATTGCTGTAGATATGGGCGACAATCCGCTCAACTTCCGTATCGTAGAGCAGCTGCCCGAGTTTCCGGGTGGTATGTCGGCATTCGTCAAGTGGATTACCGACAACTTGAAGTATCCCTACTCGGCACAAAACCAGAAGATAAAGGGACGGGTGGTCATTACGTTCATAGTCAATCGTGACGGAACTACATCTGAGCTGAAGGTGTCGAAGTCGGCTCATCCCATTCTCGACCGCGAGGCCATGCGTGTAATGCGTATGATGCCGCGCTGGAAGCCGGGCGTTGCCAACAACCGCCCCTGCCGCACTATGATGGCAATACCCGTTGAGTTTGCATTATAGGAGCAGACTAAAAACAGACATTCATTTATAAAGACATTAAAGATATTCAAAAAAGATATTATGAAGACAGCTGATGAAATATTGAAGCAAGTGAACGATTTCCTCGACAACCTTGCTTACGACCGCAAGCCAGAGTCGCTTTATGCCCCGATACGCTACGTGCTCTCTATGGGAGGCAAACGCATCCGTCCGGTGCTGATGCTCCTTGGCTACAATATGTTCAAGGACAATCCCGAAAGCATCCTGATGCCGGCTTGCGCTCTTGAAACCTATCACAACTATACATTGCTGCACGACGACCTCATGGACAACGCTTCGATACGTCGTGGACATCAGACCGTGCATTGTAAGTGGAATGCCAATACAGCTATCCTTTCGGGCGACTCTATGCTTGTGCTTGCCTATCAGCGCATGGCACAATGCGACAAGGCTTATCTGTCACAGGTGCTCGACATCTTTACTGAGACTGCCCTGCAGATAGGCGAGGGCCAGCAGTATGACATGGACTTCGAGCATCGCAATGATGTGGCAGAAGACGAATATATAGAGATGATACGCCTCAAGACGAGTGTGTTGCTTGCGTGTGCGCTTAAGATTGGTGCCGTGCTGGCAGGAGCGTCTGACGAGGATGCCGACAATCTCTATAAGTTCGGCGAACGCATAGGTCTTGCCTTTCAGTTGCAGGATGACTATCTCGACGTATACGGCGACCCGAAGGTGTTCGGCAAGGCTATCGGCGGCGACATTACTTCTAACAAGAAGACCTACATGCTCATCAACGCCTTCAATCGTGCCAATGCAGAGCAGCGTGCCGAACTGGAGCGTTGGGTGAATGCTGAGGCTTTCGACCGTGAGGAGAAGATTGCTGTCGTGACAAGACTGTACAACGAGATTGGCATCGACCGTCTGGCGCAGGACAAAATAGCCCAATACTTCGACGAGAGCCGCAAGTATCTCGATGCTGTTAGCGTGGCCGATGAACGTAAGACCGAACTGGCTGCCTATGCTCAGCGTATGATGAAGCGCAAGTATTAATTGCTCGTGTTTCATCCGGTCAATCATTAATAATTACTCATTAATAATTAAACATTAAAAAGTGCCCTATCGTAGATTTCCTAAGACAGACACGGCCCGCCTGCGTTCGCTCGGAGAGTTGCTTGAGAATAATGACGTTTATGCTGCCAAGACAAGATTCATCAGCATGGACTTAATCGCTCAAGCCAAGAAGCTGCACGACCAGCTGAAGACACTCAGTGCCCGGTTCATGTTGTGTTATGAAGCCCAGATGCGCAACTACAAGCGCTTGGCAAAACCGCAGAAACACATGATGATGTATTTGCAGCACTTTGTGCGCGTACTGCTTATGGGAGTAGAGCGTGGCGAAATAAAGATTTCGGCACTCAGCGAATATTATGCTATCAAAAATCCCGACGAGACATTGCGCCAGTTGCATATCGTGGACGATGCCTGTGAAATAGCTCCAAGGGTGATAGAGGGAGAGAAGAAACGTATAGCTGCCGGCGGACGACCCATTTACAATCCTACTATAGGTATGGTGGCAACGCATTTCGACATCTTTCTCGATATTTACAAGCAGCAGAGCATCCTTAATGACAAGGCAGACCGCACACTTGCCGAACTGAAGGTTCTGCGTGCGCAGATTGATGCTCTTCTGGTGGAAATATGGAATGCGGTGGAGGCTCACTTTGCTGATCTGCCGCCCGAGACACGCTACGACGAGTGCCGCAAATACGGCTTGATATATTATTATCGTAAAGGAGAATTGAAAATATGAATTTCATAGACACACACACGCATCTTGACGGCGAGGAGTTTGCTGCTGACCTGTATGAGGTTGTCGGCAGAGCTCGTGAAGCTGGTGTGAGCAAGGTGTTTGTGCCGGCTATCGACCTTAAGTCGGTTGACACGGTGGTGGAGACGTGCCGCAAGTTTCCAGGTTACGCCTATCCGATGATCGGACTGCATCCCGAGGAGGTGAGGGCCGACTGGAACAGCGTGCTCGACGAAATGTACAAACGCTTGCAGCCAGGTCATCCCTTCATCGCTGTGGGCGAAGTGGGAATCGACTATTACTGGTCGCGCGAGTTTGAGAAAGAACAGCTCATGGCTTTTGAGCGTCAGGTGGAGTGGTCGATAGAAACGCGTCTGCCGCTTATGATACATTGCCGTAAGGGACAGAACGAGATGGTAAGCATGCTGCGCCATTATGCCGATGAATTGCCGGGCGGCGTGTTCCATTGCTTTACGGGCAACGAGCATGAGGCGGAAGAACTGTTGCAGTTTGAACGTTTTGTTCTTGGCATTGGTGGCGTGCTGACATTCAAGAAGAGCCATCTGCCTGAAGTGTTGCCCAGCGTGGTGCCGCTAAATCGTATAGTTCTCGAAACCGACTCTCCGTATATGGCACCTGTGCCTATGCGTGGCAAGCGCAACGAAAGTGCTTATGTAGCATATGTATTGCAGAAGCTTGCTGAGTGCTATGGGGTAGATTTGCAATGTGTGGCTGATACTACAAATGCTACTGTTAAGAGAATTTTTGGTATATAAAAAATGCAAAATTGTGTAAAGGCACAAGGCTACGACTGACGACGTTGCGAATGTGAATGTATGGCCTTTTGCAATCGTGATACTAATGTCAGTAACGTGATATAAACTTCTGTGGCGTGGCTTGAAACAATCGTATCATGCCATGATATGACCGTATTGCGCCTTGATACGATCGTTTCATGCCATGATACGAATGTTTTATGTATACTCCTTTTATTTCTTAAGGAAGCTGTATTGTCTTACAACGGCTCCATTGTCGTCGGCAAGGAATTTTACAAAACCAGCCTTGTTATTATTTGTGTTGGTGCTGGCCAAACGCTCATTATCTATTGCTTTCTGACCATTCACCCATACGCTGATGTTGTCGCCATGTACGCTTACGTTGGTAGTACACCATTTATCGTTGCTTGCAAACTTGTGCCATACGTCGCTTCCGTACAGTCTTACTCCATGCTGGCGGTTGAATATGAGCGCAGGTACAGAGCGCAGGTTTAGGGTAAGGTCGCCTTCGGTGAGCCAGTCGAATGCAATGTCGAAGTTGGCAAGCTCGTCGTGGATAATCCAGAATCCGCGTTTCTCCATTCTTGTTTCCTCGGTGTGGTTTTGGTTGTAGCCGCCTTCGGCGTGCCAGTTGTCAATGGCAGCAAGCACCTGGTCGATGTGGGTGTCAACCCCCTCTTCGTCATAGTGGCGAATAAACGACTGCTTGGCAGCATATAGCAGGGCGTAGACATATTTGCCAGCGTTGGCTTCGGGGTGAGAGCTTATTATTTCTGCTGAGGCAAGAGCCATAGCGTCGTCAAGGTTGGCGTTGCCATAATACTTGCGCATATAGGTCAGAGCCTGAATGCTGTGGGTGTAGCCCATTTCGACAATAATCTTGCGGCGCAGATTTTCGTTGGTAGTCAGAACGTCAGCTTCGCGCAAGATCAGATAGCGTTGCTCTGGGGTAAGTGTGGCACGTTCGGCTGTCATTAATATTCTTGCCACAATAGCCTCGCGTTCAGCTGCCGACTTTTGCTTAGCCATGCCTGCCAGCTGCTGCAACGCCTTTTCCGGAGCGTTGTCAATTATTATCTTGTCTGCTTCGTCCTGTGGCTGCTTGCTCATTTCGGCTATTTCGCGGTTAAGACTTGTTGGCCAGAAAGGAATAGCAGCGGGTTTGGGCTTTGTTGTAACTGTTGGTTTGGCAGCCTTCTTACGTCCGGCATGAATGTCGAGAATTTCTTTCACCTTTGCCTTTATGCCCGGTTGTGCGGCAGCGGCCTCGGCAATTCGGTCGTCAATGCCGTTCATAGAAAGCAGAATATCATAAGCCGTCGTTGACAGTTCGGGCACTTCCAGATACATTGCTATGTGGCCGGCATCGGCAGGCTTGGCACATTTGGCGAGAAGCTGCATCATGTGCTGCTGAACGTCGGAGTCGTAGCTGCGGTCGAGAGCCTTCTTCAGTCCACTTCGCAAAACATCTGTATATTTTCTGCCTGAACTGCTCATAGTGTAGTCTACAATAGCATCGATGGTTTGCAGGCATGCTCTGTATTGGCGTGCGTCGTCGGGCTCACCCATTCGGCTGAGCATTTCCACACTTACCTCAGCATTGTTGGCGAGTGAGTCGAGAATGTCTATTGTAGGGGTGCGGCCAGTCAGGGTTCTTTGTTTTACCGCTTCGGTGGCAAATCGTTCTATGGTGCGTCGGCTTGTCTGTGCATAAAGTGCAATATTGCAGCATATTGCAATAAGAAGAATTGTTATACGTCTCATTATTGATGTTCTGAATTTTTTTTAGCGTGCAAAGTTACGCATAAAAACACAGAAGACCTAACCTCATGTCGTTTTATAAAAATAAAAACATAAAAATTTGTTACTTTCGTTGCTGTTGTCTGATTTTATATGTAATTTTACACTATGTATCAGAAATTCATAATAAACCAGAATGGAGTGCTGAAGTTTGGTAATGTCTATCTGCATCGCGAACTGCTCAACAGAGGCGAACGCTGCCCGTTTGGCGGTGGATTGTGGAAGGTAGACAACAATCGTGGAGCTATAGTGCTCTACGGACGTTCGTTTGACTTCGGACGGCCTGATTTCGACTTCTTGAAGGGCGTGGACTGGAGCTTCCTCGGTGGCAAGGAGCATCCATTGCTTTTCCTTCCGCATTGGCCCGACGAGAGTATTGTAGAGCCGGTGCTGATTAATGGTATCTATTAATAAATTTTCGAAAAAGTAAACCAACAACGAAATGAGTAACATTGAATATGACAACCCCGTAGAACAGATATTTCATGACGACCTTTATGGTTATTTGCGATCATTAGACTTGGTAGACGAGCGGATACCAGAAGCTCCCGACCTTGACGAACTGTGGTTTAAGATAGGCCAGAGCTATATGACTGACGGCATACGCGAGTACAATACCGGTTACCCGTCGGTGGCATTGGGATGGATGATGTTCATAGGTATGGCTGTGGCAAAGTATTGGGATGTGGAATGGGAAGTGTACGGCAAGGTGCCCGATTTGTATGTCTATCTGCGCGACCGAATTGACTTCGACCATATGGACGACTACATTCTTGACAAGGTGCTCTGTCTTGATGCTGACACCCGTAAGAAGATGAATGATGCCGTGGCAGAGAGTGCTTCGCGTACATATAATATGATGTCGCACATGTGTCTCGAGTCTGGCACTGCAGCTGCCATGCGTGCTTTTACTGCTGCTCTGCATCAGATGTATGTCATGGGTGTAGCTGTTGAGTTGAAAGCTCTCGGTTACCACATGACCAAGCTGTAAGGCTTAATCTTGTACTTGATAAAATAACCCTTAAACCCTCATCTTATTATGGTAGAATATCTGTTGCAACACCTTTGGGCTATATGGACATTAGTGGCAATGGTGTGTCTTATAATGGAGATGTCGTCGGGCGATTTCTACATCACCTGTTTTGGCATCGGAGCAGTCATTGCTCTTATAGCGTCTTTGTTTGCAGCACCGTTCTGGTTACAGGTAGTGGTGTTTGCGATGTTCAGCGTGCTTTCCATCTTCTATCTTCGACCCAGCCTGGTAGCTCTGCTCAATCATGATGCCGACCGTCGTGTGAGCAATGCCGATGCCATCATTGGTCGTACAGGTGAGGTGACAGAGGCAATTAAGGCTGGCGGCTATGGACGCGTGAAACTTGACGGCGACGACTGGAAGGCTCAGTCAGACTGCGCTGCCGACCTTGAAATAGGCACTAAGGTGCGCATCGTGGGACGTGAGAGCATCATCATAAAGGTGGTTCCCGAAAAATAAACACTAATCATTAACAATTAAAACATTAGTACAATGGAAATCATGACAATCATTCTTATTGCACTGGTAGTGCTTGCAGTCATTTTTGTGAAGATGGCTGTTGTTATCATTCCTCAGAGTGAGACAAAAATTGTAGAGCGTCTTGGTAAGTACTACGCCACGCTCAGTCCGGGTATAAATATTATCATTCCGTTCATCGATCGTGCCAAGACTATAGTAACTATGTATCGTGGACGCTATGCCTATTCTACCACTATCGACCTGCGCGAACAGGTGTACGATTTCGACAAGCAGAACGTAATCACTAAGGATAATATCCAGATGCAGATTAATGCCTTGCTTTATTTCCAGATTGTAGACCCGTTTAAGGCTGTTTACGAAATCAACAATCTGCCTAACGCTATCGAGAAACTCACACAGACCACTCTGCGTAATATCATCGGTGAGATGGAGCTCGACCAGACTCTTACCTCGCGCGACACTATCAACACAAAGCTGCGTGCCGTGCTCGACGATGCTACCAACAAGTGGGGTATTAAGGTGAACCGTGTAGAGTTGCAGGATATTATTCCGCCGTCAAGCGTTCTTCAGGCTATGGAAAAGCAGATGCAGGCTGAGCGCAACAAGCGTGCTACTATCCTTACGTCAGAGGGACAGAAGCAGGCCGAAATCCTCAAGTCGGAGGGAGAGAAGACTTCTACCATCAACCGCGCTGAGGCTGCCAAGCAGCAGGAGATACTTCGTGCCGAGGGCCAGGCTCAGGCTCGTATTCGCAAGGCAGAGGCTGAGGCTATTGCCATCGAGAAGATTACCGAGGCTGTTGGCAAGAGTACCAATCCCGCCAACTATCTGCTTGCGCAGAAATATATCCAGATGATGCAGCAGCTTGCAGAGGGCGACAAGACAAAGACGGTCTTCCTGCCGTTTGAGGCTACAAATATGCTGGGCAGCTTGGGAGGAATAAAGGAGCTATTTAAGGAGGAGAAGTAAAAGCTCCACCCCTGGCCCCCTCCCAATAGGGAGGGGAGCTAACACCTTATTATTATACATTGGTCCACTTATAACTTGTAACCTCCAAATTACTCGCCCAATATATTGGATAATTCCATTTTTGAATGGTCGTTCGTAGGTACTTTAAAAGTTTAATTTAACCTGTTGGCGGAATTAATTTAGTGCATACTTAATTCTACCA
>ULYE01038636.1_pt1 | contig 15309 bp, 6 predicted proteins | sample 1961921 | NCBI WGS metagenome assembly ULYE01 (sample SAMEA4835856, study PRJEB28245) | human gut metagenome | biome: gut microbiome; material: fecal sample | place: Denmark | collected 2008 | reverse complement strand
CGAAGAGAGAGTTCAAACTTACCCTCGAAGACGACAATGCCATTGGTGAAGTTGTAGTCGTTGGTTATGGTCAGCAAAAGAAGGCATCTGTCGTAGGTGCCATTACCCAGACCACAGGTAAGGTGCTGGAACGCGCAGGTGGTGTATCTGATATTGGTTCTGCCCTGACAGGTAATCTGCCTGGTGTGATTACATCATCTTCATCAGGTATGCCTGGTGATGAGGATCCTAAGATTGTGATTCGTGGTGTGAGCTCCTGGAACTCTTCCGACCCTCTCATTCTTGTGGATGGTATCGAGCGCCCTATGTCGAGTGTGGATATCCATTCCGTACAGTCTATCTCTGTATTGAAGGATGCTTCTGCCACTGCCGTGTATGGTGTGAAGGGTGCGAATGGTGTTATCCTGATTACCACCAAGCGTGGTACGGAAGGCAAGGCCAAGATTTCAGCCAGTGCAAGCACTGCTATCAAGCTGGTGTCTAAGTTGCCTGAGACCTACGGTTCTGCCGATGCGCTCTATTATGCGAACCAGGCAATCAAGCATGAGTTGGGACTCTCACCTTCAAGCTGGGGTGACATCCGCTCTACCGACTTCATCAACAAATATAATGCTCCTGCAGGCAGTATTGATCCGGAGACCGGATTCCTGATGAGCGAGCGTTATCCTGATGTAGATTGGCAGAAGGAACTCTTCAAGGACTACGCCATGTCTTACAATGCCAATGTGAATATCGCTGGTGGTACCAAGGCAGTGAAGTATTATGCAGCCATCGACTATCAGCACGAGGGTGACCTCTTCCGCGAGTGGAATAACAATCGTGGTTATACCAGTGGTTACGGATTCAACCGTATCAACGTTCGTTCCAATCTCGACTTCCAGCTCACCAAGACTACCACGCTGAAGGCAAACCTTTCGGGTAGCCATGGTATCCGCAAGTCACCTTATGGCTTGGAGAAAGGTTCATGGGCTGAGAGCCAGCTCTGGCAGGCAGCTTACTCAGCACCTCATGATAACTTCCTGCCACAGTATAGCGATGGTGTTTGGGGCTATTTCCCTAAAGATGAGCAAGGCTCTCCTAACTCTGTGACCCAGCTTGCACTTCATGGTGAGCAGTCAACCACCACAACCCGTATCAACACCGACTTTACGCTCGAGCAGGATCTTTCCTTTATTACTAAGGGATTGAAGGCATCTGCCATCGTATCTTGGGATAACGTGTTTGTGGAGGCAAGCCGAGGTATCGACGACCTCAACCATGCAGCCCAGTATAAGTATATCGACCCTGTAACGGGTGTGGTAACCTATAAGGAGAAGCCAGGCGGTAAAAATAACTTTGATTTTGTGGAGACCATCGCATGGAAGACTGATGCAGGTAAGCTCAACAACGATCTTACCCAGCGTAACCTCTTCTATCAGGCACAGCTCTATTGGGGACGCAAGTTCGGCAAGCACGATGTAACCGCCATGGGCGTGTTCAACCGCTCAGAGCGTGCTACAGGTTCTCAGTTTACCAACTACCGTGAGGACTGGGCATTCCGTACCACCTATAATTATGACGATCGCTACATGTTCGAGTATAACGGTGCCTACAACGGTTCGGAGAAGTTCTCCAAGGACAATCGTTTCGCCTTCTTCAATTCAGGTGCTATCGGTTGGAACGTAGCCAACGAGAAATGGTTCAAGCCAGTGACAGAAACAAAGGTATTCGGCAGAAACCTGGTTGATATCCTCAAGTTCCGCTACTCTTATGGAGAGATTGGTGAGGATAATGTATGGGAACGCTGGCTCTACCAGACCACTTGGGCTTACGGTGGCAAGACCCATCTTGATTCAACCAACCCAAACAACGAATCCATTTACACCTGGTATAAGGAATCGAAGGTTGGTAACCCAGATATCCATTGGGAGAAGGCCATCAAACAGAATTTCGGTATCGACTATGCTTTCCTCGGTGGTCTCGTAGCCGGTTCGCTTGAATTTTTCAATGAGAAGCGTTCCGACATCATGATTGCCGGTAACAGCCGTTCGGTGCCTTCCTATTTCGGTGCTTCTGCTCCTTACCTGAACAAGGGTAGAACCAAGACCACAGGTTATGAGCTTGAAGTTCGACTGCAGTATGACTTTGCCAACGGTATCCATGCCTATGCCAATATGAGCATGACGCATGCAAAAAATGTTGTTACCGAGCATGACGACCCAGAGTTGCTTCCTGCATACCAGAAGAACATGGGATTCTCCATCGGACAGGGCAAGAGCTATCTCGACAATGGTACAGCACAGTCTTGGGATGATGTCATCGCCATGACTCCTCACAATACCAACGACAGCCAGAAGTTGCCAGGTCAGTATATCATCACCGACTTCAATGGTGACGGTGTGATTGATACCAATGATAGTGCGCCTTATGGCTTTACAGGTACTCCTCAGAACACCTACAATGCCACTATCGGTATTGACTACAAGGGATTCAGTATCTTTGCGCAGTTCTATGGCGTAAACAACGTGAGCCGCTATGTATCATTCAACTCACTGCCTAAGCCATACCTTCACACGGTGTTCAAGGAGGGTGCTTACTGGTCACCATCAACTCCAAACGGAATTCCTTCACTCCGCATGAACTCTACTCCAAGTTACTATGAGGGTACCCGCTTCCTCTACGATGGTTCGTTCTGTCGCTTGAAGAACCTGGAGGTGGCTTATACCTGGAATGGCGGATGGATCAAGAGTCTCGGTCTCTCGATGTTGAAGGTTTATGTAAATGGTAACAACCTCTTCCTCTGGACTGATATGCCTGACGACCGTGAGTCGAACTTCGCCGGTACAGGTCTTGCTTCTCAGGGTGCATACCCTACAATGAAGCGTATCAACTTCGGTATCAAGTTAGAGTTGTAAACAGCGTTAATATAACACATTATTTATTATGACAAGAATAATTTCTAAATATAAGTCTGCCTGCCTGGCATTGGCATTGGGATGTTCTCTCGCCCTGACTACCAGCTGTACAGACTATCTTGACAAGTCACCAGAATCGGATGTATCTCCAGAGGCTGCTTTCAAGAATTTCAAGAATTTCCAGGGCTTTACAGAGGAGCTTTATCTCTGTATTCCTGACTTCTCCAAGAGTTACTGGACAACGTGCTGGAACTGGGGTGAGGATGATATCCAGGCTGTGGGTATCGACTACCTCATGGGCTACAAGGTTGACCAGGGTGACTTCTGGGGCTGGCAGAAAGAGTTTGACGGATGGGGCGCATGCTTCATGGACCAGGGGTCAAGTTTTTTGGATCCAAACGATGCTGGTAATAATTATCGTTTTTCTCGTGGTCTTTGGAAGGCTGCATGGTATGGCATCCGTAAGGCAAATCTGGGTCTGGAGAATATGGACCTGATGACGGCTGCCACCCAGGAGGAGAAGAATACCATCAAGGGTCAGTTGCTCTTCTTCCGTGGATGGCTTCATTTCCAGCTGATGCAGTATTTCGGTGGTCTGCCATATATTGATCATACCATAGCTGCTGACCAGCCAATGACTCTTCCTCGTGAAAGCTGCCAGGCATGTGCCGAGAAGGCTGCTAAAGACTTCCGTGAGGCTGCAGAGCTTCTGCCTATCGACTGGGATAAGTCTTCTGTTGGTCGCAATACATTAGGCAAGAATGGCTTCCGCATCAACAAGATTACCGCACTTGCCTATGAAGGCAAATCACTCTTGTGGGCAGCTTCTCCACTGGTGAAGAACTGCGATGACAAGATGAACGTAAACGGCAATGCCAGCACCTACGATTACGATACCAACTATGCACAGCAGGCTGCCGAGGCACTTGGCGAACTCCTTACTCTTGTTGAGACAGGACAGACCCAGTACAAGCTCGTGGATTTTGCTGATTACTCAGATCTGTTCTATACCTGGAACAAGAACATGCTTCCTCCAGGTTCTACCGAGAATATTCTCCGTGATATTCCAGCCGATGCATGGCATAACTCTCACTTCGGAGTGTTCACCGAGTTTGGCGGTCAGATTCTTACAGGTGGTCAGGCTGCCTCACAGCCTACAGCCAACTACGTAAACTATTATGGTATGAAGAATGGTCTTCCTCTCGATGACCCAGAGTCTGGTTTCGACCCAACCCATCCTTGGAAGAACCGTGACCCACGTTTCTATCACGACATCGTATATGATGGAGTAAAGGTGGTAGAGGGAGACATCAAACCGGATGCCAATCGATATGCCAACCTCTATACAGGTGGTACTTACCGTGACGATATCAACGAGAGCCGCACTGGTTACCTGCTCTATAAGTTCATTCCTATGATCGCCAACAACTATGATATGGGTAGTACTTATAACAAGTTGTACATTGATGTGCCTTACCTGCGTCTTGCCGACTGTTACCTGATGTATGCCGAGGCTTGCGCAGCCGTAGGTGGAGCCACCGCTTCTGCCAAGTGCTCACTCACAGCTCTCGATGCAGTGAACAAGATTCGCGAGCGTGCCGGAGTAGCAGACGTAGCAGCCAAGTTTACAGGCAACAAGGACAAGTTCATGGATGAAGTTCGCCGCGAGCGTGCCGTAGAGCTTGCTTTCGAAGGTCACCGTTTCAATGACTTGCGTCGCTGGTTGCTTCTCGACAAGGCACCTTACAACATCAAGACATCGCAGGAGTTTGTACGTGCAGGCAAGTTTGATCCAAAGAATCCACAGAACACCGAGGTATCCGGTTTCAAGGAGAAGACCATTCTTACCCGCCACTTCACAAGCAAGCACTGGTGGATGCCTTTGAAGAAGAAAGACACCAGTATCTATCCTGAGATGTTCCAGAATCCAGGTTGGTAATAGAGTGTGAATCAAGAAAACAATTAAAAGAATAAAGAAGAAAAAATTATGAGCAACATAATTTCAAGATATAAAGCGATTCTTCCGGTTTCCCTCTTCGCTCTCTCTGCACAAGGAGTGATGGCACAGGATGCCACAGAAGCAGACACCATCAACGTGGCATTCCGCAAGGCGGATGCCCGTGATGTAATCACTCCTGTCAGCACGGTCAAGGTGAAGAATCTGCTGGAGAAGAACTACAATACCTATAGCCTCGACAATATGCAGGCTTTGGCTGCAGGTTATAACGGGTCGCTATGGAATCAGGGTGATGCACTCGTGTTGATTGACGGTGTGCCACGTGATGCAAACAATGTTTTGCCAACGGAGATTGAAGACATTACCTTCCTCAAGGGTGCTTCTGCCGTTGTTCTCTACGGTAGCCGTGCTGCAAAGGGTGTTATCCTCATCACAACAAAGCGTGGTAAGATTGAACCGCTGAAGATTACAGCCCGTGCCAACTATCAGATGAGTGTAGCGAAGTCTTATCCTACCTACCTCGATGGTGCGCAGTATATGACGCTTTACAATCAGGCACTTGCCAACGATGGTCTTTCTGCTAAATATTCAGCTGAAGACATCTATAACACGGCTGCAGGTACCAATCCTTACCGTTATCCAAACCAGCAGTTCTATAATTCTGATTATCTCAAGAAGACCAAGTCTCGCTACGATGTGACGGCTGAGTTCGAAGGTGGTGGTAAGTTTGCACAGTTCTATACCAACGTAAGCTACTACCGCGAGGGCGATTTCTTCAATTTCGGTGAAGGAAAGAACAACTATACCGACCGCCTGAACGTACGTGGTAACATCGACCTCCAGCTTGCTGACTGGGCTTCTGGTTGGGTGAATGCCAACGCTACCTATTATAACCAGCATGGTTCAAACAGCGAATTCTGGAAGGCAGCTTCTACATTGCGCCCTAACCGTGTGGCTCCATTCATCCCGCTGTCTTATCTTGACCCGATGGATGCCAATTCTCTGGCTCTCATCAATAACTCAAGAAATATCATCACCAATCCTGTGGGATTGCCAGCCGGACAGTATTTCCTGGGTGCTACACAGGAAGACCAGACCAATGCCTTCGCAGATATGTATGCTGCAGGCTACAACACCTGGACATCCCGCCAGATGCAGTTTGATACAGGTGTCAAGTTTGACCTGTCTTCTGTGCTCAAGGGATTGAGCTTCAAGACCATGTTTGCGGTTGACTATTCTACGTCATACACAACATCCTTGAACGACAGTTATGCAACCTTCGGTGTCAACTGGACACAGTTTGACGGCAAGCAGATTATCGGTTCCGTCACACAGTATGGTGAGGATAAGCATACGGGAACGCTGAACTCCAGCAACTCAGCAGAGCGCCAGACGCTTGCCTGGACCGGACAGTTTGACTACGTTAACTCCTTCGGCAATCACAATGTCAATGCCACCTTGCTTGCCAATGGTTATCAGCAGACTATCAGCGGTGAGTATCACAAGGTAAGCAATGCCAACCTGGGACTTCTCGTGTCATACAACTATGCACATAAGTACTATGCCGACTTGGCAGCCAATGTGGTACACTCGGCCAAGCTTCCTGAAGGCAACCGCAATGCCATTTCTCCATCGGCAACTCTCGGCTGGAGACTCTCTGAAGAGAATTTCCTGAAGGATGTAAACTGGCTCAATGACCTCCGTCTTACCGCAGGTTATACCGTCTTGAACCAGGATCTTGATATTTCTGAGTACTTCATGTATAAGAATATCTTCACGGCTACCGGTACATGGTGGGGATGGTCTGACGCCAACAACAGCATCCAGACTTCCGACTCTCAGCGTGGTGGCAACGACAAGCTGGGCTTCATCAAGCGCAAGGAATTCAATGTAGGTTTGAATGGTGCCTTGTTCGGCAACCGACTCAGCTTTGCCGTGAACTACTACAACACGGTGACTGATGGTTTGCTTGCTCAGCCAGATTACATCTATCCAAGCTACATGCATACCTACTGGCCTGTATCTACATTCGTGCCATACATCAACTACGGCAAGAACCGCCGCACAGGTGTTGACTTCTCTCTCGGTTACAACGACAAGGTGGGAGACTTCGAATATGGCATCCAGGCATTCGGACAGACCAACAGTTCAAAGAACCTGAAGGTTGCAGAGAATGTTGAGTATGACTACATGCGTACAGAAGGCAAGCTCATTGATGCCCTTTGGGGATATGAGTGCTTAGGCTACTACAACAGTCAGGAAGAAATTGACAATGATAAGGTCAAGAGTTCTTTCGGTACTTTGAAGCCAGGTGATTTGAGATACAAGGACCAGAATGGTGATGGTGTCATCGACAGCAAGGACCGCGTGGTTATCGGTCGCTGGAGTGCCAAGTTCACCGGTGGTATGAATCTTACCTTGAAGTACAAGAACTTCACTCTCTTCGCCATGTTGACAGGTCAGTTTGGTGGCAATGCTATCAAGGACGATACCTACAACTGGGTTTACGGTGAGCGTAAGTACAGTGATGTGGTACTCGGTGCCTGGACAGAGAATAAATACAAGAACGGAGAGTCTATCACCTATCCTCGTCTGACAACACAGAGTGGTGACAACAACTTCAATGCTTCCGACTACTGGATGTATTCAACCGACCGCATCGACTTGAGCCGCGTGCAGCTTACCTACGATTTCAACAAGACACTCTTCGGAGACAACAGTTTGGTGAAGGGCTTGCAGGTATATGTTAATGGCAGCAGCCTCCTGACGATAGCCGGTGAGCGCAAGCAGATGGAACGCAATGTAGATTCTGCTCCTCAAACCCGCAGTTTCACCATCGGTGCAAAGGTTGAGTTCTAATATAGAAAATTAAGATAACGAAAATGACAAAAGTGATGAACAACTTACTATCAAAATATAAAATTGGTGGAGTGGTGCTCGGACTGGCTCTTTCGATAGGACTGACAAGCTGCGACGATATGTTCGAGCCTGCCATCGAAAACCATCTGGGTTTCGAGTATATGTACGACCATCCTGACTATGCTGATGGTGTGCTTGGCAACGCCTATACCCGTCTGCCAAACCGCGAATACTCGTTCAACGATGTCGCTACAGACGATGCCGTGAGTAACGACGCTACCGACTCTTATCGTAAGATGACTGGCGTAGATAGCTGGACTTCAAGCAATAATCCGGTGGAAACCTGGCGCGACTGTCGTGCAGCCATCCAGTATATCAACCTCTTCCTTGCCAATGTGGATAAGGTAAACTGGAACAGCGATGAGGCTGTGCGTGCCATGTATGAACAGCGTTACATTGGTGAGGCCAAGGGTTTGAGAGCACTCTTCATGTACTATCTGCTCCGTGCCCATGGCGGTTTGGACGCCAATGGAACACTCCTCGGTGTGCCTAATATTCTTGAGCCAACGGATGTAAGCTCAGATTTCAATTCCCTGGAGGTGCGTGCTTCTTATGCCGACTGCATGAAGCAGCTCATTGCGGATGCAGAAGAGGCTGTACGCGTACTCCCTGTTGACTACAAGGATACGGATAACGAGACAATGACCGTTAGTTGCCTTGGCAAATCCTATACAGTTACAAAGGCTACTTACAATCGTGTACTTGGTGCCAACTTCGCCGGACGCTTAAGTGGTCGTATCGCCCGTGCCGTTCTTGCACAGGCTACATTGATGGCTGCATCTCCAGCTTTTGCCAGTGGCAGCGGCGTAACCTACGAGCAGGCAGCCCAATATGCCAAGGCAGTGCTCGACCTCAATGGTGGCATCTCAGGCATTGATACAAATGGTTTGGAGTGGTATGCAGACCCAAACATGAAGGATCTTACAGCGGCAGAATGTCCTAAGGAAGTACTCTGGCGTACAGAGAAGAGCGAGAGCAATGATTTGGAGACCAAGTACTATCCACCATCAATCTATGGTCAGGGTCGTATCAATCCTACCCAGAATCTTGTAGATGCATTCCCTGCAGCCAACGGTTATCCTATTACAGATGCCAATAGCGAATATGACCCAGCTAATCCATACGCAAACCGTGACCCACGTCTGGCTAAGTACATTATCTATAATGGACAGACAGCCGGTTCAGGAAATGCTGTCATCAATACACAGGCAGACAACGCAGACAATCTCGATGGTCTCAACAAGGACGTTTCCAAGTCAACCCGCACAGGTTACTATATGAAGAAGCTCCTCCGTCAGGACATCAACCTGGATCCTACGGTTAACGGCAAGGCTTATCATTACACAGCCCGCATCCGTTACACAGAGCTTTATCTGGATTATGCCGAGGCAGCCAATGAGGCTTATGGCCCTAAGGGTGGTACAGGTTACTCAGCCTACGATGTTATCAAGGCAATCCGTGAGCGTGCAGGCTTGGGAGAGTCTGGTGAAGATCCATACCTGGAAGAGTGCGCACAGAGCAAGGAAAAGATGCGTGAGTTGATTAGAAACGAGCGCCGCATAGAGCTTTGCTTCGAAGGCTTCCGCTTCTGGGATCTGCGTCGCTGGAAGGCAAACCTCACAGAGGAGGCAAAGGGTATGAGCATCACCAACGAAGAGGCAGGCAAGAAATATACTCCAATCTCAGTGGAAACACGTAATTTCAAGAAGGATGCCTTCTATGGTCCTATACCATACGACCAGATTCTTAATTTCCCATCACTCGTTCAGAACGCTGGATGGTAAAAAGAACAACATTTGGTAATAACAAGAAAAAATGAAGAAAATGAATAAAACATTCAGAAAAATAGGAACTGCAATCATGGGACTTGCCTTGGTAGCTGGTCTTTCTACCTCTTGTTCAAACGGAGATTGGGAAGATAGTCTTCAGGGAGGAACAGGCAATGGTGGCAACAACGGTAAGATATCTGTATATTTCGCTATGCAGGCACCTATCCGCGTTATCACCCTCGGCAATGACGATGATGCGGTAAATACCGACGACAATGCTCATCAGTTCAAGCTGCAGGCAACTTGGGGTGGTGGCTACAAGAATACCAAGGATTGCAAGATCAGCTATCAGATAGATCCATCTCTTCTCGAGGAAGGTAGTGGTATGGAGGTGCTCCCTTCATCCTACTATACTCTGGAGGATCCTAACACCCTGACTATCCCTAAGGGAAAAATCATTGGTGGTACAACAGTGCATCTTACTGATGCCTTCTTCAACGATCCGAAGGCTGCTACTACTCACTATGTGTTGCCAGTAAGACTTGTTTCTTCCCTCACTGGTGATTCTATCCTTGAAAAGAAGAACTATCAGATGATCTGTGTGAAGTACAAGAATCAGTACTCAGGTATGTATTGCAAGACAGGAACTACCAATATCCAGGATTTGAAGACCATCACTCACAAGAATGAGGATGACTTGGATGTGGTTTCAACTGTAGATTTCAACACATCTTCCATCACTTGCTCTTATCCTGTAAAGGAGTGGAAGCATGATGATACAACGGATAGCTGGAGTCAGATTGATGCATCGAAGGAGTTGACCATTACTCTGGCATTCAATGGTGAAAACTGTAAGGTTCTTCAGGATGGCAAGGAGATCGGTACTGGTACTTTTGCTCCTCGTGGCATTCAGGATTTCAGCGACAAGAACCGCATGGCTGATTGTCTGAAGATTAAGTTTAATGCTACTGTAGTGACCAATGCTGGTGATGTAGAGCACGAGAAAACATGGAACATCTCTGCCGACTATGTGATGTCTATGATGAGTCGTGGCAACAAGCGTGAGTCATGGAAGTAATTTCGTAACAAACTAATGAAAATGAATTTAGTAGTATGAATGTAAATAAATATATTATATCTGCACTGGTCTGCCCATTTGTTTTGGGCAGCTGTGCAGACTGGGATGACTGGAAATATGATGTAGAGAAGCCTCAGACCATCGCTCAGTATGAGTATCTCAACGACTATGCGCCATTGAAGGAGTATCTGGATCGTAATGCTCATCCTGGCTTTAAGGTAAGTGCTGCACTTGGCGTGGACGAGTTCAACCAGCAGGGTCCTCTCTTCCGTCTTGCAGCCCATAACTTTGATGAGATTGTTGCAGGCAATGCCATGAAGATGGCTTCCTGTGTCAACGACCAGGGTGTGATGGATTTCAGTAAGGTATCTTCTTTTGTTTCCGCAGCAGAGGATGCAGGGTTAACAGTTTATGGTCATACGCTTGCATGGCATGCTCAGCAGCCTAGGAAATGGCTTGAGAAACTTATTGCAGATAAGGAACTGGATGTAGATCCTGGTCAGAAGACTTTCAAGGAACTTTATCGTCAGACTTATCAGGATGGTCCATTCCCTTACACTCAGATGGGCTGTGCTCCTGATATCATTAATGGTTCCATTCATTTCGTACCAACAGGTGAATGGTCTCAGTTCTTCTGCATGCCGGGCCATAGTATGAAGGCTGGCAACTATGTTGCTATCTTGCATATCAAGTCAACCAAAGATGGTAAGATTTCACTCGTCGCACAGAATGGTTGGGGTGCTGAAGCTCAGAAAATCACTCAGAAGTTTACCGTTAAGGCTAACGAATGGGTTGATGCCGAGGTTGCTCTTAATGACATCAAGGGTGGAAACTATGATTTCATCCTGTGGCCTGAGACTTTTGATGGTACACTTGATCTGCAGTCTGTCACTATCGGTCAGTATGAGTCACCTGCCATTGAGGTGGAGCAGGAGGTAAAACATCAGACTTATCAGGATGGTAAGTTCCCTTTCTATGTGATGGGCTGTGCTCCTGATGTCATTAATGGTTCTATTCACTTTGTGCCAACAAGCGACTGGTCTCAGTTCTTCTGTGTTTCCGGTTTGGCTCTCACTCCAGGTAATTATGCTGTTGATGTAGAGATTAAGTCAACCAAGGCAGGAAACATCAAGATGAAGGTTCAGAATGGTTGGGACCCTAAAAACGAGAGTTGCGATGGCATTGTAGCTCTGAAGGAAGGCTGGACAACAGCCCGATTCAAGATGACTCTTGAGCAGGGTGGTAATTACGATTTCATCCTGCAGCCAGAGACATTCGATGCAACACTCGACTTGAAGTCTGTTACCGTAAAGAAGATTGTCAAGACGAACTCTATCCCTCTCACTCCTAAGGAGAAATCAGATACTCTTACCTGGGCGATGAACAAATGGATAAGTGGCATGATGCAGGCCACTGAAGGCAAGGTGAAGGCTTGGGATCTCATCAACGAGGCTATCTCAGGTGGTGGCAATGTGAATGGCTTCTATGCTCTTCAGACTGAGGCTACCAGTGAGCATAATCCACAAGATTTCTACTGGCAGGATTACTTCACACCAGAGATGTATGGTCCTATCGTAGAGAAGGCGGCTCGTGATGCTTATGCTGCGGTAGAGGGTACAAACCCTGCAGACCTCAAGCTCTTCATCAACGATTACAACCTGGAGTCTGACTGGGACAACAACCAGAAGGTGAAGTCGCTCGTTTACTGGATTGGCGTATGGGAAAAGAAGGGTAAGGAACTCGGCTGGAACACCAAGATTGATGGTATCGGAACACAGATGCACATCGACTACTACGAGAATCCAAAGACTCTGGAAAGCAAGAAGAAGGGCATCGAGAACATGCTCAAGATCATGGCAGAGACTGGCAAGCTCGTCCGTATCTCAGAGATCGATATGGGCTATGTAGATAAAGATGGCAAAGATGTTACTACTGCTCAGCTGGAGAAGCTTCCAATTGATGAGCGTGTGGCTAAGGAAAAGGCTATGGCTGAACACTACAAGTGGATTATCGAGCAGTATTTCAAAATCGTTCCTGTCAAACAGCAGTATGGTATCTGCCAGTGGTGTCTCACCGATGCACCAACAAACAGCGGTTGGCGCCCTGGAAAGCCTGTAGGTCTCTGGAACCTGAACTATCAGCGCAAGCCTGCTTACGGTGGTTTTGCTGATGGTTTGAGTGAGAAGTAATCTTATATATTAAGGTGTTACAATAAACATACATACAATGAACAAGTTATCAATCTTTGCATCAATGATGATGATGATGTGCCTTCCGATGATGGCACAGAAGAATGGTAGCAAGGCACAAGTAAAACCTGATCCGAACTTCCAAATTTATCTCTGTTTCGGACAGTCGAACATGGAGGGCAATGCCGCCATCGAAGACATCGACCGGACAGGAGTAAATCCAAGATTCATGGCAATGTATGCCGTGGATGATGAGAAGGCAGGATGGAAAAAGGGACAGTGGCATACCGCTGTCCCTCCCCAGGCTCGTCCTAGTACTGGCCTTACTCCTATAGATTATTTCGGAAGAAAGATGGTGGATAACCTGCCAGACAGCATCAAGGTGGGAACCATCACCGTGGCTGTGGGTGGCGCCAGCATCGACCTCTTCGACAAGCGTACCTATAAGGCGTATCTGAAGAAGCAGCCCGACTGGATGAAGAACTTCGCTTCCCAGTATAACGGCAATCCATACGCCCGACTCATCGAGTTGGCCAAGATAGCTCAGAAGCAGGGTGTCATCAAGGGTATCCTGCTGCATCAGGGAGAAACCAACAATGGTGATGCCAACTGGCCCAACCGGGTGAAGACCGTGTATAACGATATTCTGAAAGAGTTGCACCTGAAGGCAGAAGATGTACCTTTGCTCGTGGGCGAAACCGTTCAGAAGGACCAGGGCGGCAGCTGCTGGCAGCATATCGCCATTGTGGATGACATCGCCAAGACCATCCCTACTGCCCACGTCATCTCTTCCAAGGGATGTCCGCAGCGTGGCGACGGATTGCATTTCATTGCCGAAAGCTATCGCACCATGGGTAAGCGTTATGCCAACATGATGCTCTCGCTGCTCGGCATCATTCCGGATGCCAACTATCCGCGTGTGGACAAAGACCATCGTGCCTATGTCAAGCTACATGCACCGGAAGCAAAGCAGGTTATCTTCGACATCTGCGGAAAGAAGTATCCTATGAAGAAGGATTTGGATGGCGACTGGTATGGTGTTTCAGACCCATTGGTAGTAGGCTTCCACTATTATTTCCTGAATGTGGATGGGGTACAGGTAGTAGATCCTGCCAGCGAAACTTATTTCGGCTGCTGCCGAGAGGCGAGTGGGCTGGAGGTTCCTGAGGGAGCCGAAGGCAACTATTATCGTCCTCAGCAGGGAGTAGCACAGGGTCAGGTTCGTTCGGTATCTTACTATGCTGCATCTCAGGGCAAGTTCCGCAGAGCCATGGTTTATACGCCTGCAGAATATGAAACCAATCTGAGCAAGCGCTATCCAGTGCTCTATCTGCAGCACGGAATGGGTGAGGATGAGACGGGCTGGAGCCATCAGGGCTATATGCAGCACATCATGGACAACCTTATTGCCGAAGGCAAGGCTGAGCCTATGATTGTGGTGATGGAGAGCGGCGATGTAAAGCAGCCTTTCGTGCCACGTCCGGGCAAGGATGTGGATGAGGAGCGCAAGCTCTATGGCGCATCTTTCTACGATGTGATTATCAAGGATCTGATTCCGATGGTAGATAAGAAGTTCCGAACCTATACCGACAGAGAGCATCGTGCGATGGCTGGTTTGTCGTGGGGCGGTTGCCAGACTTTCAACACCGTGTTGCCGAACTTGGATAAGTTCTCTGCCCTGGGAACCTTCAGCGGTGCACTTTTCGGTGTGGATGTCAAGACCTGCTTCAACGGCGTCTTTGCCGATGCAGAGAAGTTCAACAGCCAGATAAACTATATGTTCATGGGCTGCGGTTCAGAAGAGAACTTCGGCACGGAGAAGATGGCGAAGGAATTGAAGGACCTGGGCATCAAGCTTGATGTCTATGTTTCTCCTGGCACTCATCATGAGTGGCTTACCTGGCGCCGCTGTCTGAAGGAATTTGTGCCACATCTGTTCAAGTAACAAGACAGGAAATCAATAATATAACAAAAAGAAATCCCGACACTGCCTGGCAGTTTCGGGATTTCTTTTTGTTATATTTCTAATATCTTATGTTTCTTTTTGTTTTTTTATTATGTTTCGCAAAGTAATTGTAACATGAGAGAAAGTCATTTCACGAAATAAATCTTAATTTTGCAGCGTGCTTTGCAAAAGAATGTTTTTACTGAACACGTACACAATCATAAACTGATAAAATAAATAATTTAATCTATTTTCTTATGAGGAACTTAAGAAAGATTGAAAAGCCGTTAGCGTTGCTATCCTTTCTCTGTTTATTCCCTGCAGGAATGTCGGCTCAGAGTATTGTAAAAGGAGTAGTTACAGACCAAAGTGGTGAACCTGTCATTGGTGCTACAGTGAAGGCTGCTGGCAGCAAGCAAGGTGTGGTTACTGATTTGGATGGTAAGTTTAGCATTGATGCTGCGCCTGATGCAACATTGACGATTACCTATATAGGTATGGAGTCTAAGACCGTAAAAGCTCAGGCTGGTAAAACGCTTACCATTACCTTGAAGGATG
>ULYE01036202.1_pt1 | contig 15502 bp, 16 predicted proteins | sample 1961921 | NCBI WGS metagenome assembly ULYE01 (sample SAMEA4835856, study PRJEB28245) | human gut metagenome | biome: gut microbiome; material: fecal sample | place: Denmark | collected 2008 | reverse complement strand
AATAATACTTCCCCAAGTAGTATATAATAAATGCCCAAGTAATATATAATAAATGCCCAAGTAATATATAATAAATGCTCAAATAATATATAGATTGTCTTTTTATCCCGAATTGGGTGTATACTCAAGGAATATATATTTGCAAGCAGATCTAAAATGTTAAATAAAAGAAATGTACAACGACAAAGTTGTTTACAATCGAAAAAAATCATTACATTTGCGATATACGTTATGAATGAAGACAGGAATGAATAAACATTAACCATTATCCAAGTTTTCAACATGGCGAAAGACATATTATTGAGATATTAATAATTCAACAAAATACATAAGTATGGATAAAAAGATATTGGAGTTTATAACATTCACTATTGGCAGTATTGCCAACTCTGTACACAAAAGTCCATCTGAAATATATAAAATACTCAAACAAACAAATATAATAGATGGATATTTAGTGCCTGCTTACGATGTATTGCACACCTTTAGCCGACAATACTTAGTAAATGACATTATAGAGTTTTTAGAGGAGAAAGGGGTCAAGTTATGCTGATTTATCATGCATCAAACATCATAGTGGACAAGCCTGACACTATACACTCACGCCAAAATTTAGATTTTGGCAAAGGGTTTTATGCTACAATAATTAGGGAACAAGCAGAACGGTATGCCCAAAGATTCATATTAAGAAATGGAAGAGGTGTTCTTAATATATATGAATACACTCCCATCGACAGTTTTAACATAAAGAGTTTTGAAGCCTATGATGGCGAGTGGCTTGACTTTGTTGCTGCTTGCAGAATGGGTGATGACATTTATAAAGAATTTGATGTTATTTGTGGCGGTATTGCCAATGATAGGGTGTTTAATACACTAGACTTGTACTTTTCTAACCAAATGAATAAAGAAGAGGCATTGAAACGCTTGATTTATGAAAAGCCCAATCAACAGCTATGCTTTACCAACCAAACAGTTATTGATAGATGTGTAACATTTATTGAGTATAATCAACTTTAAGGTATACCAAACATGCAAGCAGAACGTATAATTTTAGACATGAAATATGCTCGTATAATAGAAATTATTTCACAATATTTAGGGATAACCATTGAAGAAGCAATGGACATTTTCTATAAATCCCCCATATTTGAATTGATAGACAAAGGTGTAGCTGATTTACACTGCCGCAGTGACCAATATCTTGCAGAGATTATAATAGAAGAGGGTAACCATGCGGCACAGACAGGTAAAATAGAAGGTTGAGCACAGATGGCTCAACCTCCTAAAGGAATAAAAAAATCTACTTATTGTTTTTGGTCACGATATATTCCGTCCACAATGGAATCGGCAAGAGAAATGTTAGGCACAAGAATGTCTTCGCATTTCAGAGAGCGGGCAACAAGGAGGAATATCTCGGCTGCGGGGATGATAACGTCGGCACGGTCGTCCTTGAGTTTGAACTGCTCCATACGCTCTTCCAACGATAATGGAGCAAGTTCGGCATACAGTTGCTTAAGTGCTGTTACGGACAACGAGCGGGAGTCGCCCTTTACCTTGGCAAGACGGAAGAGACGGTTGATGTTGCCACCCGAACCTATAATCTTAGTACCAGGAAAATCCTCGGCATACTTCTCAAGCATACGACACATGGCATTGCGCTCCTCGGGAGTCACTGCCCCAGCAAGCATACGCAATGTGCCCACATTGAAGGAATGGCTCTCGGCGAGCACTCCATCATGTAGCAATGATATCTCGGTAGAGCCTCCGCCTACATCCACATAGGCAAAGTTGCCTACTCCACTCTCGGTGTTCTCCACAAGGTTGTTGCAGAGGAGCTGAGCCTCCTCGGCACCAGGGATAATCTCAAGACGTATGCCCGTCTCCTTCTCTATGCGTCGCATCACCTTCTTGCCATTCTCGGCATCGCGCATGGCAGACGTGGCACATGCGCGGAAATGCTCCACATTATACAACTCCATGAATTGGCGGAAACCCTTCATCATGTGCATCATCATGCGCTGGCGTTCCTTGGATATCTTGCCAAGGGCAAAGACATCCTTGCCAAGACGCAAGGGGATGCGTACAAACAGAAGTTTCTTGATACGCGACGATTCGGGTGCGTTGTCGTCGAAACTCTTAATCAATAGTCTGGCTCCGTTGGAGCCAATGTCTATGGCGGCTATGTTCATTATTTGTTATATACATTATGTAGTTCCTCCTGCGAGCGGAACGGTTTTTCTCCTTCTTTAACTGTCTGAATCTCATTGGTTCCCTTTCCGTCCACTATGCGACTATTGGTAGTGTCGCGCAATCCAAAGTCGATAGTGCGCATAAGGTCTTTCTTCATATCCTCGTCGTAGACAGGAGTGAGCACCTCGATACGGTTGACAAGGTTGCGTGGCATCCAGTCGGCAGAACCGATGAAGTAGCGTGGCTTGTCGTTGTTGCAGAATATAAGTATGCGCGAATGCTCAAGATAGCGGTCGATGATGCCAACTATACGGATATTCTCGCTCACGTCTTTAATGCCTGGCACAACCGAGCAGTTGCCACGCACAAGAGCGTCGATGCGCACACCAGCACGTGATGCTGCATAAATCTTGTTGACCACATCCTGATCGGTGATATGGTTTATCTTTATCTTCACCCATGCAGGCTTACCCTCCTGAGCGTTCTTTATCTCGTTGTCGAAGAGTCGAAGGATGCGAGTCTTCATGGAATTGGGCGACACAAGGAGTTCCTTAAATCGCATTGGCGAGAACGGACGGTCGATGAAGTCGAACACCTTTGCCACTTCCGACACAATACCCTGGCGGGCAGTCATCATGAGATAGTCGGTGTAGACACGTGCGTTGCCCTCATGGAAGTTGCCTGTACCCACGCAGGCAATATCACCCTTGGTGGTCTTGATGTAAAGGAGTTTGGAGTGAATCTTCAATCCCTCCACGCCAAAGATAACGTTCACGCCCTCTTCCTGCATACGCTTGCTCCACTTGATGTTGCTCTCCTCGTCGAAGCGAGCCATAAGTTCCACAACAGCCGTAACCTTCTTGCCATTGCGGGCAGCACAGATAAGGGCCTTCACCACCTTTGAGTCTTTAGCCAAGCGGTAGAGAGTGGTCTTTATCTCCTTCACGCTCGGACGGAGTGCAGCCTCGCGCAACAGACGGATGTAGGCATCGAACGAATGGTAGGGCACATGTATGAAGCGGTCCTTGCTGCGTATCTGCTCGAAGACAGACTCCTCGCTCAAGAACTCAGGCTTCATTACAGGCTGCCATTTAGAGAACTTAAGATCGGAATGTCCACAATCGGGAAACGACATAAGGTCGCGGTGGTTCTGATAGCGTCCTCCAGCAAGCGAGGTGTCGAGCTCGCGCACATTGAGCCGGTCGAACACACGCTTCTGCATCTCGCGAGGCATGTCCTTGTCGTAAATCACACGGATAGGCTCTCCACGCTTGCGCGAGCTCACGCCAAGGGCAATCTTCTCCATAGCTCCATAGTCGGACTCATTGTCCATCTCCATCTCGGCATCCTTTGTGAACTTGAACGAGTAAGCCTCGTAGGTTGAAGGCTTGGTACCTATGAAGATGAGCGGCAGACAGAAGCGGATAACATCATCAAGATACATAATATTGTCGTAGCCGTCGCTCTGAGGAATGCTGATGAATCGGCCGTAGACACGGTCGGGCACCTTGATTACGGCATACTTCACCTTATGCTCAGAGTCGGTATGCGTCTTCTTCACAACAAGATAGATGCGGTTGTCCTCAAGAGTGTTGAGGTCGTCGATGGCAGAAAGCCATATCGGGTTGGTTGAGCCATTGAGCTTGTCGTAATACAGACGCTTGAGGAACTGCTTCTGCTCATCGTTGAGCTGTGTCTCCTTAAGAAGACGGATATGGTGCTCCTCAAGTTGTGCGAACACTCGCTTTATGGCCTTGGTGTATTCAGACGAATATTCCTCGTTAAGGCGGTTTACTGTCTTAAGTGTCTTCTTTATCGTCTTGCGGTTCTTTTCCGAGAGGTTCTCGTTGTCGACAAGTCGGTTGAGCGATGCCACGCGCACGCGGAAGAACTCATCAAGATTATTACTGTAGATACCGAGGAAAGAAAGGCGCTCGAGCAATGGAACGTTCTGTTTTTCTGCCTCCTGAAGAATGCGGTGGTTGAAATACATCCAACTTACATCGCGCTCTATATATGTGTTTTGCTTAGACATGTGGTAATAATTTTTATAAAGCCAATCATTGGAGCTTAGTTTTTCTGCTCTTCTCCCAACACTAGCGTGTCGCTCTCTACGGTGACATGCAGCTGTTTGCGGAATTTCTTTTCCTCGCCCTGAGGCACAATAATCGACATAAGGTTGTCGCAGTCAGAGAATGCTGTGTGGGCAATATGCTCTGGCACACCAAGGAATGTAACCTTCTTAAGGCTGTCGCAACTTGCGAAAGCATAAGGGTCGATGGTCTTCACGGATGCAGGAATTGTAAGCTCCTCAAGAGCATCGCAATCGCTGAAAGCATCACGTCCGATACGATCGAGTCCTTCAGGAAGCTGAACCTTCTTCAGTTTGGAGCGACGCGTAAAGGCAAGGCTGCCAATAGTGGTGACTGTCTTAGGCACTATAATCATAGTGGCATCGGTCATGCATGATATAAGACGAGTGCGGTCGGCATTGTAGAAAATCTTGGCGTCAATGACGAAAGCAGGCGACTGGTTGTTGACCACCTTGCTGTCGAGATCTACAAAAGGATTCTTGCCTATCTTCTCAACAGACTGCGGAATAAACACCGACTCAAGCGATATGCAACGGCCAAAAGCCTCGTCGCCAATGCGTGTTACCGATGCAGGCACCGCTATCTTGCGAAGAAACGCGCAACCCCAAAAGGCATTGTCGCCGATCTCCTGTGTGTCTTCCTTTATCACATAGTCACCCTCAATAGTCTTTTTAGCCGAAATAAGACGCTTGCCGCTCTTGGAGTAGAACACACCCCATCCGTCGTCGCGTGAGCCTTCCTTCTTGTTCAACGCGAGTTTCATTACCTGGCTTTCAAACTTGTCAGCACGCTCAAGATGCTTCTTAAGCACACTCAGAAATACCTTCTTTTTATCTTTCATAATAATGTGATTATCTGGGTGCAAAGGTAAGATATAACATCGACAAACCGTTTTCGATGGAATTACGTTAATATTACAATGGTGTTACAAGCATTTTGCCAATAAAAAAAGTTGGAAACAGTGTCTCTATAAGCCGGGTTCTGTTTCTCGGCTGCCATTACTGGCCTACGAGCCTTCTGTCATTTATCTACTACGCAAGTCGCCCTGCGTCTCCAGCATTCTACCCTCCACCGTATCCTAAAAGGAATCGAGCGGGACGCCCTCAAACGATGGTATACATGAACTTGCAGCCCCCAGATGGCACAGCCCGATGATCACCCATCGGCTGGTGGTCTCTTACACCACCTTCTCACCCTTACCTTACTATATATAAATAGCATGGCGGTTGTTTTCTTCTACCGACACCTGCCGTCGCCGACAGCTTCTATTTTCGGAAGTGGGGTTCCCTATGCTGCCCGGACTTTCCTCTCCTGCGCCTATGCACAGCAGCGACAGAACCGAGACACTGTTTCCAACGGAATGCAAAGGTACTGCAAATTTTTGAGTAACGGAAATGATTGGGACATTTTTATTGCATTTCGTTCAGATTGAAACAAAAGTAAAAATCGTGGCATAGTTTTCTAACAGCCGTTAATATGTTAAATTGGAGTGTTAAAATGGGATAAAGATATATGCCAAAATGACACTTTAACAAATATTGCGTCTATATTTGCAACCACAAAACAAAAAAGCATGTTGTTTTAACACAACAAACGCCAAATAGAACCGCAATATGTCAAAATGACAAAAAGCGTTAACTCATGGCAAAAGATATAAGAAAAATAATAAAAACATATAAAACAAAGAGATTTATGAAAAAGTATTCTAAGTATTTTGTAGTGGCAATGAGCGCATTGGCCTTTGCCTTCTCTACAGGAACATTGATCAAAGTGAATGCTACCCCTGCAGCCTCGGCTGCCGTACCCGCACAGCCTGTCGACCTGACATACGCTGCCGAGAAGTCGCTGCCTTCGGTTGTGCATATCCTTAGCACCAAAAACTCCAAGGTGCAGACAGTAGAAGTGCAGAGCGATCCTTTCTCTGATTTCTTCAGCGACCCATTCGGATTCTTTGGCAATCCTAACCAAGGACAGGGTGGAAGGCAGAAGCGTAGCGTGCGCACTCCTAAGCAGCAAGGCTCGGGCTCGGGTGTTATCATCTCAGCAGATGGATATATCGTTACCAACAACCACGTTGTGGCTGATGCCGACGAGCTCACCGTAACACTTAACGACAACAAGGAATATTCGGCTCGCATCATAGGTACCGACAAGACTACCGACCTTGCACTCATAAAGATAGACGGCAAGAACCTGCCTGCCATCACCATTGCCAACAGCGAGGATATCAAGGTTGGCGAATGGGTATTGGCTGTAGGCAACCCGTTCAACCTTACCAATACAGTTACCGCAGGTATTGTAAGCGCAAAGGGACGCTCGCTCTATCAGAATGGTGTCGAGTCGTTCATTCAGACTGATGCCGCAATCAATCCGGGCAACTCGGGCGGTGCCTTGGTGAACACACGTGGCGAACTTATCGGTATCAACGCTATGCTCTACTCGCAGACAGGCTCTTTCAGTGGCTACGGTTTTGCCATCCCTACCTCTATTATGAATAAGGTGGTAGACGACCTCAAGAAATATGGCACCGTACAGCGTGCTGTCATCGGCATCCAAGGCTCTGATGTGAAGAACTATGTAGACGCACAGAAAGAACAGGGCAAGGATATCGACCTCGGCACAATGGAGGGTATCTATGTTGCCAAGGTAATTGAAGAAGGTTCGGCAGAGGAAGCTGGCATCAAGGAAGGCGACGTTATCACAGCTATCGACGGCAAGGAAGTGAACAAGATGGCCGACCTCCAGGAGGCTCTCGCCAAGAAGCGTCCGGGCGAAAAGGTAACCATCACTTATCTCCGCGACAAGAAGAAGGCTACAAAGACCATCACTCTGAAGAACGAGCAAGGCACAACACAGGTTGTGAAGAAGGCCGACCTCGATGTGCTTGGAGGTAACTTCCGCGCTATAACCGATGATCAGAAGAAACAGCTCAACATTAGCTATGGTCTTGAGGTTATCAAGGTGAACGCCGGCAAACTCAAGGAGTCGGGCATTACAAAGGGATTCATCATCCAGCGCGTAAACGACAACGCTATGAAGACTATCGAAGACTTGCAGAACGCTGTGAAGGAAGCCTCAACAAGCAAGGATCCAGTGCTCTACATACAGGGCATATTCCCAACTGGCAAGAAGGCTTATGCGGCTGTGCCTTTGGAGGACTAAAATAAAAAAAGCCCTCCCCCCAGCCCCTCCCCCCGTAGGGAGGAGTCGGGGGTGGGGCTCTTTTTTTTGCCTTACAAACTTTTTAATACATTAGAATTCAAATAAACGACAAAAAATTTGTGGCAACGGATATATTTGGTTAAATTTGCAGTTGAATGCTTTAGGCAGACACCCCACAAACCAAAACCATTAATATCAAAAAAGACAACACTTAATGAGACAACTGAAAATCACGAAATCGATAACCAATCGAGAGAATGCCTCTCTCGATAAGTACTTGCAGGAGATTGGACATGAAGAGCTAATCTCTGTGGAAGAAGAGGTGGAGTTGGCACGACGTATAAAGAAGGGTGACCGCAAGGCGTTGGAAAAACTCACCAAGGCCAACTTGCGCTTTGTTGTCTCTGTTGCCAAGCAATACCAAAACCAAGGTTTGTCGTTGCCCGACCTCATCAATGAGGGAAACATCGGACTGCTGAAGGCAGCCGAGAAGTTCGACGAAACACGCGGCTTTAAGTTCATCAGCTATGCCGTGTGGTGGATTAGACAAAGCATATTGCAGGCCATTGCAGAGCAGAGCCGAGTTGTAAGACTGCCACTCAACCAGGTGGGAAGTGTGAATAAGATAAACCGCATACTCAACCAGTTTGAGCAGGAAAACGAGCGACGTCCGAGCATCGACGAGATAGCCGACAAGACCGACATTCCGCACGACAAGATTGAGGATGCGCTTAAGGTGAACACTCATCAGGTGTCGGTGGACGCTCCTGTATCGGATAGCGACTCTACAAGCATGATTGACTTCATGCAAAGCGACTCGGAGCCAGAGACCGACTCGGAACTCGTCATGGAATCATTGCGCGAAGAGATTGCCGCTGCCTTAAATGTACTGAACGAGCGCGAGCGCAATGTAATAGAAGCCTTCTATGGCATAAACCAACCTGAGCGCACTATGGATGAAATAGGCAAAAGGTATGGACTCACTCGCGAGCGCGTGCGCCAGATACGCGAAAAGGCTATACGCAAGCTGAAGCAGAACACCAATAACAAAATGCTTAAGGCTTATTTGGGAAAATAAAAACAAAACATAATAAATGCAACAAGCAAAGAAAATGAAGTTACGCTTATACTTAGCTTTGGCGGCTATGCTGCTGCCCTCTCTGATGTTTGCCGCACAAAAGAATGTGCCGCTCTATGTATGCGGATTGGCTACATCATTCAACGATTCTACCGTCTACTTCACGGAGATACAGAAGATAGACTCTGCTTACGTCGATAGCAAGACGGGGTTTCTCTATGGCCGCGACAGTTATTCCTACCAGTTGCGCGAGCAAATGCAAAAACAGGGTTTGAGCCATGCCACCTGCATCACATTCTTTGCCAAGGACAAGAAGGACATCGACAAGAAATATGCGGCTTTCAAGAAACGCTATGCAACAAAGGGACGCTACAATGTGAAATATCTCACAACGGCTGAGTTCAACTTCTCTCCCATCATTCCTGATGAGAGCGAAATGAAGGATGCACCACGTCAGAAGAAAGCTAAGAAGCTTAAGAAATCCAAGAATAAATAAATGGACATCAAACACATTTTCTGCATAGCAGAACTTCTACTGAAGGTCGAGTTTGCCCAAAATGGACAAAACGACATCAGCTTGCTGCCGTCATTCGAACCTTTCCGTGTGAAAGAGGACAATGACGGTTGTCTTGTATATGGCAATGGCGAAAAATGCAATGCTTACAATAACGCCTTGTTCACTCTGTTGGTAGACGACAATATAAAGCCTATTGACAAGACCGAACGTACGCGAATAGACGTTTTCGACACTGGCAACGGACTGACGGCTGTAGATGCTCTTGCTGACGGTGGCTACCAGTTTCTCATGAAAGACATCGAAGGACACAGTTGCTGTATGCTGCAAACCAACAACGACTTCACCAAGGCCGTATGCGCCCTTAATGGCACATACGGGATGCGACGCTTCGGACTGAACAATGCTCTGATGATGCTCTACGCTTTCCGCGGAAGCTTCTTTAAGACTCTGCTTATCCATGCCTCAACAGTAAGAAACAATGGCTACGGATATGCCTTCACTGCCAAAAGCGGTACGGGCAAAAGCACACACACTGCCCTATGGATGCAGCATATCGAAGGTTGCGACCTTATGAACGACGACAATCCTGTAGTAAGGGTGGTGGACGGCAAAGCCATGATCTACGGAAGTCCTTGGAGCGGGAAGACTCCCTGCTACCGCAATATCAAGGCACCGCTTGCTGCCATAACCAAGATTGAGCGTGCTCATGAAAACAGAGTGGAAAGGGTGAAACCAACCATTGCTTTCACTATCATCCTGCCTGCATGCTCGTCGATGAAATGGGACAAGACAGTATACAGCAACACCTACGACACCGTGATTAGCCTTATCACTGTCCTGCCATCAGTAAACATCCTATATTGTCGACCGGACGAGGAGGCTGCAAGAGTGTGTTATGAGGCCATAGGCATAAAAAAGCCAGCAACATAAACGACAGAACTATGACACAAGACAACATTGAAGTGAAGAAGAAGGCATTTGCCAACGAAATTATCATCCCTGAGATTATTGCCATGCTCAACATGGGTCATAGCGTGACTCTCGGACTGCGAGGCTATAGTATGCGTCCCTTCCTTGAAGACCGACGCGACAAGGCTCTACTAAGAAAGCCTACAGCAATAACCGTAGGAGATGTGGTGCTTGCAGAGATTTCGCCCAAACGATATGTCCTACACCGCATTATCAGCATCAATGGAGACAATATAACACTACGTGGCGACGGCAACCTGAACACAGAGCATTGCAGGCGCGAGAACATACATGGCATAGCTGAAGGATTCTACCGCAAGGGAAGAAACAAACTCGACTCTACATCAAGCAGAAAATGGAAGGTATACTCGATGATTTGGACTCGACTGTTTCCTGTCAGACGATATCTGCTGTTTGCCTACAGAAAGCTATGGAGACTATAGGGATTATAAAAAAGGGGATAGCCCCTATCACCTATATTATTCAACTAAATCAATAAAAACCAGACAAGAAATGAAAATCAAAAAAGGATTTGTACTAAGAAATGTCTGCGGTGAAAACATTATTGTAGCCGAAGGCAAGGAGAATATCGACTTCACCAAGATTATAAGCATGAACGAGAGTTCGGCGTATCTGTGGAAGAATGTAGAGGGCAAGGAGTTTACCGCAGAAGACCTGCGCCATTTGCTCACATCAGAATATGATGTGGCTGAAGACGTTGCCCTAAAAGACGCACAAGCCATTGCCAACGAATGGATAAACGCTGGCATTGCTGAATAAAAAACAAATTGCGGATTAAGAAATTAGGGGGTCGAGTGTTTTCTACTCGGCCCCCTAATTGTATAGATATAAAAATTATTCAATAACAACAAGCGGAGAATCCTCAAGCACACTCTCGCCCTGCTTTACGCAGATAGCAGTAACCTTGCCATCCTTCTCTGCCTCGATATTGTTGGCCATCTTCATAGCCTCAAGTACAAGCACTGTGTCGCCTGCCTTCACCTCGTCGCCCACAGCAACCTTTATCTCGGTCACTACACCAGGCAGCGGAGCCTTGACGGCATTGGCAGTATTCACATTGGCAGCACTTGTAGTCTCGCCTTCCTCAGCAGCAGCTGTTGGCTGACCAAGCACAACCTTCTTCTTCTCAGGTTCTGCCTCCTGCTCCATCTCGACCTTGAAAGCCTCGCCGTTTACGTTTACACTGGCGATATTGCCCTCAACATCCTCAATCTGGACCTTATACTCCTGTCCGTCGATTGTATATTTAAATTCCTTCATTTCTTTGTAATTACGGTTTTGCTGTTAAATTCAAGAACTTAGCGTTCCACATGGTCTGGCGCGGCTTGATTGTTATGAAGCCCGGCTCCTTGTCATGAACGTTGTTGCCCTGATACTCATAAAGAGCCATGGCAATGGCAGCATAGATATTCTTATCCACTTTCACTATTATTATTAATGTTAAGTGTTAAGTGTTAAATGTTAAATCAATATTGTCTTGTCGGCCAATGCAATTTAACATTTAACATTCAACATTTCTCATTGTTATTACATCGGCATACAACCATGCTTCTTGGCTGGCAACTGCTGACGCTTTGTAGCAAGCTGAGCCAAACCACGGCAAATGCGGAAACGAGTGTTGCGCGGCTCGATAACGTCGTCGATATAACCGTATGAAGCAGCCTCGTAAGGATTGGCAAACTTCTCGGTGTACTCCTCTTCCTTCTCAGCGAGGAATGCCTTAACGTCTTCGCCTGCTTCCTTCTTAGCCTTGGCTTCCTTGCCACAGAGAATTGCAACGGCACCACTGGCACCCATAACAGCAATCTCAGATGAAGGCCAAGCAAAGTTAAGGTCGGAACGAAGCTGCTTGCAACCCATCACGATGTGTGAACCACCATAGCTCTTGCGCAAAGTGATGGTAATCTTAGGAACAGTAGCCTCGCCGTAGGCATAAAGCAACTGAGCACCGTGCTGGATAACAGCATTATACTCCTGACCTGTGCCCGGAAGGAAACCTGGCACGTCGACAAGCGACACGATAGGAATGTTGAAAGCATCGCAGAAACGAACGAAACGTGCTGCCTTGCGGCTTGCGTTCACGTCGAGAACACCTGCATAAGCAGCAGGCTGGTTGGCTACGATACCAACGCTCTGGCCATTGAAACGAGCGAAACCGATGATGATGTTCTTGGCAAACTTAGGCTGAATCTCGAAGAACTCGCCATTGTCGGTAACGGCACCAATAACCTTATACATGTCGTATGCCTTGTTGGGATCGTCAGGAATAATCTCGTTGAGCGAATCCTCCATACGGTTGATAGGGTCGTTGCACTCTACGCGCGGTGCCTCCTCGGTGTTGTTGCTCGGGATGAAAGAGAGCAGGCTCTTAATCATCTCGATAGCCTCTTCCTCGGTCTTAGCAGCAAAATGAGTAACACCACTCTTAGTAGCGTGAACAGACGCGCCACCAAGATGCTCGGCATCGATTTCCTCGCCAGTAACGGTCTTCACTACCTTAGGACCTGTGAGGAACATGTAGGAAGTCTGCTCCTTCATGATGATGAAGTCGGTAAGGGCAGGTGAGTAAACAGCACCACCTGCACACGGACCCATGATTGCAGAAATCTGCGGAATGACACCCGAAGCAAGGATGTTGCGCTCGAAAATCTCGCCATAGCCGGCAAGAGCACAGATGCCTTCCTGAATACGTGCACCACCCGAGTCGTTCATGCAGATGACAGGTGCGCCCATAGTCATGGCCATGTCCATAACCTTGCAGATCTTCTGTGCCATTGTCTCAGAGAGAGAACCACCGTTCACAGTGAAGTCCTGAGCATATACATATACCAATCGGCCACCAATAGTCGCGCTTCCAGCAACCACACCATCGCCATAGTAGTGCTTCTTGTCCATGCCGAAGTTGGTGCAACGATGCTTCTTGAACATGTCATACTCCTCGAACGAACCTTCGTCTACGAGCATCTCGATGCGCTCACGTGCGGTGTATTTGCCGCGTGCGTGCTGCTTCTCGATAGCCTTCTCGCCACCGCCAAGACGTGCTTGCTCACGCTTTGCGACCAATTCTTTGATTTTTTCTACTTGTTTGCTCATATTTAAATATGTATTATATATATGTTTCTTCGCATTATTCCGTGCAAAATTACGAAAAAAAAAGGAAAGCGTGAAACTATTAGAACTATTTAATTCAGTAAAAATGAGAAAGAAGGGGCTTTCCTCTCACTACTCCATGCTTGAATCGACAAACGACAGTGGCATGAGGTCTTTTATTGACGACACACAATACACTCCACGCTTGCCGTAAAGCATTATGCGTATAGGTTTTTTATACCGGTCTTCAATGCCGAGTATCACCTGACGGCAAGCTCCACACGGACTTACCGGCTCTTCGAGCAAACCATTGTCGTTGCGGGCCGCAATGGCAAGAGCCGTCACGTGTTGGTCGGGGTAGTTGGCCTGTGCGGCAAATATCGCAGTACGCTCTGCACACAATCCCGAGGGGAACGCGGCATTCTCCTGATTAGCACCTATCACAATGTTGCCGTCGGCAAGGCGTAAGGCGGCTCCCACATAGAAGTGGCTGTATTCTGCATAGGCATTGTCAGTAGCCTTAAGAGCACGCTCCACCAACTCGCGGTCTTCAATAGACAGTTCATCAAGTTGGCAGTGGGTGATGCAGATGTTGAGGTTGATTTGCTTCATATCTATTTAAGATTATATGTTTTTACATTATTATTCTTCTGTCTTTACATACTCGTAGGCTCCGATGTCGGGAGTGTTGTCGCGTTCACGTCCGTCGTGGTCGGTCTTAGATGATGTCTTTGGGTTGGCCTTGTCAATGGCAGCCGACTCCTTACTCAGATGGAAATCATAGCGTTGGTTGTCGCCATCGACAAGCAGAAAATGCTTTCTGCCAAGGCTCACTGTGTCCTTGACGTCTTCAAACACCACGTCCTCATAATGGTCCAGTTCCTCGTCGGTCACCTCCGGAGTGCGTATTATGCAGTTGGCAAAGGAATAGTTGAAGGCATTGTCGCTGTCATCGGCAGGAACACCTCCCATAAGCTCGTCGTCGGCATAACCAGTGATGAGCGTATTGCGGCAGGCAAAATTCACCAAAGGATAAGTGGCGCCAGAGATGTAAAGAGCACTGCCACGTGCCCCATCAAAAGGATAGAACTGGGCAAGAGTGCTATTGTCAACACCCACATCGCCACCGTCTACAGAAAGGCAATTGCCAAGAGCATTTGTCAACTGGCAATTCTCAATGGCCACTTTCGAGTTTACAATATCAAGAGCTGTGCCTTGACAGTTGTGCACTGTACTGTTGCGCAAGACGAGAGTCTGACGCGAAACATCCGAAGAGTCGACACGCACGCCGTTGAACGAGCTATGCAAGTCGGTAAAGTCCATCTCGTTGCCATACGACTTCTCGCCTATATGCACACCCTGCCATTGTCCACTCACACGATCGTAGGGCAGATAGTCGAACATATTGTCGAGTCTGTCGCCACGCAAGGTTACAGGCTGCTCAGCCGTGCCCTTGCACAGGAGTTTTCCATCCACATTTATTCCAGCATCCGAATGGAAATACATTGTAACTCCGGGAGACACCGTCAATGTTGCACCCTCATTCACATTCATCATACCATAAATAACAAGCGGCTTGCCATCGGTCTCAATTACCGAATCCTTGCTCACTGTGCAGTTGCGCAGGAAACGCGCGTCCCACGTCCAGGCGTCGAGCACAACCTTCTGCTCTCGCCCACTCTCAAGCGTGAACACGATATTGTCGGAGAGTTGCTTGGGCAGGTTGCTGTTAGCAACGACCGAGGTAAGTTCCACAAACACGCGTATGCTGTCCTTATTGCGCACCTCGATGTCGCTTGCCTTATATCCCTGCTCAGGACTGAGATACACACCGTCTACATTCACGCGAAAGCCTGTCTGGTTGCCTCCCTCAAGACGCACGGTGGCACATCTCAGTCCATCGCCCGACTTGTTGTATACCCAAAACGAACGTGTGGACGAGGGTACGGTGGAGAACACAGTATCGAGTCGCACTGTGTCGGTTGAGAACGACAGCATATTGCCTGCCGAAGTTGTGAACGTATCATCGTCGTTGCAGGCGCAAAACGTTGTTGCACCCACGAATAATAATATGTATAGAATTATTGTTTTCATTATTTATTATAACGTTAATGTCTAATAAATATTGCACAACGATAGGTGTTTTATGCGGAAATAGAAACAAAAAAAATAGCGTTGGCAATTAAACCAACGCTACACTTTGTACACCCTTAGGGATTCGAACCCTAGACCCACTGATTAAGAGTCAGTTGCTCTACCAACTGAGCTAAGGGTGCAACAGTTGAATTAAGCAAAACAATGAAGCTTTAAAGACAGACGTTAGAAATCAAAAGAAAATTTAGTACACCCTTAGGGATTCGAACCCTAGACCCACTGATTAAG
>ULYE01002371.1_pt1 | contig 15598 bp, 13 predicted proteins | sample 1961921 | NCBI WGS metagenome assembly ULYE01 (sample SAMEA4835856, study PRJEB28245) | human gut metagenome | biome: gut microbiome; material: fecal sample | place: Denmark | collected 2008 | reverse complement strand
CCGTAGGCTTCTGTGTCTTCTGTGAGTTCTGTGGGAACTACAAAAACAAAACATCCGATGAACCAAAATCAAGAGCAAACAATAAAACAATGAACTATAGCAATCTTTTAAAGATAGCCCTCCGAGCAATAGCCGCCAACAAGCTACGCTCCTTCCTCACAGCCCTCGGCATCATCATCGGTGTGGCTTCGGTCATCACGATGCTTGCCATCGGTCAGGGTTCGAAGAGGAGCATACAGGCCAACATTGCCGAGATGGGCTCCAACATGATTATGATTAGTCCGGGTGCCGACCGACGCGGACCGGGCGGTGTAAGGCAGGATGCCTCGTCTATGGAGACTCTGAAGATGAACGACTACCAGTCGATTAAGGACGAGTGCAACTTCATCAAGGGCATTAGCCCCACTGTCAACAGCAGCGGCCAGTGGATTTACGGCAACAACAATGCTCCGTCGTCTATCTACGGCGTCAACCAAGACTACCTGGATATACGCCAGCTGTCGGTAGACGAGGGCGAGATGTTTACCGATGCCGACATCAAGGCGAGTGCCAAGGTGTGCATCTTGGGACAGACTGTTGTGGACAACCTCTTCCCCGACGGCTCCGACCCTGTAGGCAAGGTGGTTCGATTCAACAGCATCCCCTTCCGTGTTGTCGGCGTACTGAAGAAGAAGGGCTACAACTCTATGGGTATGGACCAGGACGACCTTGTGCTTGCGCCATACACAACGGTTATGAAGCGCATCTTGGCTCAGACCTATCTCGGAGGCATCACCTGCTCGGCTATAACCGAAGACCTTACAAGCAAGGCTATCGACGAGATAACAACCATCCTGCGCCGCAACCATAAACTCAAGGATGCCACCGACACCCAGGCTGCCGATGACGACGACTTCAACATACGTTCGCAAGAAGAGCTGGCAAGCATGATGAACTCTACTACCGACATGATGACCATATTGCTTGGCTGTGTGGCTGGCATTTCGCTCATTGTAGGTGGTATAGGCATTATGAACATTATGTATGTAAGCGTAACCGAGCGCACACGCGAGATTGGTCTGCGTATGTCGGTAGGTGCTCGTGGTGTCGACATCCTCAACCAGTTTCTTATCGAGGCTATCCTGCTTAGCGTTACGGGTGGCTTGATAGGTGTGGCATTGGGTGTTGGAGCCTCGTATGCCGTCAAGCTTATAGCCCACTGGCCTATCTACATCCAGCCTTGGAGCATAATTATGAGCTTTGCCGTTTGTACATTCACCGGTGTGTTCTTCGGTTGGTATCCAGCCAAGAAGGCTGCACAACTCGACCCGATTGAGGCTATAAGATACGAATAGCCGAAAAACTTGGAGAAAACCACCGACAGCACCTTTGTCCAGAATTCGCGTCCCATCCAATTTATTGTAAACAGAATAAACGTCAGCGATCAAGACAGAGAGTGGATTACCCATGTACTCATTCCCCAGCTTGAAGCTTTGGACGACAGAGGCATCGTCCTTGGACGTGCCACAGCATCGCCTGAAGGTCCATACGACAACAACTGTCGTCTGGCCAAGGGTCGTCGTGCCTCTGTGGACAGGCTGCTCGGCAGCTACGGCATCAGCCCAGACCGCATACGCTATGATGTCGTACCCGAGGATTATGCCCTCCTCCGCACGCTGATGCACATCAGTAAGGATGCAAGATTGCATGAGGTCGACTCACTTATCAACCAATGGGAACCAACTAAGGCTTAATTGGAAGCTCATTAAGGCTTAATTGGTCTGTCATCAAGGCTTAATTGGTCTGTCATCAAGGCTTGATTGGAAGGTTACAAAGCCTTAGTTGGAAGGTTACAAAGCCTTGGTAATAATAGCAAAGGTGTATCTCTTGCGACTTTAGACACACACTCTACTATGACAATGTTTTCTTTCCGCCAACCCCTCATTCTATCACTTTTCAGAGCAATAAATCTCGTAACACGTTGAGTGTTAGTGGATAGCAGGAGTGATAGGTTGCGGCTCGAGGCGTTCACCTATCATTGATCTATCACTAAGGTCTCACTCTACTAATACAGCACATCACTGGGGGTGTGGCTTTGGCTTTTTGTGAGTGAGACTTTAGTGATAGATCAATGATAGGTGAGCCTTGTGTCTTGCCACCCATCACTCGCGTATACCATTAATAATCAACGACATACACCGATACTAAGAGTAAAAAGTGATAGAATGAGGGGTTGAAAAAATAAAAAACTTATATATACAATGACCCTAACCATAAATCTCCCTAAGCGGAATCATAACAAAGTCGCGCACTTTCATCAATGGGTGCGGCAGTGTAAGCTCGGGGGTATTGATGTGCAAATCGTCGTACATCAGAATGTCTATGTCTATAGGTCGGTCGTGGTAGTGGCCGTCTACCGACTTCGACATCCTTCCAAGTTCCCGTTCGATGCTCTGCGTTGCGGCAAGCAGCTGTTGCGGCGACAACGGGGTGAGCACCCTGACGCACATATTGAGAAACTTATTGGCAGACTGAAAGCCCCAAGGCTCGGTCTCGAGCATTGTCGACTTGCGGTCTACCGTGCCTACCTCCCTGCCCAACAGGTCGATGGCACGACACATTGTGGCGTGTCGGTCGCCAAGGTTGGAACCGAGCGAGAGGTAAGCCGTATGTATATCAGCGCTTGACATTAGTCGTTGAGGATAAGCAGCGCGTCGCCGTAGCAACCAAACATGTAGCCGTTCTTGACGGCAAGGTTGTAGGCTTTCATAACGAGATCGTAGCCACCAAAGGCACAAGTCTCCATAAGCAGGGTCGACTGCGAATGATAGAAGTTTGAAATCATCGAGTCGGCAAGACCAAAGTCGTACGGCGGGAAGATAAACTTGTTGGTCCATCCCTCGTATTCCTTAAGCATACCATCGGTACCGACGGCAGTCTCTGTAGCCTTAACAACGCTTGTACCAACGGCACATACATGATGTCCCTCCTGCTTTGTCTTGTTGACAAGGGCGCAAGCCTCGGCACCGATGTGCATCTGCTCAGAGTCCATCTTGTGCTTGGTAAGGTCTTCTACCTCGATGTCGTGGAAGTTGCCCAGTCCGCAGTGCAGTGTGATGTATGCAAAGTTGATGCCCTTAATCTCCATACGCTTCATCAACTCGCGTGAGAAGTGCAAGCCAGTAGCCGGAGCCGTAACGGCACCCTCGTTCTTTGCGAATATGCACTGGAAGTCGTCAAAGTCGTCCTCGGTGGCATGATGGTCGTCGCGGCGGTCGATGACGTAGCGTGGCAGCGGAGCCTCGCCGAGCGCATAAAGCTCGCGCTTGAACTCGTCGTGCGGACAATCGTATAGGAAACGCAGCGTGCGTCCGCGGCTTGTGGTGTTGTCGATAACCTCAGCCACCATTGTACCACTCTCGTCGAAGAAGAGCTTGTTGCCTATACGTATCTTGCGTGCAGGCTCAACGAGCACGTCCCAAAGGCGCATCTCCTCGTTAAGCTCGCGCAGGAGGAACACCTCAATCTTAGCGTCGGTCTTCTCCTTTGTGCCGTAAAGGCGCGCCGGGAACACCTTAGTGTCGTTGAAGATGAACGTGTCGTGCTCGTCGAAGTAGTCGAGCACATTGCGGAAGTCGAGGTATTCGCCCTCAATAGGGTTTCCGTCGGCGTCCTTCTTAAACATATCGATAGTTTGAGATTTCTTATGCAAAACCATCAGTCGGCACTCGTCGCGACGTGTTATGCGGAAGGTTTCCTTCTCGCCGTTGTCGTTCTCAAACTCACGGTAGATGCTGTGAGGATATAGTGCAATCTGATTTTCGGGTAACTTAAATTTAAACTGTGATAACTTCATAGTCTTTATTATTTATTCATCTTCTGTAGTTTCTATTGTCTGCTGTGCCAGCCACTCCTCAAACTGCTCCAGCTGGATGCAGTTCTCCACACGATACTCGCCAGAGCGTGTGCGGCACAATGCCGTGAGGTAGGCACCCGAGTTTAAAGCTCTGCCAATGTCGCGAGCCAATGCACGTATGTATGTACCCTTTCCGCAAGCCACACGTATGGACATCTGCATCTTCTCGGCATCGAAGCCGAGCAGCTCTATCTCGTCTATACGTATCTGCTTGGGCTTAAGCTCCACGTCCTGTCCCTTGCGGCGGAGGTCGTATGCACGCTGTCCGCCTATCTTGCAGGCACTGAATGTGGGCGGCACCTGCTCGATATCGCCCTCAAATTGGTGCAGCACCTCTTCGATGCGCTCGCGTGTTATGCCGTCGGTGGGATAGGTCTCGTTTACGGGATGCTCCATATCGTAGCTCGGTGTTGTGGCTCCGAGCTGCAAGGTGGCTGTATATTCCTTGCCGTGCTGCTGAAACTCCTCTATGCGCTTGGTAAACTTGCCTGTGCATAGCACCAACACACCTGTGGCAAGAGGGTCGAGCGTTCCGGCATGGCCTACCTTGAGCTTCTTCACTCCGAGGCGAACACAGAGGCGCTTGCGCACGTATGCCAAGGCGCCGAAACTCGTCATTTCAAGAGGCTTGTTGATGGCGATAACTTCGCCTTTGCTAAAATTCATATTGTCTTTGTTCTATTGTTTAGAGCAATGAGCACACTATTGTTACGGCTCCAGCAATGGCACAGTAGATGCCAAAGTAGATAAGCTTGCCTTTCTTTACGATGTTTATCATCCACTTGCAGGCAATACATCCGCTAAAGAAGGCTGCAAGGAAGCCTACAACGAGCGGCAACACGCTTATGTCGCCAAACGCCTCCTCGCCCTTTACTGCCTTAAGCACGTCGAGAAGAGCCTCGCCAAGGATTGGCGGTATAACCATAAGGAATGAGAACTGTGCCAACTTCTCCTTCTTGTTGCCAAGCAACAGACCGGTGGCGATGGTAGAACCAGAGCGCGACAAGCCCGGAAGCACGGCGCAAGCCTGTGCCAAACCTATGATGAAGGCGTCCTTAAGCGAGATGTGCTCGCGCTGACGGGGCTTGGCATAATAAGAGAAGGTGAGCAGGACGGCTGTCAAAAGCAGGCAGCAACCTACAATGAGCAAGCCCGAGCCAAATATCTCCTCAACCTTGTCCTTAAAGAAAACACCAACGATGCCGATTGGTATCATTGACACCACGATGTTGAGGAAGTACTTGGTCTCGTCGTTCATCTTAAACTTGAAGAGGCCCTTCAATATCCAGTCTATCTCCTTCCAGAGCACAACGAAGGTACTCATAACTGTTGCCACGTGCACCAATACGGTGAAGGCAAGATTCTCCTCGCCGTCGATACCAAAGAGATACGAACCTATGGCAAGGTGTCCACTGCTACTTACGGGCAAATATTCGGTAAGTCCCTGTACGATGCCAAGGACCAAAGCTTGTAACCAATCCACTTTTGTTATTTCGTTTTAGTATTACCAATTCTTACTTATATAGTATAAGCCATTGCTGTTTCTTACTACTCTACCTTGTCCTTAGGTTTGCGAATAATGGCATAAATGATAGAGATGAAGCCGACGAAGCAAACCACCGGAGCCACTTTGATGCGGCGCACACTGAAGATGTCGTTGTCGAAAACCGTCTCGTCGCTACCAGCTCCACTCATAAGAATGAAGCCAAGAATAACAACCAACATTCCTACTGCCAAGATTATGAAGTTGGTCTTGTCGAAAGCTAAATTTCTTTTATCCACGATTTTATTGTTATAAAGTTGAATGTTTAAATCTTGTAGAGGTCGCCTGCCTTCATGCGCAAGAACTTGTTGACCGATATTGTCGAGCAGATGGCGGTGATAAAGAGTCCGAAGAACACCACAACACCTGCCGTGATGGCAAACTCCTGCCATGTAAGCACCTCAAGGATGCCCGGCTCGTACATATACAATGCGTAGATGGCGCCACCCAATGCACAGCAGGCTATGAGCGCGGCAAGCAGGCCAAGAGCCATATATCTACGCACAAACGGACCACGTATAAAGCCCCACGAGGCTCCAACGAGCTTCATTGTGTGTATGGAGAAACGGCGGGCGTATATGCTAAGGCGCACCGTGTTGTTGATAAGCGAGAACGAGACGATGGTAAGCAGCAAGGCTATTGCCAACAACACAACACTTATCTTGGCTATGTTGGCATTGATCTGGTCGACAAGATCCTTCTCGTACTTAACCTCGCTAACCTTGGGGTAGCTCTTGAGTTCCTTGGATATGTACCGCAGCGAGTCGCTGTTGGCATAATCGGCGTTGAGCGTCAGCTCCACAGAAGATAGGAATGGGTTGGCGTCGGCAAACTCGCGAGGGTCGGCACCCAACGTCTTTATGCCCTCACGCAGAGCCTGCTCCTTGCTTACATAGGCGAGGCTGCATACGTATGGGCGCTTCTGGAGCTTGGCACAAAACTGCCTTGCCTCACCAGACGTCATGTCGTCCTGAAGCATCATTGTCACCACGATGTTCTGTTTTACATAATTGGAAAGGTTGCGGGCTATGAGCACCGAGAACACTACCATTCCCAATAGGATAAGCACCATTGCCGTGCTTATGCACAACGTTATTGCCTGCAATCCTTGACGATTGCCGGACTTAGTTCTTTTCTTTGCCATTTCGAAATGGGTATATTATACCAAATTTCTTGCAAAATAACAAAAAAAAAATCGGATTGGCGAGTGATTAACGACAATTAACATGCAATAAAGCCGCAACTAAAGCGTTATACAATAAACAAAAAGCCATATTAATATGTCTACAATACTTTATCCATCGCCTATCGTCGGACCGATACACAGCCGCCGATTGGGCATCTCGCTCGGAGTGAACGTCAATCCTGCCGACTCAAAGATATGCACCTTCGACTGCATATATTGCGAAGTGGGCTATAACAGTTGGCACCGCCCTACATCCAAGCGCCCGTCAAGAGAGCACATAGCCTCGTGCCTCGAAGCAAAGCTGAAGGAGATGAAGGCGCAAGGCTCCAATCTTGACGTCATTACATTCTCTGGCAACGGCGAACCTACCGGACACCCTCAATTCTTAGGCATCGTTGAAGACACCATACTGCTGCGCAACAGGTACTACCCGGAGGCTAAGGTGTCGGTCCTTACCAACTCTACCCTCGCCCACATACCCGAGGTACACCGTGCTCTCGAACTGGTGGACAACAACATCATGAAGCTCGACACCATAGACCCCGACTATATAAATAAGGTGGACCGCCCCACATCCACGGCTTACGACGTGAAGGAGGTTATAGAGCAGATGCAGTCGTTCAATGGGCATGTCATCATACAGACGATGTTTATGCACGGCACCGACGACTTGGGCAATGACGTATCAAACACCTCCGACCGCTACGTCGACCCGTGGCTCGACGCCGTACGGCGCATCAAGCCAAGCGAGGTGATGATATACACCATCGACCGCGACACCCCGTGCGCACATCTAAGCAAGGCCACGCACGACGAACTGAACGCCATACGCGACCGTGTTGCTGCCGAAGGCTTCGAGTGTATCGCCGCCTACTAAGGCAGGTTAGGCATCCATGCCTTGACTAAGTATGTCGGCAGGGGTCTCCACCAAGGTGGTGGCTCCATGCCGCAAGAGGAAGTCGCGGTCGCGAAATCCCCACAACACGCTGATGCAGGGCATGCCCGAATTGCGTGCCGTCTCAATGTCCACATCGCTGTCGCCTATGTATACAGCGCCATCGGCAGTGACACCAAGCTGTCGCATAGCCTCTATCACGGTGTCGGGAGCCGGCTTCTTGCGGATGTCCTCGCGCTCGCCAATAGCCACCGGCACAATAGAGCCAAAGAAGTGGCGGCACAACTCCTGCGTCGCGGCATAGAACTTATTGCTAACCACAGCCACCTTCTTGCCGCGGCGGTGCAGCTCCTGAAGCAGGTCCATCACCCCGTCGTATGGCTTGGTGGTGTCCAGATTGTGCTCCATGTAATGCTTGCGGAAGTCGGCATACGTCTTGCTGAACGCCGGATTGTTCTCGCCGTCGGGCACGGCACGCTCCATAAGCTTCTTAACGCCGTTGCCCACAAACCGTCTTACCTCGTCAAGGGTGCGCTCGGGCATGCCGTTTGTGCGCAAGGCATAGTTGCAACTTGCGGCAAGGTCGCCAAGAGTGGACAGCAATGTGCCGTCCAAATCAAAAATATATGTGCTGTACATACCTTAATAATATATAATACCTTCTTTATAATAAACAATACCTTCGTTTAAAAACAAGTGCGAAGGTAGCCATAATAATCATAATACGTATAAAAAAAATAAATTTATTTTGTCAGATATCCCAATTCATATACCTTTGCACCCGAAAACAATAACGCATAAAACCATTTGAAACATGAAGAAGAAGAAAAACAACAAAAGAAAATATCTCATACCCTTAGGCGTGTGCCTGTTGGTTGTCTTGGGTGCGGTATACTACTTTTTCTTTGCCTCTATGTCGTCAAGCGATGAGACAAAGTATGTCTATATCGACAACGACGACACCATCGACTCGGTTTACACCAAAGTGGCTGAGGTGGCAAAGGCAAGCAGCATGACCGGATTCAAGACCCTTGCAAGCCACAGCAAGTATGCCGACAAAATACGCACCGGACGCTACGGCATCCGCCCGGGAGAGGGCGCGTTTGTTGTGTTCCGCCACCTTAAGAACGGGCTGCAGACACCTGTGAACCTCGTTGTGCCGTCGGTACGCACCACCGAGCGCTTGGCTGCCGAGCTGTCGAAGAAGCTCATGCTCGACAGCGCAACCATATACCACGCTCTTGCCGACGAGGCAACCTGCAAGAAGTATGGCTACGACACGGCAACCATTGCCGCAATGTTCATCCCCAACACGTACGACATCTACTGGAACGTCAGCGCCGAGAAGCTACTCGACCGCATGCAGAAGGAGAACCAAAAGTTCTGGAACCACGAACGCACGGAGAAGGCACGCCTCATAAAGCTCAGCCCTGTGGAGGTTAGCACCTTGGCAAGCATCATTGACGAGGAGACAGCCAACGACGGCGAGAAGCCAATGGTGGCTGGCATGTACTACAACCGACTGATGCTGCGCAATGCCGAATATCCCAACGGTATGCCGTTGCAGGCCGACCCAACCATCAAGTTTGCCTGGAAACGGTTCGACCTCAAGCGCATCTACAACAACCTGCTGTCCATCAACAGTCCGTACAACACCTATAAGAACCCCGGACTGCCCCCAGGACCAATACGCATACCGTCCATAGCTGGCATCGACGCCGTGCTAAACCACGTGCACCACGACTATATATATATGTGTGCCAAGGAAGACTTCAGCGGTACGCACAACTTTGCACGTACATACAACGAGCACTTGCAGAACGCCAAGCGCTACAGCGAGGCTCTTAACAAGAGAGGAATAAAATAAAGAAAATGCCGGGTTCTTCGCAGAATCCGGCATCATTATCAATAGGTATTAGTCTTTTCTTAAGGTAAAAAGATTGTATTCAGGATAACACCACAAAGGTAGGGCTTTTAGATGTAACTTCCAAATAAATTTTCATGTTATTAAGCATAAAATCGCTTTTATTGCCACCCTACCCTTTTCTACCTGCAATACAGCCGCCCTCAGACATCGCAACCTTATTTGTTGAACAACAGAGTCGACCTGCCTACATTCTACAAGCTATACAGATGATATAAATCAATATATCCCCTATACCAAGCAAAAAACTCAAGAAAAATGGCAGAAACATTTGGTCGTGTCAAAAGAAATGTCTACCTTTGCACTCGCAATTAAGAAACACACCTAATTGCGAACAAAAATGGCTCCGTAGCTCAACTGAATAGAGCATCTGACTACGGATCAGAAGGTTGCAGGTTTGAATCCTGCCGGAGTCACAGCTTTTTATCAACTCATTCCACAAAGAGGACGTTATTTATATGACGTCCTCTTTTTTTATTATAGAAACTAAAATAACACCCCAATGAAATAAATGGCACAAAACTTTGCCAGTATCAGAAATATATAGTATTTTTGCACTTACAATCACATTTATGTTGCAACATATTAATATGAAGAAATTGCTCATCCCCTTTGTCTTAATGACAATAGTACTGTTATTCGACGCCTGTTCGTCTGCAAAACAGGTGGCTTATTTCCAGAATATAGATTCCACAAGTCTCGCAGCATCAAAGGGTCTCTACGACGCACGCATTATGCCGAAGGACCTTTTGACTATAACTGTCGTTACATCCAACCCTTCTACATCTATGCCGTTCAACCTCTCTATCTCAAGCACACTTAGTGCTGATGGACGTTTAGGCGGTAGTTCGGGCTCGCTCTTGCAGTATCTCGTCGACAACAACGGCGACATCGAATTTCCTGTCGTAGGCAAGCTGCATGTCGCCGGTCTTACCAAGGACCAGTGCGAAGAACTTATAAAGTCGAAAGTTAAGCCTTATCTCGCCGAGGCAGAGAATCCTGTCGTTACGGTGCAGATGTCGAGCTATCGTGTTACGGTTGCCGGCGAGGTGACAACACCTAAGGTTGTTCCAGTTTCTACCGAGAAGATGAGCGTGCTTGAGGCTCTTGCCCAGGCAGGCGACCTCACCATCTACGGACGTCGCGACAATGTGCTTCTTATCCGCGAGAATGCCGACGGACAGAAGGAGGCTCACCGCCTCAACCTCAATGATGCCAATATCATCAACTCGCCGTACTACTATGTACAGCAGAACGACTATATCTATGTAGAGCCGAACAGTGTCAAGGCTAAGAACTCTGCTATCGGTCAGTCTACGACGTTGTGGTTCTCATTCGTGGGTATCGTAACGTCTATAGCTTCGTTGGTTATTAATATTGTAAGGAATTAGTGCCCTGTGGCACTCAAATAAGCGTTGGGTAAAGAACCTGACGCTTAATTTTTACCCATAAGCCAAGTGTTAAGGCAAACAGACGACAAAACGTCATTGCCTCATCTTCGATAGAGAGACATATAAAAAACATAAACACAACCATTCAAGGATAATAATCGTGGAACCATTAAAGCATGAGTGTGGCGTGGCAATGATAAGGTTGCTCAAGCCGCTTGAATACTATCAAGAGAAGTACGGCACGTGGATGTTCGGCCTCAACAAGCTCTATCTTATGATGGAGAAGCAGCACAACCGCGGCCAGGAAGGCGCGGGCATGGCTTGCGTAAAGCTCGACGGACAGCCCGGAACAGAGTATATGTTCAGAGAACGTGCCGAAGGAAAGGACGCCATAACCGAGATATTCGGACGTGTGCAGAAGGAGTTTGCCGGCCTCTCACCCGAATTGCTTGCCGACGCCGACTTTGCCAAGGAACACTTGCCGTTTGCAGGCGAGCTGTACATGGGACACTTGCGCTACTCCACTACCGGAAAGAAGGGCCTGTCGTACGTACACCCCTTCCTGCGACGCAACAACTGGCAGGCCAAGAACCTGTGCATCTGCGGCAACTTCAACATGACCAATATCGACGAGATATTCCAGAAGATGCTCACACGAGGCATGTTTCCACGCATCTACAGCGACGGATACACGTTGCTCGAACTGATGGGACACCGACTTGACCGCGAGGCAGAGCGCAACTTCGTAGAGGCTAAGGCTCAAGGACTCGACGGCATGGAGCTGACACACTATATAGACGAGCACATGGACATGGCGAATGTACTCAAGACATCAATGCCCGACTTCGACGGCGGCTACGTAATGTGCGGACTGACGGGCTCGGGAGAGATGTTCTCCATGCGCGACCCGTGGGGCATACGCCCTGCCTTCTACTATGCCAACGACGAGTTTGTAGCCGTAGCGTCAGAGCGACCCGTACTACAGACAACGTTCGACCTCGAGTGTGAGGACATCCTCGAGCTGCAACCAGGACACGCCCTACTCGTAAACCGACAGGGCAAGGTGCGAATGGAGCAGATACTACAGCAGCGCGGCGACTCGGCGTGCTCGTTCGAGCGCATCTACTTCAGCCGTGGATCAGACCGCGACATCTACCGCGAGCGCAAAATGCTCGGCGAGCTGCTTGTGCCACAGATACTGAAGGCGGTGGACGACGACATCGACCACACCGTATTCTCCTTCATACCCAACACGGCAGAGGTGGCTTACTATGGCATGCTCTCCGGATTTAAGAAGTACAGCAACCGCTTGAAGGTTGAGAAGATAAAGCAATTAGACCACACCCCAACTGACGAGGAGCTGCACGCAATACTCGACACGCTCGTGCGATCGGAAAAGGTGGCTATAAAGGACATCAAACTGCGCACCTTCATAACCGAAGGAAACTCGCGCAACGACCTCGCCTCGCACGTGTACGACATTACATACGGATGTATCGAGCCGTACGTGGACAACCTTGTGGTGATAGACGACTCTATCGTGAGAGGCACAACGCTTAAGGAGAGCATCCTGCGCATACTCGACCGTCTGCACCCAAAGAAGATTGTGATTGTGTCGTCGGCTCCGCAGATACGCTACCCCGACTACTACGGCATAGACATGCCGCGTCTTGAGGAGTTCTGCGTGTTCCGCGCAACAATGGAACTGATAAAGGAACGTGGCATGCAAGACTTGCTAAAGAGGGTGTACGACTCGTGCAAGCTCGAGCTGCTCAAGCCAAAGCAGCTTATGCGCAACTGTGTGCGCGACGTATACAAGCCGTTCACTATAGACGAGATAAACCAAAAGATTGTAGAAATGCTGCGTCCGGACGGACTGGAGACACCGGTAGAACTGGTATACCAGTCGATAGACGGACTGCACGAGGCTATACCAAACCATAAGGGCGACTGGTACTTCACCGGCAAATATCCAACGCCGGGCGGAACAAAGCTATGCAACCAGGCATTCGTCAACTATATGGAGAAGCTTATGTAGACATTGGGGCAAGGGCATAAAAGCCTTGGCACCAGGTTGGCAAATACCTGCAACACACGCCCTGGAGGGGCAAAAGTATATACCACGATTTACACTTTTGCGCTTTCAGGGCGTCTGTGCGCGAATAAGTGGCGACGGCACAATATGCCAAACGCAACAAACAAGAATATAAGAAACTAAAATATTCAAGACGAACAAAGAGAAGATATAAACTATGAGAAATGTAACTTTAGTATTGGAAGACGGAACCAAGTTCCATGGTAAGTCATTCGGTTATGAAGCGCCAGTGGCAGGAGAGGTCGTTTTCAACACAGCGATGATGGGCTACCCCGAGTCGCTCACCGACCCTTCGTACGCCGGACAGCTCATGACACTGACCTATCCGCTTGTAGGAAACTATGGCGTGCCTCCTTTCTCTTTTGAGGAGAACGGACTGCCCACGTTCATGGAGAGTGACAAAATCTACGCTTCGGCTATCATCGTGGCTGACTATAGTGAGGAGTACTGCCACTGGAACGCCGTTGAAAGTCTTGCCGAATGGCTCAAGCGCGAACACGTGCCGGGCATCACGGGCATCGACACCCGCGAGCTTACAAAGGTGCTGCGCGAACATGGTGTTATGATGGGCAAGATTATCTTCGACGACGAGCCTGAGAACATACCGACAGCCGAGTATGCTGGAGTTAATTTCGTGGATAAGGTTAGCTGCAAGGAAATCATCCGCTACAACGAGGGTGCCGACAAGAAGGTTGTGCTTGTCGACTGTGGCGTTAAGGCCAACATCATCCGCTGCCTCATCAACCGCGGTTGCGAGGTTATACGTGTGCCTTGGAACTACGACTATACCGATATGGAGTTTGACGGACTGTTCCTTGCCAACGGCCCTGGCGACCCCGACATGTGCGAGGCTGCCGTCAAGATTATACAGAAGCAGATGAGCCGCTCGGACAAGCCTATATGCGGTATCTGCATGGGCAACCAGCTGCTCGCTAAGGCTGCAGGCGCCCATATCTACAAGCTTAAGTACGGACACCGTTCGCACAACCAGCCAGTACGCATGGTTGGCACAGAGAAATGCTTCGTTACATCGCAGAACCACGGCTATGCCGTTGACGCCAAGACATTGGGCGCCGACTGGGAGGAGCTTTTCGTAAACATGAACGACGGCTCTAACGAGGGCATCCGCCACAAGTCGAAGCCTTGGTTCTCAAGCCAGTTCCACCCGGAGGCATGCTCGGGTCCGGTAGACACCGAGTTTATGTTCGACAAGTTTGTGGAAGCAATGAAGTAAGTGAAAAGAGAAGAACGAAAAGTGAAAAATCCAAATGTTTAAGTTTGTATGTTTATGGCATCAGCCATTTAGACATCAAACATTAATCAATTAAGCATTAGAATAAATGAAAGACGAAAATATAAAGAAAGTATTGTTGCTCGGTTCGGGTGCCTTGAAGATTGGCGAAGCGGGCGAGTTCGACTATTCAGGCTCTCAGGCTCTTAAGGCTCTGCGCGAAGAGGGTGTGAAGACTGTGCTCATCAACCCTAACATTGCAACCGTGCAGACATCTGAGGGTGTAGCCGACCAGATTTATTTCCTTCCCGTTCAGCCTTACTTCGTTGAGGAGGTTATCAAGAAGGAGCGTCCAGACGGCATCCTTCTCTCGTTCGGTGGACAGACTGCTCTAAACTGTGGTGTTGAGCTTTACCGCAAGGGCATCCTCGAGAAGTACAACGTAAAGGTGCTTGGTACACCGGTACAGGCCATTATGGACACCGAGGACCGTGAGCTATTCGTCCAAAAACTCGACGAAATCGACGTCAAGACTATCAAGAGCGAGGCTTGCGAGACAATGGAGCAGACATGCAAGGCTGCTGCCGAACTGGGCTACCCTGTCATCATCCGTGCCGCTTACGCTCTCGGTGGACTGGGTTCGGGCTTTGCCGACAACGAGGAAGAACTCGTTAAGCTCGCCGAAAAGGCCTTCTCTTTCTCGCCACAGGTATTGGTCGAGAAGAGCCTCAAGGGCTGGAAGGAGATAGAGTATGAGGTGGTGCGCGACCGCTACGACAACTGTATCACCGTATGTAACATGGAGAACTTCGACCCTCTGGGCATCCACACCGGCGAGTCGATCGTTATCGCTCCATCGCAGACACTAACCAACTCGGAGTATCACAAGCTTCGTGCTCTCGCCATAAAGATTATCCGCCACATCGGTATCGTGGGCGAGTGTAACGTGCAGTATGCTTTCGACCCTCAGTCGGAAGACTATCGCGTTATCGAGGTGAATGCTCGTCTGAGCCGTTCGTCTGCCCTTGCATCTAAGGCTACTGGTTATCCTCTCGCCTTCGTTGCCGCCAAGCTTGGTATGGGCTATGGTTTGTTTGAGTTGAAGAACTCTGTAACCAAGACTACAAGTGCCTTCTTCGAGCCTGCACTCGACTATGTTGTCTGCAAGATACCACGTTGGGACCTTTCTAAGTTCCGTGGTGTAGACAAGGAGCTTGGCTCTTCAATGAAGTCGGTAGGTGAGGTTATGGCTATCGGCCGCAACTTCGAGGAGGCTATACAGAAGGGTCTGCGTATGATAGGCCAGGGCATGCACGGCTTCGTAGAGAACAAGGAGCTTGAGATTGAGGACATCGACGCAGCTCTGCGCGAGCCTACCGACAAGCGCGTGTTTGTTATCTCTAAGGCTATGCACAAGGGCTATACCGTAGACCAGATA
>ULYE01022212.1_pt1 | contig 15873 bp, 12 predicted proteins | sample 1961921 | NCBI WGS metagenome assembly ULYE01 (sample SAMEA4835856, study PRJEB28245) | human gut metagenome | biome: gut microbiome; material: fecal sample | place: Denmark | collected 2008 | reverse complement strand
CCACCAGGGAGACCAGTCTGGATGCCAGTTCGGCCGGCTTTGTTCCCCATGGCACCATCTACGACGGCACCCACTACGCCACCGACAAGGCGCGGTATGTGCTGCGCAGCACCCGCGACCAGCTGCCTACCAGCCTGACGCTGAAGGACGGGAAGGACAGGGTGTCAGTCGAGCAATTCGTGGACCGTAGCGTAGGATTCCACGTGCGAGGCATGCGCAGCGCACCATCGGCCTATACTGAGATGATGGAGCACTTCGGCTTCACCGAGAAGAGTGCCGTCAAGCGCAAAGCCGCCGGGCAGTATGAGTCGGGGCCTTTGGGCAGGCACTACACCATGTTTACCAGCGGCCAGAGCATAGCCTACGATTTTACCGGCCGCCAGCTCAACGCCAACTGGGACGAGATGCGCAGCGGCCTGATCTACAAGGAGAGCGGTTCGCAGAACTGGACATGGGACAGCCGTCGCGGAGAGAGCTTCCTGAGCGGCAACTACACAGGCGGTGACGAGTGCCACACCATCATGCGCAAGATGACGCCAATGACCAATAGCAAGGGAACGCAGTATATCGTGGAGGCACAATGGGAGCGCCCCTCACGCCTGTGGACTGAGAAGACCAACGGAGTGTGGCCGCGTACCGACTCGCCCGACATCTTCGGCGAAGGACGTGTGATAGTGAGAATCATGGGCGACAAGAGCGATGGGCATGGCAACAAGATATGGAGCAAGAATAAGGATAGATCGGTGCTCTATCTGTCCCAGAAGATGAGGTTGCGCGCTCTGGACCAGAACACATTGCCCTACTTCCTGTGGGAAAGAAACGGGCGGCCCACTGAAACGAGGCTCGATTATGTGCAGCGTGTGTTCCAGATACTCAATGCCGACGTGGACCAGGACGGTGTGGATGACCTCATCGTGCACATGGACGGCCAGATAGCCATTTACAGCGGAGCGGCTCTGCTCTCTATCGGAAGTCGGGGAACCTATACCAAGACTTATGACCCCATATACTTTGCCGACCTGACAACAGGCTGCAGTTGCACTAAATACTATCTGAAACGGGTGATGACACGTGTCACCTTGGGTGACGTGAACGGCGACGGCAAGCAGGATCTGGTGGTGCTGCATGTGGGTTCGGGCGCTACCCAGAACAATAGCGCCGCCATCATCAAGGTGTATAGCGGATGCAACATCAGCCAGAAGCCCATGATAGACACCATGATAGCCAGCAACTGGACCAACGCAGTATTCAACGACATCAAGGTGGGCAACGTGACTGGTGGACCCTATCCCGATATCGTGGTGACAAAACGCGACTATTCGGGCACGGCTCTCGCACGAAGCACACAACTGTTCGGCTTCCAGTACGACCCCTCGCTGACCTACAGCAAATTGCGCACGCTCGACTTTGGACAGGGCAACGGCACAAACGTGAACCATGGATTCCCCTACTATGACGGCAACATGGGCAACAGCAACCTCACGCTGGCCTACTTCCGAGGCAGAGAGAACACCTGCGACATCGTCAACGGCACAGACATCTGGCGATACGACCCCGAACAGGGACGGGTGAGATTCTACTTCCAGGTGCTCCCCTTCGTGTGCGAAGGAAAGATATGGAGCATTCTGGCCGACAATATCATAGCTGCCGACCCCGAGGGGACAGGCCGCGACAAGCTCTACTACTTCCGCACCTGGAGTACATGGAACGATGCAAACCAGCGAGTAATGCTCGCGAGCCTCTGCGAAACCTACTTCGACCGCAACCAGGAACCGTCGCCTTCCACCCTGAAACACAATTTCAGCTTCAACTCGAGCATCTTCAAGTACTGTGACAACGGACCGAAATGGGGAGGTGACCAGAGTGAGTGTGAACTGATGTGGTGGTGGGGCCGACGGGACAGGGACAACAACGTGGAGCTGAGCAGCACTCCTGCCCTGTGTGCCGTATATGACCGTGAGGGTGTGAAGCGTCTGAAGTACAAGGGCCATAGCAAGGCTTTCTCCGAACCACGCATCCACGCGCTGCTGGCCGCACCTCCCGTGTATGACTACGGCAACGGTGTGGAGCCAAACTATGACTATGTGACCTCGTGGGGACGCACCAAGAGCAGCAACACGCAGACGAGTCAGAACAGCAGTCTGTCGTCGTCCATCATCGCCGGCTTCGAGTTTGAAATCAACGCGCCCATCACTGGCACCAAGCTGGGAGGCGTGGACTTCACCACAGCCATCACGCAGGAGTGCTCCAAGGGAAGCAGCAAGGGCAGCGGCATATCACACAGCCAGATATACGAAGCCAGGGATGATGACCGTGTGGTACTGCAAGTGACGCCCTACGACTACTACACCTACGAGGTGACATATGCCTCTAACCCCGATGAGATAGGCGGCAAGGTGAACATCGCCATACCCGGGAAACCGATGACCATAGGCCTGGCTCTCACCGACTATGACCGCTTGATGGCCGATGCGCCCGGTACTCCAAACCTGCACGAGGTGTTTGACCACCAGATAGGAGACCCGTTCTCCTACCCCACCTGCCCCGACGACATCACCCGGAAAGCCGGCAAGGTGGAAATCCTGTGGGGCGAGAACAGATGGGACGACTGGATGCCCATCGGTTCGGGAGGAAGTGTCATCAGGGATATCACGCTCACCGAGAGTATGGCCAAGCGGGCTTCGTTCTCCTACTCAACGGAGACCGAACTGGTGGTGAGTGCCGGATGTGCCAAAGTCGGAGTGGGCTTCGGCTACAACAACACCAACGAGACCACACATGAGGAAACCACCAACTTCTCGGTATCCGGCTGCGTGCCCGGACTGGCTCCAGGGGACAACAATCCCAACAGGCCCTACTTCCAGTGGAACCTCTGCTGGTATAACTACACGCTGGCAGGACAGACCTTCCCCGTGGTGAACTACATCGTGAAGCCACGCTCGACACGAAGCACAGCGCCCAAGGGCATCTGAGCCAACCCACACTAATGCCTTCGGCAGGTGCAATTCCTACACTCATCATGCCTGCGTTCCACATGGGACGCAGGCTTTTTTGGGCCTTCACGGCATCTGCCAAAGGCATTTTCTTCGTAATTTTGCAGCCGCTAAGGGCGATGCACACCAACCCGCCACCCACCGCAGCCCGTACAGAGTGGGAAGAAAACAGTGTGCCAACGGCATTTGCCAACAGAAAACAGTTTTCAGGATAACGATTTATGGAAGAACACATGACCCTGCGCCACTGGCTGGCGCTCTCTGGCCTTACCTTTTCCGCCTTCATCTTCAACACCTCGGAGTTTGTTCCCATCGGCCTGCTGACCGACATCAAGGAGGATTTCCACCTGACGGAAGCATCGGTGGGCATGCTCATCTCGGTATATGCATGGGTGGTGATGCTGCTCTCGCTGCCTCTCATGATAATGGTTTCACGCATGGAAATGCGCCGCCTCATGCTGTGGCTCATAGGACTCTTCGGCGTGTGCCAGGTGATGTCGTACCTCTCAGGAAGTTACGCCATGCTGATGGCATCGCGCATAGGCGTAGCCTGCACGCACGCCATATTCTGGTCGATAGTGGCACCCATGGCTGTGCGCATGGCACCCGAGAAGCACAAGGCGCTGGCGCTGAGCATGGTGGTGACGGGTTCGTCCGTAGCCATGGTGCTGGGTATGCCCCTTGGACGCATGATAGGACTGCACCTGGGCTGGCGCATGACGTTTCTGAGCATAGGCATCTTTGCCTTTCTCACCCTCGTATATGCGTTCCTGTTTCTCCCCACAGTGCCCAACCGCGGCGGCTTCTCGCCCCGCAAACTGCCCGAGTTGCTGTCGCAGCGCGTTCTGCAAGGGCTGTATCTCTTCACCCTGCTGGTGGCTACAGCCTACTACGTGTGCTACAGCTACATAGAGCCCTTCCTCAAGCAAGTGGCAAGCATGCCCAACAGCCTGGTCACCGCTACGCTGATGATCATGGGCGGAGCGGGATTTCTGGGAAGCCTCATCTACGCCCGCTACTATGACCGAAACCCCAGAAGGTTTGTGGCCGTCATGGTGGGCATCATCACGCTTACCCTTTTGGTCACGCTGCCCATGACCTGCGCCAGCCTCCCCATCATACTTACATTTGCCCTGATGGGCCTTGCTGCCACCGCCTACAACGTGGCCATGCAGTCGGTCATCATACAGGTGACCAGCCAGGAGAGCACCGCTGTGGCCATGTCTATCTTCTCAGGCATCTTCAACTTAGGCATCGGTTGTGGTGCCTTCTTCGGTGGAGCCATCTGCACACACGACAGCATCGCCCACATCGGCCTCTTTGCAGGCGTCATCGCACTGGCTGCCCTGCTCTACTGGACACTGCATCTGGCCCGACTGGTGCGGTGAGCAGCACCCGCCCACGCGCCTTTGCCAGCGCAAAAGGAGCAAAAAGGACTGAGGGGCTTGCCCGTATCGGAATAAAGCCATACTTTTGTAAAAAACAAGGGACAAAACTTCAAGGAATGAGACTGAGAGACAGGGTGCTGGCCACCATGAAGTCTAGGGATACAGAGGGGGCGTTTGAACTCTACGTTACACGCACTCCCGGCTATCTGTGGGCACTTCTATTCCGCCGTCTGGGCGTGCATCCCATAGCCGTAACGCTTGCCAGCATCGCCATAGGAGCGGCGGCCGGCTACTTCTTCTACTTCCCCAGTCGGGAGATGAACCTCATAGGCATGCTGCTGCTGGTGTGGGCCAACTGGTATGACTGTGCCGACGGACAGCTGGCACGCATGACCGGCAAGAAGACGCTGATAGGCCGCATCCTGGACGGATTCGCGGGTGATGTGTGGTTCTTCTGCATCTACCTGGCCATCGCACTGCGCCTGACACACGCCTGGACCGGCCTGGCCGACTTCATGCAGCACGATGCATGGGTGTGGGCACTGATGGCATGGGCGGGTCTGCACTGCCATAGCCGGCAGTGTGCACTGGCCGACTATTACCGGAACATACACCTGTGGTTCCTGTTGGGCAAGCAAGGAAGCGAACTGGACACGAGCCGCGAGGAGAAGCGCGAGATGGAGAGCATGCGATGGCTGTCGCGTGACTGGTTTCACAAGCTCTACCTCTTCTTCTATATTAAATACACGCGCGCACAAGAGAAGCAGACTCCCTGCTTCCAGCAACTGTACCGCCTGCTGCAGGAGAAGCCTCATCTGATGACCGACGAAGTGCGTCGGGAGTTCCGGCATGAGAGTCTGCCGTTGATGCCGCTCACCAACATACTCACCTTCGACACCCGCGTGGGCGTACTCTTCCTGTCCCTTCTGTTGGGCCAGCCATGGGTGTGGCCACTGTTTGAGTGCACGGTGCTCGAGGCCATACGGTTCCGTATGCGCAACAGGCATGAGCGGCTGTGCCGACACATGTACCAAGATCTGTCCCTGATATGAAGAGCCATCGACACATAGCCCTGCTGCTGGCAGGAGGATGCGGAGTGCGCATGAACGCCAATTGCCCCAAGCAGTTTCTGCAGGTGGATGGCGAGCCGGTGCTACTGCACACGATGCGTGCTTTCCAGCGCCACCCGCTCATACAGGACATCTATGTGGTGTGTGCCGCCGAGTGGGCTGCGGCTGTGCGGCAAGAGGCAGGCGATGGGGGGATAGAGAAATTCCGCTGTACCATAGAGGGAGGAGCCACAGGATTTGACTCGCTGTGCAATGGCATCAGAGGGCTGGCAAGCATGGTGAACGACCCCACCGCACTGGTACTGGTGCACGATGCCGTCAGGCCGCTCGTCACACAGGACATCATCAGCCGCAACATCGCCGTATGCCTGACGCACGGCAATGCCATCACCGCCCTGGAAAGCCACGAAGCCTTCCTGATGAGCCGTGACGGACTGACATCGGCCGACTATCTGCCGCGCGAGGGAGTGCTGCGTGCACAGACACCGCACACCTTTCCGCTATCCACGCTGACGCAGATGATGGAGAAGGCCCACGAGCAAGGCATCACCTACTCGCAGTCGCTCTTCACACTGGCCAACGAACTGAACTTCACGCCGCTGTACATAGCCGAGGGTGATGCGCTCAACTTCAAGCTCACGCTTCCGCAGGATATCCTCATCTATCAGGCGCTCAAGGATGCACCCCTGCTTTCTTCCCTTGAGGAGAAGAACACCTGAAGGCCATCGCAGAAGCAGGCAAGCCCATCAACAGGAGAAGCATGACCAGGCAGGGACAAGCACACAGGCCCGTCCCACGAACAATCATTTCCCACAAAACCAGACAGGCTGAAAGGCTCAGAACGTAGCGCGGAAGCATCCCCGGATGCCCCATCGGTGGGTGCCGGGATAGATGTAGTTGAGGCGCTGCACGTACTCCACATGGAAGAACTTGAAGATATTGTGCACGCCCGCAATGACCTCCACATAGGGTTTGTGCGGGTCTATGACGCGTGAAGCATACTCAAAGTTGCCATACTCATCATAGCTGCCGGGGAAATAGAAGAGGCGTGCATCGGCGGCATTACGCTCCAGCATGGGGTTGTTCTTGTCGGTGAGCGTACCCCACAAGGCATTCACGCCCAGATACTCACGCCACTTGAGGCGCTTGAGAAGCGGGATGCGGTTGAACACCTTGCCGTTCAAATCCCACGAGAGCATCATTGAGGCATAACGGTCAGTGGGGAACTCCATGTTGCGCACCAGGCAGAAGGTGTTCTCGCCCATGATATAACTCATGTTGGCAGCCGGCATGATGAGGAAGGGATAAGGCACGCGGTTCCACTGCGCACCGCCCTTCACCTTGGCATCCACCTTGCCCCAGGAGCGAAGCCAGAAACGCTTGTAGATGGTGGCTTCGGTGAAGTTATAGTTGTACTGCCCGCCCAGGAAGCCCTTGATGCCCACCGTGTGGGTGAGGCCAAAGACGGGCGAATCGAGATTGGTGGGCAAGCGGCGCTGCTTGGTGTTGACATAGGTGGCTCCCGGTTGGAAGTTCAATCCCGCAGTCAGTTCGGTGAAGGTGATGCGCCTGAGGTTCAGCCTGTCCTGCTGAGTGGGCACCGCCACCCCATAAGCATTCACTCCCAGACCGTTCATGGGCTGATAGAAGAGATGCCCGGCCCCCTCGTTCCACTCCCGACGCAAGCGTGCCTGAAGCCTCAAGCCATTCTCCCACTCCCAATCCACATGTGCCTGACAGCGCTCGAAGTAGTTCATGTGATGCACAGGAGCCCACTTGAGTGCCACGAAGACGTTGTCGCGGTCGGTATCGAGAAACTTGTCGCTGGGTGATGCCACATCGTTCTCATAGCTCACGGAGACGTTTCGCACAGGATATTCATGCGAGGAATAAGCCTTGCGATTGAAGGAGTAGGTCACTTCGCCCATGCCTTTCCAGCGCTCGTCACCAAAGCCATATTTGAGGTTTCCGCGCAAGAACAGGTGCGGATGGAGGTTTGCTGTGGTCTGCGCACTCACCCTCAGATGGAATCCCTCCACGGAGTTGGTACCCAGCATAGAGTTCACGGGACCGATATCCACCTTGCTGGGACGGTCGGGACGGATGCTTGTCTCCACATAGTTCTCGATGAAAGCCTTTCCCAACCAGAGCAATGGCTTGAAGCCCCGAGTGGAATAGAACTGGTGCAGGAGCAGGTCCATATCGTCCTCGGTGCGTGTGAGCGGTTCGGGACGGGCAGCCTGCCAGAACACGCTGTCGCGCAACTGTGAGGAGGGTTCCTGCCTGGTGTCGCCTCCGAAAGCAAACTCCCGGTCCTTGATAGGCGCAAAGTCCCACCCGCTGCAGTGTACCACGCGCTCCACCTGAACCTTCTGAATCCACGATGCCAGCGCCATACGCACCAGCATACGGCTGCTGGTGACCACCTGTTCACCCGTGGGCAACGTGTGGAAGTCCTGCATTACCCGCATCTCCCTGACGAAGTTCACATCCGACCGCGAGGGGATGCCTATCTCCGCACGGCGCACTCTCCACGTGGAGTCGGCCATGATGAAGAGCGAACCCGAGAAGCCGAAGTCCTGTGGATTATTGGGTGTGAAGTCGATGCGATAACACTTGTCACGCTCCACCATGAGCGTATCAACGATAAAATAGCGGTAGAAGGAGATGGCCGAAGCCGAACTGATGGGGCTGGTGAAGGGATATTGCAGGAGCCGCACCTGGTCTTGATAGATATCCACATCCGTGAAGCAGTCGGCCATCATGCCCGTGAGAATGTTTCCGCTGGTTATCAACTTGCTTATGCCATCGCTCCTCTGGCCCTCAATGATGGTCTTCTCCTGGCGCGGGCTCTTGCGGTAGATGACACGGCTGGCCTTCTCATCCACCGTGAGCGGCAGTATGAGTTTGCCCGTCTCACGGCATGTATCCACATGGTTTTTCAGGTAAGGAAGCTTGCGGAAGTGGTCGTCCTGTAGGATTTTGTCCGTCACCTCGTCGAGCGCAAGCGTCATCTTCTCATATTTATTATAGGAGAGGAAATCGCGTGAGCGCAGGTCGCAACTGTCCTTGGCAGCTATCACCCGCCTCATCATCTCCACGGCAGGATTGTCGCGGCGCTTATAACGCTTACGCTTGGCCACCACACTCACCTCCTGCATCTCGGAGTATTTCTCCCTTAGGCGTACATCCAGCCTCTGTGCACGCTTCACCTCCACGGCACGTGTGTCATATCCCACCATCGAGAATACCAGAGTACCATTGCGGAAAGGTATCCTGTAGCGCCCGTCCATGTCCGTCGCCACCGCCTCGGCACGCCTGTCGGCGTAATAGACATGCGCCATGGGAAGCGTCTCGCCTGTAGCCGCATCGGTCACTCTGCCCTGCACAACCTGTGCAACCGCCCTGCCCGTAAGCAGGAGACAGAGCAGAGAGAACAAGAAAAGTCTGTGCCTCAACACTTGCCCCAATGATTTCATTAGCAGCTGCAAAGTTACAAACAACCCACGAATTGCACCCTACCCTCACCCAAATATAACAACAATGCCGTCAAATGGAACAGCGAAAGGGAGGCGAGTCGCCGGCTTGGACGCACTTGGGTACACTTGCTAGAAAAATAAGTGACTGTTCTTGGGTCAATGTACCATTATATTTCATATATTTGCATTGTCGTAATGCTGCGACGATGCATATACATATCTATTATTAACCCCTTAAACAATCATTATGAACAACATTCCATTAGTATTTTGGCTCGTCCCGATAGCCAGCATCGTAGCATTGGGAATGGCATGGTGCTTCTTCCGCACAATGATGAGGGAGGATGAAGGCACAGAGAGAATGAAAGAGATAGCCAGACATGTGCACAAGGGTGCCATGGCTTATCTGAAGCAACAGTACAAGGTGGTAGCCATCGTCTTTGTGGTACTGGCCATCGTCTTCGCCTTCATGGCTTATGGGCTGAAGGTGCAGAATCCATGGGTGCCATTTGCATTCCTCACGGGCGGTCTGTTCTCGGGACTTGCAGGATTCTTCGGCATGAAAACAGCCACCTATGCATCTGCACGCACAGCCAATGGAGCACGCACGGGTCTGGCCAAGGGACTGAAGATAGCATTCCGCAGCGGTGCCGTGATGGGACTCGTGGTCGTCGGTCTCGGACTGCTTGACATAGCCATCTGGTTTGTCGTTCTCAATGCTGTATATGACGGCGAACCAACAGCACTCGTCACCATCACTACCACCATGCTGACCTTTGGCATGGGTGCTTCCACCCAGGCGCTCTTTGCCCGTGTGGGTGGTGGCATCTACACCAAGGCTGCCGACGTGGGTGCCGACCTGGTGGGCAAGGTGGAGGCAAACATCCCAGAAGACGACCCACGCAATCCTGCCACCATTGCCGATAATGTGGGCGACAATGTGGGCGATGTGGCAGGAATGGGTGCCGACCTGTACGAGAGTTATTGCGGTTCGATACTCTCAACGGCGGCACTTGGTGCAACAGCCTTTGCCATGAACGGCGACATGCAGCTGCGTGCCGTCATCGCGCCAATGATAATAGCAGCCATCGGCATCTTCCTCTCGCTCATAGGCATCTTCCTGGTGCGCACGAAAGAAGGGGCAACGATGAAGGAGCTGCTTCGTTCGCTCGGCTATGGCACCAACGTAAGCGCCGTACTGATAGCCGTTGCCACATTCATCATATTATATATGCTGCGCATAGAGAACTGGCTCGGGCTCTCGTTCTCCGTCATCAGTGGTCTGGTGGCAGGTGTAGTGATAGGCCAAGCCACTGAGTATTACACATCCCACAGCTACAAGCCAACGCAAAAGATAGCAGAGGCTTCGCAGACCGGCCCTGCTACGGTCATCATCAAAGGCATAGGCACGGGCATGATATCAACGATGATTCCCGTGGTCACCATCTCGGTTGCCATCATGCTCAGCTATCTATGTGCCAACGGTTTTGACATGTCGTTGTCGGCAAAGTCAATAAGCATTGGTCTGTACGGAATCGGCATTGCTGCCGTGGGTATGCTGTCAACGCTCGGCATCACACTGGCCACCGATGCCTATGGTCCTATCGCCGACAATGCAGGAGGCAATGCCGAGATGAGCGGACTGGGCAAGGAGGTGCGTGAGCGTACAGATGCTCTTGACGCCCTTGGCAACACCACAGCGGCTACGGGCAAAGGCTTCGCCATTGGTTCGGCAGCCCTGACGGCCTTGGCTCTACTGGCATCTTATATAGAGGAGATAAAGATAGCGATGATACGTGCAGTGGAGAATGGCAAGGAGTATCTTGATGCCGCCGGACAACTCTTCGACCCATCGAAAGCCTCTACCATCGACTTCATCAACTTCTTCCAAGTGAACCTCATCAATCCTAAAGTGCTCATAGGAGCATTCCTCGGCGCAATGGCCGCCTTCCTGTTCTGCGGACTCACCATGGGAGCCGTTGGCCGTGCAGCCGAGTCGATGGTTCAGGAAGTGCGCCGGCAGTTCCGCGAGATAAAAGGCATACTTGAGGGTAAGGCAACGCCCGACTATGGACGATGTGTGGAGATAAGCACACGAAGCGCTCAGAGAGAGATGATTATCCCATCGCTCCTGGCCATAGTCATTCCCGTTGTAGTAGGTCTTGTGCTTGGAGTGGCAGGCGTGTTGGGTTTGCTCACGGGCGGTCTGGCCGCTGGCTTCACCCTTGCTGTATTCATGTCCAATTCGGGCGGAGCATGGGATAATGCCAAGAAGATGATAGAAGAAGGTCACTTTGGAGGTAAGGGCAGCGACAACCACAAGGCAACCATCGTAGGCGACACAGTGGGCGACCCATTCAAGGATACCTCAGGTCCGTCGCTAAACATCCTCATCAAACTGATGTCCATGGTGAGCATCGTCATGGCAGGATTGACTATCGCTTTCCTATAAGGCGAAGGGAGGGCTTCTGAGCGATAACACACAAACTGTATCAGAACTATGACAGACTGATACAGGCGAGCGAGTCCTGAAGGGTAGGATGCTTTACATAAGGTTTTAAGCACCATACCCTTCAGGTCTTTTTTTGCGTATTCCCTTCAGACACGCAGGAATATCTCGCAGGAATTGAAGTCTATCTCCCAATTGCCGCCCTCAACACTTTCCCATCGGTACTTGCTGGCCATAGCATCCCACCAAGCCTGAAACTTGCTTCCTGTTTCACCGAGGTCGCGCACCAGTTTCTCATACAGTTCGGTATTGTCTGCAGTCAACACTTTGGCTAGTTCGTTCAGCCCGTTGCGACGTTCAAATAGAGCCTGTATCTCATTTCTCTCCTCTGGGGTCACCTGCCCCACCAATTTTCTTTCTGTCATATACTTGTCTTTAGCATTGATAATGTTCATTTAGAATTCTTCTCTATCCCATTCGTTGCGCATATCGAAAGGATCCAGATAGGAGATTTCGCTTATGTCACCATGCTCTGGCAGGAATGTACCATGCTGGCGCACCGCCTTGAGCAAGGCTTGGCTTGCGTTGCGCTCCAGATGAGCCATCACACACTGTTCGTGACTGGGCGTATTCACTTCGCAAGTGGTAAGTCTATTAAGCCAAATGCAACGTCTGCACTGATATGCGTCGCAGTGACGGCAGATGGGAGCATGGTCGATCCTGTACAATTGTGCATTCTTGATATTAAGCCCACTCTCCAAATCACCTATATCAGAGCCAACAGAAGAGCCTATGTCGTTCTGCTGGGCACACTGGTAGAAGGCTGGGCACACATAGAAATGTCCATTGGGAGCCAATGTTATAGTGGTATCGCCTGCGCCACAGTTGTTCATATCATCAAGTGCCATACGGTCAGTCAGCAAATTCAGTTGCACAGACACTCCTGTCAGCAACAATCTTTTGGTCTCATCGGCCAACACCTGTAGAGCAGCAGAATAACGATCGGCATCCGCATCGGTAAAGGAACGCGCATCGGTGATTATGACATTCAGTCGCGCCACATGCCCCAGTAGACTTGCTACCTGGCTGGCTTGGGACAACAGACAATCCTTCGTAATGCGCAGCACATAGGGTTTATCGTGACAAAGTGAGCATTGCTTAGCCTGCTCCAGCCCATCAAGTACTACCACATCGGCATCTACACAGTCTTTCCCTTTGGGCTTAATATCAGAGTGATCCACACTATCTATTGCCTCCTGATATTCAGCAGGCAGTTCATAGTCAGGATAGACGAACTGTACATTCAAATTTTCCTTCATGGCATACAGAATGCCTGCGCGTAACGTTTGCAGCGGTATCAGACGGTGCTCATGTCTCTCCACAGAATAGTGGCAGAAGGATACTGATGTATCATCGAGCAATATCACAATATACTGTATCATGCCATACCTCCTTCCTTGTCCAACCTTCGATATAATTTGTTCCAATAGTAATTGTTGGCCCTCACTCTAGCCTTGTGCATCAGGCAAATGGCTGTGGAGCGCTGATAGACAGTGGGCGTATCAGCCGCATCATAATTCTCGCCTTGGCACCACGCACAACCCTCGGCCACCTCGCAGTCGATACATTCCCGTGTGGACTGCGTGCAACGATCAAGTGTGAGGAACGGCCGCAGGCGGTTCTTATCGATGCCATCGTGTATATTGCCAATTATCCATGCCTTCTTGTTGCGCAGCGAATACTGTGCAAAGCGCGTGCAGGGGTAAAAGTTCCCCTCAGCATCCACGGCAAGCATCCTGCCTGCCCCACACCAGTTCTGATTCTGCAGATGGCAGTCCAGAGGCTTACCCAGACTTTCTTGAAAGAAGGAACATACATTATCGCGATACAAGCCACCATCAATAATGGCATCAGCAAGCTCTGTCAGTTGCTGTTCGAAGAGTATGTCATCGCCAGGTTTCCACACATTCTCAAACACGCAGTTAATGTTCACCTCGTGTATGCCAAGCGAATATAGGTGCAGCACGCTCTCTTTGATATAAGGGATGTCAGCACTACTGATGGTCACCTTGGTGCCAGCACCAGGGAACTGCTTCAGCCACAGTGGAATGTTACGCACCACATCATCATAGGAGCCTCGCTCATCCTCGGGGCTTGGCATGATGCCCTGCTCCATTTCATGAGTTTTCCAAATACGGTTGAGGTCATGCTTGCGCTTGGTACCATCGATGGTGATACCTATGGAGAGGTGATTATGGTTCTTACAGATGAAGCGTTGCACTTTTTCAGAGTCGTAGTTGATGCCGTTGGTGGAGAATGAGAAGCGGTAGGAGTTGAACCAGTGATGTCCCCTGCGGTACATCTCCACTTTCAAGTAGTCGCAAATCTTGTCTATCAGATCTATCTCAAGAAATGGTTCGCCCCCGATAAAGTCCCATATCACACTCTCCTCCTGCATCTCGTCCTCATTGCTGAGGATATAATCAATCGCCAGCTTCGCCACCTCCCATGGCATCCTCTCCTTTGTATTCTTCCCCACCAGGTAGCAATACTTGCAAGCCAACTGGCAGTCCTTCGTAACAATGAAGGTGATATTCTTGGCGGTGCCGGACTGCCAAGGCTCATTTCTGTCCCTTATAATCTTATCTGATTCCATTTTAATATACTAAAAGTCATTCTTCATCTGCTCAGAGCTGGTCACTCTTGATATGAGCACATCGACTGTACCCAGCTCACTTCCTTGGTATATTCTGCGAATTTCCTTAATTATTGCCTCTCGTTCGCTCTCCTCCTTAATAAAAATATATTCAATATCTTTAGGAGTAAGTTTCAATTTCCGGTTTTCTGTGAGTTTACTAAACCTAAGACAATCTAAGGTTCCGCCTTTTCCCTTACGTGCAAAAAACATTGGGACGTCTGAAGGGACAAACCTCCACTCTCGTTCATTTATAAACTTGGGTTTTTTTGACAGCTTCAGATATTCTCTATCCGCATCTGTTCCAACTACGCGCTTTACATAATGAAGCATATACTCCTCATCGAAAGAAGTACGATTAGGAAGGACTGGTTGCACTAAATGCTTCGTCGCATAATCAGACAACACATTGAACATTACACTTTTATCCGACACATACAGCACAGGAGTTAAGCCCTGCCTCTTTGCCCACGCCTTATTCAAGCCGACACCATACTTCCCGTACTTATTTTGATGTACAGACAAATCAGAAAGAGGAATGTCACAAGTACAAACCATAGGAATAAGTAAGTCCTTATCCCCCCAATCGCGCTCCACGCAATAGCACGGCCACAAACCTTCCTCCAAAATTTTCACCAGCACATCAAAGGTGTGGGTAAAATGAAATAAAGTTGTAGAACTTAGTTTTGACATAAGAGCATTAAGTAAGAGGCTGTGTCATGCATAGCACAGCCTCATTTAACGAATTAAAACTAGAATCGAGCCAAATAGTTACATGATGCATAACAACCACCACGGCAGCTGCCAGAACAATTGCCACCACAAAGACTTGAGCATCCACCTCTACAAGTTCCTGTACATCCCTGGCATCCACCTCTACAAGTGAAAGTGCAATCCCACTGACAATACTGAGGTGTTTCTGCCGCCTTCGCCACCTTGGGGGCACTAATCAACGCAGCCACGCCCAGCAGGGGCAATACACCCTTGGCGGCCTTCTTGAAGAACTCTCTACGTGAGCGAAGATTTTTGTTCTTGTCTTCTTCCTTCATAACGAAATCCTTTCCCATGCTTTCCGGCTTCAAGAAAACAAATTATAACAATATGATTGTTAAGCATAAGATAAAAAGCGTGAAGCCTCGCTATCGCTCGTTCCACGGCTTAAAGGCTCTCGCATGCCCGAATTGTCGAAACGAGCAACGCGAAAGCCCCACGCAAGCGTATATATACAATGCATGCATCAAAACACAAACATGACGAACATGCCTGTGTAAAGAACTTGCATACACATATAATGTACACTTCAGGGGCGTTTCCGTTGCCTAGTTTGTGACAATTCAAAGGAATTTGCGAGATTCTTAAGCCGTCAAAACATAAGCGCCAGTAACGCCTTTCATAATATGATTCCCTCATCCATACCAAAAAAGCGAGTGGGCTTCCATCAAGAACTTACGCACCACATGCTTTCAGTATGGCCAAAAGTGATTGCCAATATACCCGGACGCTTCCGTATTAGTAGTCTATCTTCTGACAAGAGAACGTTGCAAATTTACGATTCTTTATGCTTATGGCAAAATCTTCCACCATATATTTTACAAAATGAATCAATGTGGACCTTAACCATATCCTCCTATACAGCAAGGAGACAACAGAAGATCAAATTAATCATTAAATAATCTTCAAGCTTTTCCTTTAGGACAGCAAAAGAAGCATATATGACCTCAGTTCGGGATAACCGAGCGTCTTATACAACATAAATCAGCGTGCATACGCCTCCTTCCCATGCCATTAGAAGTGGGTAA
>ULYE01002706.1_pt1 | contig 15950 bp, 10 predicted proteins | sample 1961921 | NCBI WGS metagenome assembly ULYE01 (sample SAMEA4835856, study PRJEB28245) | human gut metagenome | biome: gut microbiome; material: fecal sample | place: Denmark | collected 2008 | reverse complement strand
GGGTTTTCTCATCGTAGCCAACGCAATATTTATCAAGGAATGCCTGATCCACCAGGTTTTCGGTGATCATGACATACGCCAGACCGTTAACCAGTGCGGCATCTGTTCCTGGACGAATAGGGATCCACTCATCTTCGCGCCCGGCACCGGTGTCGGTATAGCGCGGATCGATGATGATCATGCGGGCATTAGATTTCTGGCGTGCCTGTTCAAGATAGTAAGTCACCCCACCGCCACTCATTCGCGTTTCGCCTGGGTTATTACCAAACAGCACTACCAATTTACTGTTTTCGATATCCGACGGGCTGTTACCATCTGCCCAGCCGCCGTAGGTATAGTTCAAACCTTCCGCAATTTGCGCAGAAGAGTAGTCACCGTAATGGTTAAGATAACCGCCGCAGCAGTTCATCAGGCGCGCGACCAGGGTATTTCCCGGCGGCCAGGAGCGGGTCATGGTGCCGCCCAGCGTACCGGTGCCATAGTTCAGATAGATAGACTCGTTGCCGTACTCTTTGATCAGGCGCTGCATATTGGTCGCGATGATGTCGTAGGCTTCTTCCCAGCTAATGCGCTCGAATTTGCCTTCACCGCGCGCCCCGACTCGTTTCATCGGATATTTCAGGCGGTCCGGATTGTAGACACGGCGACGCATGGAACGCCCACGCAGACAGGCGCGAACCTGGTGCAGGCCGTCGTAATTGTCATCGCCGGTATTGTCCGTTTCGACATATTTGATTTCACCGTCCACGACGTGCATACGTAGCGGGCAGCGACTACCACAGTTAACTGTACAGGCGCTCCAGATAACCTTTTCGTCTGATTTTGTTGGAATGGCGCTATCGACAGCGTGCGCAATCCGACTAAAAGGTAATGTTAATGCGCTGCTGGCCATTGCCAGGCCGCCGATCGCTGTCGTTTTTACCAAACCACGGCGACTCACCTCAGCAGCCAATACCGCATCAGGGATTTTCGTTTTCATAATGGCTCACTCAAGCTTGCTCACGATTGATTCCAGTAACAAACCGTATTGTGTAATTATTTCTATAGCAGTTCGCTATATAGGCTTGTATACATCGAATAATTTGAAAATCAAAGAGATAGGTAGATTTTCACTCGAAAGTAGTATTACGTGTAAGTGAGGAGTAATTATTGTTCGGTATCAAAGGGAGACAAAAAAAGCGCCCGCAGGCGCTTTTTAGATTCAGAAAAATTGGGTATTAGCCAATATATTCCAGTCCGTTCATATACGGACGCAGAACTTCTGGTACTTCAATACGACCATCAGCCTGCTGATAGTTTTCCATAACCGCAACCAGCGTACGACCAACAGCCAGACCAGAACCGTTCAGGGTATGAACCAGACGGGTTTTCTTGTCCGACTTGCTGCGACAACGTGCCTGCATACGACGTGCCTGGAAATCCCAAACGTTGGAGCAGGAAGAGATCTCACGGTAGGTGTTCTGTGCCGGGATCCATACTTCCAGGTCGTAAGTTTTGCAAGCGCCAAAGCCCATGTCGCCAGTGCAAAGGATGATTTTACGGTACGGCAGGCCCAGCAACTGCAGGACTTTTTCTGCATGACCAGTCATCTCTTCCAGCGCCGCCATTGAGTCTTCCGGGCGCACGATCTGCACCATTTCAACTTTGTCGAACTGGTGCATACGGATCAGACCACGGGTGTCACGACCATATGAACCGGCTTCAGAACGGAAGCATGGGGTGTGGGCGGTCATCTTAATTGGCAGATCATCTTCATCGATGATTTCACCGCGCACCAGGTTAGTCAGCGGAACTTCTGCCGTTGGGATCAGCGCATAGTTACTGGTGTCTGCTTCTTCTTCCAGCGGACGAGTATGGAACAGATCGCCAGCAAATTTCGGCAGCTGACCCGTACCGTACAGCGTGTCCTGGTTAACCAGGTACGGAACATAGTTCTCACTGTAGCCATGCTGTTCGGTATGCAGATCCAGCATAAACTGCGACAGTGCGCGGTGCATGCGAGCAATCTGCCCTTTCATTACCACAAAGCGGGAACCGGTCAGCTTAACTGCGGCTGCAAAGTCGAGGCCAGAGTGCATTTCACCCAGCGTCACATGGTCACGAACTTCAAAGTCAAACTCACGCGGGGTGCCCCAGCGGCTGACTTCGACGTTGTCATTTTCGTCTTTACCTACCGGCACTTCATCTGCAGGCAGGTTAGGGATGGTCAGCGCGATATCGCGAATTTCAGCCTGTAAAGCATCCAGCTCGGCTTTTGCTGCATCCAGCTCTTCGCCCAGTTTGTTCACTTCCAGACGTAAAGGCTCGATATCTTCCCCGCGCGCTTTCGCCTGGCCAATGGATTTCGATCGGGAGTTACGCTCCGCTTGCAGGTTTTCCGTTTTGACCTGCAATACTTTACGACGCTCTTCAAGAGCGCCCAGCTTATCTACATCCAGCTTAAAGCCCCGGCGTGCCAGTTTTTCAGCGACTGCGTCTGGCTCATTACGCAGCAGATTGGGATCGAGCATGCTTATCCTGTGCTTATCGAATTAAATGGGAGATGTGGCCACAGCCTGCGACCACAGGGATACAGTAACAACATTACCGCAACGATAACATTAACGGTAGCGTTTTATGGGGCTATTTTGATCCTGTTCAGCCAGCCAGGCGAGCTTTTCGCCAATCTTGCCTTCAAGGCCCCTGTTTGTCGGGAAATAATAGCGTGTTTGTGCTATTTCCGGCGGGAAGTAAACCTCACCGGCAGCATAAGCGTTTGCTTCATCATGAGCGTAACGATATTCCTGCCCGTAGCCCATTTCCTTCATTAATTTCGTCGGCGCATTACGCAAATGAACCGGCACGTCATAATCCGGACGTTCGCGAGCATCCGCCAGCGCGGCTTTAAACGCAGTGTAGACAGCGTTGCTTTTTGGCGCGCAGGCTAGGTAAACAATCGCCTGAGCAATGGCGCGTTCACCTTCCGCCGGGCCAACGCGAGTAAAGCAATCCCAGGCCGCAATTGCCACCTGCATCGCCCGTGGGTCGGCATTGCCGACATCTTCGGAAGCAATTGCCAGGCAACGACGCGCGACATATAACGGATCGCCACCGGCGGTAATAATTCGCGCATACCAGTAGAGCGCCGCATCGGGTGCGCTACCACGTACCGACTTATGCAGTGCGGAAATCAGATCGTAAAAGCGATCGCCTTTGTTATCAAAGCGGGCGCTACGTTCACCTGCGATTTCGGTCAGTAATTCAGGCTTCAGGACCCGCTTACCGCTATCATCGACTTCGGCCATATCCGCCATCATTTCCAGCGTATTTAACGCCCGGCGCGCGTCGCCATTCACCAGTTCAGCAATGGCGCGTCGTGTTTCATCTGGCAGAACAATATCCTGACCACCATAGCCACGGGTTTTGTCTTCCATCGCCTGAGTTAGTACTTGCTCAATATCCTCTGTACTCAGGGATTTCAATAGATAGACACGGGCACGGGAAAGCAGTGCCGAATTAAGCTCAAACGACGGGTTTTCAGTGGTTGCGCCAATAAAAGTGATGGTGCCGTCTTCAATATGTGGCAGAAATGCATCCTGCTGGCTTTTGTTGAAACGGTGAACTTCATCAACAAAAAGAATAGTGCGGCGACCTGCATTGCGATTTTGCCGGGCGCGCTCGATCGCCTCGCGAATTTCTTTCACGCCAGAGGTGACGGCAGAAATACGTTCCACATCAGCGTTCGCATAGCGGGCAATCACTTCAGCGAGGGTTGTTTTGCCGGTACCCGGTGGCCCCCAGAGGATCATAGAATGTAAATGCCCGGCTTCGATAGCGCGCGGCAACGGCTTCCCCGCAGCCAGCAAATGTTGCTGGCCGATATACTGTGCTAAATTTTCTGGCCGCATACGCGCGGCCAGAGGTTGAAAAGTATTATCCGAAAAATCGAGCGACAGATTGCTCACTCAGGTGCCTCTACTTACGTTGATCATCTACCGTGACGCCTTGCGGCGGGGGGAAGGTAAATTTCGCTGCATCCACAGCCCCATTTTGCTGGGATTTCAGTTGATAACTGCTGCGCTGATCGTCCTGCTCCACCGCGCTAAACTGATGGATTGTGCCATCACGTCCCACGTTAATGGTGAACTGCTTCAGATTGCCATTGCTGGCTTTCGGCGTCAGGACAAAGTCATCGCCATTCTGTTTGATATTGTACTGCTGCCAGTCGCTGGACTGGTTGCGGGCAATCAGCATAAACGGCGTATTACCGGTGGCATCTTTCAGCCAGGTTGCCGTAGCTTGCTCAACGAACGGGTTATAGAACCACAGTGTTTTACCGTCAGAAACCAGAATGCTTTCATCAGGTTGTGTCATATGCCAGTTGAATAAGTTTGGACGTTTCACCCACAGATCGCCCTGACCTTCCTGCACCGCCGCGCCGCTACCGTCAGTCACTTTTTGTGTGAAGCTGGCGTGGAAGCTGCTGACTTTATCCAGGCGGCTTTTCAGATCGCTTGCGGCATCAGCCCAAACGCTGCTTGCTACTAAGCTTGAGAGTAATGCACAGGTGATGGCAATTTTTTTCATCATTATTCCTCAAATTACGTCACTCCCGATCGGGAGTTCCCTCTACTCTCTATTCCAGGCTAATAATCAGCTTGAGGAAAGAAGAAAATACTGAATTTTCAGTTGATAGAGTGCCGGATGCGACGCTACCGCGCCTTATCCGGCAATGCATTAATTAGTCAAACGGCGGTGGGGCCAGCACTTCACGATTACCGTTGTGCCCCTGTTCGCTGACAATCCCCTGCGCTTCCATCTGTTCGATAATACGCGCTGCACGGTTATAACCAATGCGGAACTGACGCTGTACGCCAGAAATTGACGCTTTGCGTTTTTCAGTGACAAACTGCACCGCCTGATCGAACAACGGATCCAGTTCTTCAGCGCCATCGAAACCGCCCGCGCCACCTTCGCTTTCACTGTCGGAAGTGATGCCATCAACATACTGTGGGCGACCACGCGCTTTCCAGTCCTGCACCACGGCATGAACTTCCTGATCGCGAACAAAAGCACCATGGACACGTACCGGCAACGTGGAGTTCGGCCCAGAGTAGAGCATATCCCCCATCCCCAGCAGTGATTCCGCGCCAGCCTGATCAAGAATGGTACGTGAGTCAATCTTACTGGATACGGTAAAGGCGATACGGGTCGGAATATTCGCTTTAATCAGACCAGTAATAACATCAACCGATGGACGCTGAGTTGCCAGTACGAGGTGGATACCCGCGGCACGGGCTTTTTGCGCCAGACGTGCTATCAGCTCTTCCACTTTTTTACCTACCGTCATCATCAGGTCGGCAAATTCGTCAACCAACACCACAATGTATGGTTCTTTTTTCAGCACCGGATGCTGGGCATCCATACTGTCACCCGGCTTCCAGTACGGGTCTGGAATCGGACGCATCATGCGATCGGCTTCAGCAATTTTTTCGTTATAACCCGCCAGATTACGCACACCCAGCGCAGACATCAGTTTATAACGACGCTCCATCTCGTTAACACACCAGCGCAGCGCGTTGGCGGCATCTTTCATATCAGTAACGACTTCCGTTAACAGATGCGGAATGCCTTCATAAACCGAAAGCTCCAGCATTTTCGGGTCGATCATGATGAAACGCACATCTTCTGGCTGTGCTTTATAAAGCATGCTCAGGATCATCGCGTTCACACCGACAGATTTACCGGAACCGGTAGTCCCCGCAACCAACAAGTGCGGCATTTTCGCCAGATCGGCAACCACCGGCTCACCGGCGATATCTTTACCCAGCACCACGGTTAATGGCGACGGATTATCGCGGAATTTGGCGTTATCCAAAACTTCGCGCAGATAAACGGTTTGTCGTTTTTTATTTGGTAACTCCAGACCTACATAGGGTTTGCCAGGAATAACTTCAACGACACGCACCGCCACCGTCGAAAGTGAACGGGCAAGGTCCCGTGACAAGTTAGAAATGCGCGCCGCTTTTACGCCAGGAGCCAGGTTAAGTTCAAAGCGAGTGATAACCGGCCCCGGAGAGTAATTGACGACATCGGCTTTAATACGGAAATCAGCCAGACGCGCTTCCACCAGGCGAGCCATTTGTTCAAGCGCAAAGGTATCTACCGGCTCCACTTCGCTCGGCGGCGGTGTCAGCAAATCCAGAGAAGGCAGCGGCGTCGTCGGTTTATGCAACGGACGGCTGTCGCCATTACGCATCAACAGCGGATGAAGCAGGGTATCCTGCTGCTGCGGTGCAACCGGTTGTTGCGGCTGTTGATACTGCGGCTGCGGCGCAACTGGTTGTTGCGGCTGCTGATATTGTGGCTGCGGCGCAACCTGCTGTTGTGGCTGCTGATACTGCGGCTGCGGCGCAACCGGCTGTTGCGGCTGCTGATATTGCTGCTGTGGCGGAACTGGTTGTTGCGGCTGCTGATACTGCTGCTGCGGTGCAACCGGTTGTTGCGGCTGCTGTACAGGTTCAACAATTGGCGTAAACAACGGTTCGTGTGGACCATCATCCAGCAACGCTTTCATTGGCGAAAATTCAAAATCATCCAGCGAGAACGGATTCGCCCCAGCCGGTTGTTCGCCGGAATAACGTTGTTGTTGAGTTTGCGCAAACTGACGAGCCAGTTCAGCCTCTGCCGCAGCATCTGCATCTTCTGCGTTTACGGGCACATCATGTTGATACTGTTCGCCATAGCGTTGCTGCTGTGTCTGGGCGAACTGACGTGCCAGTTCATCCTGCTGCATCGCATCGATTTCATCATCGTTATACTGATCGCCAGAATCATACTGATTGCGCTGGGCTTCACGGGCTTTCTCTTCCGCCGCACGCTGTGAGGGCAGCTTAATACCGTAAGACGCCAGTTCACGACGAGTTGGCACGCGGATACGTTTCGGTCGTGGCAACTGCGGGCCAATCCCCTCTTTGACTTGCGGACGCGGTCCACCGCTATTTGCCAGACTGAAGACTGGCGCGGCAACGGTTGCGGCAGCCCCCGTCGCCAGTGTCGCTTTTTTCACGCCAGATGCCAGCGGAGAAACAGCGGCAGCGGCTTCTACTGGAGGTACTGCTGCAACAGAAGGCGCTTTCAACGAAGATTTGATCGGTTCTGGTTCTTTAACCGGTTCTGGAATCGGTTGATACCAGGCCGCAAGTTGTTCACGTTCACGGGCTCGCTTCTCTTCCACTTCTTCAAAATAGTAAAGCGGCGGACGCGCGGGTTTTGTCTCTTCTACAACGGGTTCAGGCTCCACAACAGGCTGCTGTTCAACGGATTGCGGCTGTTGGTACAACGGCTCCTGAGCGGCTGGTTGCTGATAAGTTTGCTCAGTCTGGTATGTAGACTGTGGAGCAAAAGTGGATTGCTGCTCTTCGGCTTGCCAGGCGTTACCTGCCACCGGTTGTTCTGGCGCAGGGGCGTAATACGGCTGTTGTGCAGGCTGTTCCGGCGCAGTTGCGTAATACGGTTGCTGAACAGGTTGTTCCGCCGCAGGAGCGTAGTAAGGTTGTTGCGCAGGTTGTTCAGCTGCAGGTGCATAATACGGCTGCTGCGGCTGTACTGGTTGTTGCAGCGGCTCATTATATTGCACTGCAGGCTGCGCATATTGTGACTGCTGTGGGTAACCTTCCGGTGCAGGAGCAATAACCGGCTCTCCCGTTTGTGGACCCGGTACAGGCTGCCAGGCTACTGTAGGTTGCGAGGGTGGAACATCAACAGAGGCAACAGGCGGCGTCTGAGTCACAGGTTCAACCGGCGCAGCCCAGCTTTGTGTCGCCGTGGTAGCAGCAGCTGCTACAGCGACAGGTTCGGTAATTGGCGCACCGTTTAATAATGGATCGTATTCGTCATATTCTGGCTGCGTTGCACGATTGCCCGAAAATAGGACGTCGTCCGGGTCGGCAGCCACACCGCGTGCAGTGTAGGTAATCTCTTCGTCATCATCCATCCGCTTACCGGAGAACAACGCAGCGTCTGTTTGCCGCCCCATCGGATTAATGAATTTTTCCGCCAACCGTTTACGACGCGCTAGCGCGCCGCGAAGAATACGGGCACGGCGTGATTCATGCTGTTTGCCGTGGTTTTCATCTTCATACTCTTCGTCATCTTCATATTCATCTTCATCGACCCAGGTATCATCGCGACGGGTACGATTACTGGCGAAGGTGAGAATGTTTAAAATCCAGCCGCCGAGTTTTTCAGCAATGGTCACCCATGACCAACCGGTGAACAGCGTCAGGCCCGCAGCCCAAACGCAGAGCAGCGCAATAGTTCCCCCGCTACTGTGTAGCAGTGGTTGTAGCGTAGTACTTAGTAAGCTGCCAATGACGCCACCGGAGGCAAAATACCAGATATCGTCAGCGTTGATTGCCGCCAGACCACAGGAGGTAAGGATGAGCGCCAAAACGCCAATGATGCGTAGCGAAACGGCAAAATAATCAATGTATTCGTCGCTGGACTGATGACGCCAGGCAAACCAACAACCGCCGACAATAATGACGGGAATGGTGTAAGCCATCACGCCAAAAATAAAGAACAGCGTATCTGCCAACCACGCACCGGGCATCCCACCTAAATTATGGATAGGTTCATGCCAGGCCGTTTGCGACCAGCTGGGGTCCGAAGGGTTAAAGCTTAGTAAGGCAGCCATCAACCAGACGGCAAACAGGACAATAAGGATCAGCAACGCCTCCAGAAGGCGGCGGCCGCTACTTAACTTTGTCAATGTGACTTCTTTGTCTTCAGTGTATTCCTGGCTCAAGAAAGGCTCTCCAGGTTACAGGCTTTTCCTGCCCGATGCTAAAACGGACAACAGTACCAGGTTACCCCAGTACTGTTGCTGTATGGATTAACAGGAGTGTAATCAAAATACGCCGATTTTGCACCTGTTCCGTGTTAGCGCGTCTTAATAACCAGACGATTACTCTGCTTGACTTCTTCCATAACAACGTATGTCCGTGTGTCATTGACGCCAGGCAGACGCAGCAGGGTTTCCCCCAGCAACTTACGGTAAGCTGACATATCCGGCACGCGTGTTTTCAACAGGTAGTCGAAATCACCAGATACTAAATGACACTCCTGAATTTCTTCAAGTTTTTGTACAGCGGTATTGAATTGTTCAAACACATCCGGTGCGCCACGATTCAGAGTAATCTCAACGAATACCAGAAGTGATGCATCCAGATAATGGGGGTTCAGCAGCGCCGTATAGCCCTGAATAAACCCTTGTCTTTCCAGCCGACGCACACGCTCAAGGCACGGCGTTGGGGAAAGTCCCACACGTTTAGAAAGCTCGACGTTAGAAATACGCCCATCCTTTTGCAACTCATTAAGAATGTTACGATCGATACGGTCGAGATCTTTGCCAGGGCGCTTCTTGCTATCTACCATTATTATTGTCTCTCTGTATTCCTTCCCTACTCCTGTCTGACCCTGAAACATCACTGTTCAGAGTCGCTACCCGTCACGATAGACCGAAATCATGAAGATTCACGGCGCGCAATGCCTGGGTCTACGGTGAGAAGACCGTTGCCTTGTGGCAGCTATCGACATCACGAATGGCGTCTGTCCACGCCATACGTAGATTTCACTAGCACGGTAAACATGGTATTTACATGCATGGTTATGCGCATATAAGAATACTGTTTTTTTCTTCCTCGAATGTTTTCGCAAAACACCAGGGGATTGTCAAAGCAAAACATCGATTTTTAGTACAACATGCCAGATATTCATTAACAGGGGCGTTTATTCATCATTTAATCGGCTTATAAAGCGGGAAATTTAAGTAGCAGAGGTGATAATGACGGGAGAATTTGACCTGCTTATCGATGCTGCCGATTGCACAAATTGTTAACAAAATCGTCATACTCTTTTTTTACGTCTGTAAATTCCCTACAATCCTGCCCATTGTCTGCCAACAACTATGGGGATCTCATGGGCACGACCAAACACAGTAAACTGCTTATCCTGGGTTCAGGCCCGGCGGGATACACCGCTGCTGTCTACGCGGCGCGCGCCAACCTGCAACCTGTGCTGATTACCGGCATGGAAAAAGGCGGCCAACTGACCACCACCACGGAAGTGGAAAACTGGCCTGGCGATCCAAACGATCTGACCGGTCCGTTATTAATGGAGCGCATGCACGAACATGCCACCAAGTTTGAAACTGAGATCATTTTTGATCATATCAACAAGGTGGATCTGCAAAACCGTCCGTTCCGTCTGAATGGCGATAACGGCGAATACACTTGCGACGCGCTGATTATTGCCACCGGAGCTTCTGCACGCTATCTCGGCCTGCCCTCTGAAGAAGCCTTTAAAGGCCGTGGGGTTTCTGCTTGTGCAACCTGCGACGGTTTCTTCTATCGCAACCAGAAAGTTGCGGTCATCGGCGGCGGCAATACCGCGGTTGAAGAGGCGCTGTATCTGTCTAACATCGCTTCGGAAGTGCATCTTATTCACCGCCGTGACGGTTTCCGCGCGGAAAAAATCCTTATTAAGCGTCTGATGGATAAAGTGGAGAACGGCAACATCATTCTGCACACCAACCGTACGCTGGAAGAAGTGACCGGCGATCAAATGGGTGTCACTGGCGTTCGTCTGCGCGATACGCAAAACAGCGATAACATCGAGTCACTCGACGTTGCTGGTCTGTTTGTTGCTATCGGTCACAGCCCGAATACTGCCATTTTCGAAGGGCAGCTGGAACTGGAAAACGGCTACATCAAAGTGCAGTCGGGTATTCATGGTAATGCCACCCAGACCAGCATTCCTGGCGTCTTTGCCGCGGGTGACGTGATGGATCATATTTATCGTCAGGCCATTACTTCGGCCGGTACAGGCTGCATGGCAGCACTTGATGCGGAACGCTACCTCGATGGTTTAGCTGACGCAAAATAATTTTACAAATCAGTAACAAAAGTAAAGAAGGCGACACCATGCGACTATGGGTCGCCTTTATTTTTTCCCCGTTGTAACATTGCTCTGCAAATAATTCTGATAACTCACCTGCTAAGCGTGCAATGAATAAATCCCGTCAAAAAGAGTTAACCCGCTGGTTAAAACAGCAAAGCGTCATCTCCCAACGTTGGCTGAATATTTCTCGTCTGCTGGGCTTTGTAAGCGGCATATTGATCATTGCCCAGGCCTGGTTCATGGCGCGAATTCTGCAACATATGATTATGGAGAATATTCCCCGTGAAGCCCTGCTGCTTCCCTTTACGTTACTGGTTCTGACCTTTGTACTGCGCGCATGGGTGGTCTGGTTACGCGAACGGGTGGGTTATCACGCCGGGCAGCATATCCGCTTTGCCATCCGCCGTCAGGTTCTCGACCGTCTGCAACAAGCAGGGCCAGCGTGGATTCAGGGTAAACCTGCGGGGAGCTGGGCGACGTTGGTACTCGAGCAAATTGACGATATGCATGATTACTATGCACGCTACCTGCCGCAAATGGCGCTGGCAGTGTCGGTGCCGTTGCTGATTGTGGTGGCGATCTTCCCCTCTAACTGGGCTGCGGCGCTCATTCTGCTGGGCACAGCACCGTTAATTCCGTTGTTTATGGCGCTGGTTGGGATGGGGGCTGCCGATGCTAACCGGCGTAACTTTCTCGCTCTTGCTCGCTTAAGTGGGCATTTCCTCGATCGCCTGCGCGGCATGGAAACATTGCGTATTTTTGGTCGTGGTGAAGCTGAAATTGAAAGTATTCGTTCTGCTTCGGAAGATTTCCGCCAACGGACAATGGAAGTGCTACGGCTGGCGTTTTTATCCTCCGGCATTCTCGAATTTTTTACCTCGCTGTCAATTGCTCTGGTGGCGGTCTACTTTGGTTTTTCCTATCTCGGCGAGCTGGATTTTGGTCACTACGATACCGGTGTGACGCTGGCTGCGGGTTTTCTGGCCCTGATCCTTGCGCCAGAGTTTTTCCAGCCATTGCGCGATCTCGGTACGTTTTATCATGCTAAAGCCCAGGCTGTTGGTGCAGCTGACAGTCTGAAAACGTTTATGGAAACCCCGCTCGCCCATCCGCAGCGTGGCGAGGTGGAATTAGCATCGACCGATCCGGTGACCATTGAGGCCGAGGATCTGTTTATCACGTCGCCGGAAGGTAAAACGCTGGCCGGACCGCTGAACTTTACTTTGCCAGCAGGCCAACGTGCAGTGTTGGTTGGTCGCAGCGGTTCAGGTAAAAGCTCACTGCTGAACGCGCTTTCTGGTTTTCTCTCATATCAGGGATCATTACGAATCAACGGGATAGAATTACGCGATTTATCACCAGAATCATGGCGTAAACATCTCTCCTGGGTTGGGCAAAACCCACAATTACCGGCAGCAACATTGCGGGATAACGTACTACTGGCGCGACCTGATGCCAGCGAACAAGAATTACAAGCAGCGCTGGATAACGCCTGGGTCAGCGAGTTTCTACCGCTCCTGCCACAAGGCGTTGATACACCTGTTGGCGACCAGGCTGCCCGCCTTTCCGTGGGGCAGGCGCAGCGCGTGGCGGTGGCCCGTGCGTTACTAAATCCCTGTTCGCTATTACTGTTGGATGAACCCGCTGCCAGCCTTGATGCTCACAGTGAACAGCGCGTAATGGAGGCGCTGAATGCCGCCTCTCTGCGCCAGACAACGTTAATGGTCACCCACCAGTTAGAAGATCTTGCTGACTGGGATGTCATTTGGGTTATGCAGGATGGCCGGATTATTGAGCAAGGACGTTACGCGGAATTAAGTGTGGCTGGTGGCCCATTCGCCACATTACTGGCCCATCGTCAGGAGGAGATTTAAATGCGCGCTTTGCTACCCTATCTGGCACTGTATAAACGTCATAAATGGATGTTAAGTCTTGGTATCGTGCTGGCAATTGTCACGCTGCTCGCCAGTATCGGTCTGTTGACACTTTCCGGCTGGTTCCTCTCGGCCTCAGCGGTTGCGGGGGTTGCCGGACTGTACAGCTTCAACTATATGCTACCCGCTGCGGGCGTGCGTGGCGCAGCAATCACCCGTACTGCCGGGCGTTATTTTGAACGTCTGGTAAGTCACGACGCGACTTTCCGCGTGTTGCAGCATCTGCGCATTTACACCTTCAGCAAATTGCTGCCCCTCTCCCCTGCCGGACTGGCGCGCTATCGTCAGGGCGAATTGCTCAATCGCGTGGTGGCGGATGTTGATACGCTCGATCATCTTTATCTGCGCGTTATCTCGCCGCTGGTGGGCGCTTTTGTGGTGATTATGGTGGTGACAATCGGGTTAAGTTTCCTTGATTTCACCCTCGCCTTTACGCTGGGCGGCATTATGTTACTGACGCTTTTCCTGATGCCACCGCTGTTTTATCGTGCGGGAAAAAGCACCGGGCAAAATCTGACTCATCTTCGCGGACAGTATCGCCAACAACTGACGGCCTGGCTGCAAGGGCAAGCTGAGCTGACCATTTTTGGCGCCAGCGATCGTTATCGCACGCAACTAGAGAATACAGAAATTCAATGGCTGGAAGCGCAACGCCGTCAATCTGAACTGACCGCATTGTCGCAAGCGATAATGCTGCTCATTGGCGCGTTAGCGGTGATCCTGATGCTGTGGATGGCGTCTGGCGGCGTTGGCGGCAATGCTCAACCCGGCGCGTTAATTGCCCTGTTTGTCTTCTGCGCGTTAGCCGCGTTTGAAGCACTGGCACCAGTAACGGGTGCATTTCAGCATCTGGGGCAAGTCATTGCCTCTGCCGTTCGGATCACTGATTTAACGGATCAAAAACCGGAAGTCACCTTCCCTGATACCCAAACTCGTGTTGCCGATCGCGTTTCGCTGACATTACGGGATGTTCAGTTCACTTATCCGGAGCAATCCCAACAGGCACTTAAAGGGATTTCTCTTCAGGTAAACGCCGGGGAACATATTGCGATTCTCGGGCGAACCGGATGCGGCAAATCAACACTGTTACAACTGCTGACCCGCGCTTGGGACCCGCAACAGGGAGAGATTTTGCTTAACGATAGCCCCATAGCCAGCCTGAATGAAGCGGCTCTACGACAGACCATCAGCGTTGTTCCTCAGCGAGTGCATCTGTTTAGCGCCACGCTGCGTGATAATCTGTTACTCGCCTCGCCTGGCAGTAGTGATGAGGCTCTGGCGGAGAGCTTGCGTCGCGTTGGTCTGGAGAAGCTGCTCGAGGATGCAGGTCTCAACAGTTGGTTAGGTGAAGGCGGACGCCAGCTCTCCGGTGGTGAACTGCGCCGTCTGGCTATCGCCCGTGCGCTGTTACATGATGCGCCACTGGTGTTGCTGGATGAACCTACCGAAGGCTTAGATGCCACAACCGAAAGCCAGATCCTTGAATTGCTTGCAGAAATGATGCGTGAGAAAACGGTGTTAATGGTCACCCATCGACTTCGCGGACTCTCTCGTTTCCAACAAATAATAGTGATGGACAACGGGCAAATTATTGAGCAAGGTACTCACGCAGAGCTGCTTGCCAGACAGGGGCGTTATTACCAGTTCAAGCAGGGTTTGTAAGCTATTATTGAACGATCCGACTTGCGTGGAGTTTTGCGGTCATGCGCCTGGTTCAGCTTTCTCGCCATTCAATAGCCTTCCCTTCCCCGGAAGGCGCATTACGTGAGCCTAACGGCCTGCTGGCACTTGGGGGCGATCTTAGCCCTGCGCGCCTGTTAATGGCTTACCAGCGTGGTATTTTTCCGTGGTTTTCTCCAGGCGACCCCATCCTCTGGTGGTCGCCCGATCCCCGCGCGGTGCTATGGCCAGAATCACTGCATATCAGCCGTAGTATGAAGCGATTTCATAAACGCTCGCCCTATCGTGTCACGATGAATTACGCTTTTGGTCAGGTCATTGAAGGCTGTGCCAGCGATCGCGAAGAAGGAACCTGGATCACGCGTGGCGTGGTCGAAGCCTACCATCGCCTTCACGAACTCGGCCATGCCCACTCCATTGAAGTCTGGCGTGAAGATGAGCTTGTCGGCGGTATGTACGGCGTGGCCCAGGGAACGCTATTTTGTGGCGAGTCCATGTTCAGCCGGATGGAAAATGCGTCTAAAACGGCGCTTCTGGTATTCTGTGAGGAATTTATCGGTCATGGCGGTAAGCTTATCGACTGCCAGGTCCTTAACGATCACACAGCATCGCTTGGTGCCTGCGAAATTCCCCGCCGGGATTACCTTAATTATCTCAATCAAATGCGCCTCGGACGATTGCCGAATAATTTCTGGGTACCACGATGCTTGTTTTCACCACAAGAATGAATGTTTTCGGCACATTTCTCCCCAGAGTGTTATAATTGCGGTCGCAGAGTTGGTTACGCTCATTACCCCGCTGCCGATAAGGATTTTTTCGCGTCAGGTAACGCCCATCGTTTATCTCACCGCTCCCTTATACGTTGCGCTTTTGGTGCGGCTTAGCCGTGTGTTTTCGGAGTAATGTGCCGAACCTGTTTGTTGCGATTTAGCGCGCAAATCTTTACTTATTTACAGAACTTCGGCATTATCTTGCCGGTTCAAATTACGGTAGTGATACCCCAGAGGATTAGATGGCCAAAGAAGACAATATTGAAATGCAAGGTACCGTTCTTGAAACGTTGCCTAATACCATGTTCCGCGTAGAGTTAGAAAACGGTCACGTGGTTACTGCACACATCTCCGGTAAAATGCGCAAAAACTACATCCGCATCCTGACGGGCGACAAAGTGACTGTTGAACTGACCCCGTACGACCTGAGCAAAGGCCGCATTGTCTTCCGTAGTCGCTGATTGTTTTACCGCCTGATGGGCGAAGAGAAAGAACGAGTAAAAGGTCGGTTTAACCGGCCTTTTTATTTTGTGATATGTATGAAGTACTTTGGAAGTATAAGTCCGTAACTTGTCTCGATGTAGATATACTGCACAACTTGTTTACAGTATGAGCAAACAATAAT
>ULYE01010086.1_pt1 | contig 16024 bp, 10 predicted proteins | sample 1961921 | NCBI WGS metagenome assembly ULYE01 (sample SAMEA4835856, study PRJEB28245) | human gut metagenome | biome: gut microbiome; material: fecal sample | place: Denmark | collected 2008 | reverse complement strand
CCCGTAGGCTTCTGTGTTCTCTGTGAGTTCTGTGGGAACTAAATGTATAGAACATTAGAACACCTCTCCCCGATAAACTGCAATTTACCCATCTATCACTCCATATTCCAGACGAGCCTGAAAACAAGGCATTGAGAATGTTCAAAATATGTAAAATAAGGCATTCGCAACACCCCAAAACATACAACAAAATGAGAGGGTGTGTCAAAAGTCGCAAGTGGCACGCCCCGAAGGGGCAGAAGCTCCTAGCCCAGGGCCGCTCGGCCCTGGGCTAGGCGCAATTTGGGTTTTCAGCCAGCATTGTTTGAGTTTTGACACACCCTCTCCTTTTTCCTGTCCTTACTTAGTGTCTACGCCACTTGCGTTAAGACCCGGACCGCCGCCGGCTGTGTAGCCACGGCTCTCGCCAGAAGTCCAAGGCGAAACCCAGAAGGCATACAAGTCGCCACGTGTAAGGTAGAACTTGGCACGGATAGTGCGACCAGCAAGCTCTGTAAGGTCCTGCTTGCCCTTCCAAGTAATGAGCTGCTTGGTCTTGTCGGCACCACGCATCACCACGCAGTCGCGCTTTGTGAAGCCTGGGATAGGATTGCCGTCGGCATCAAGCAGCTCCACCTTGAGCTGTGCGCCCTTGCCCTTAACGTCGGCATTGACAAAGAAGTACTTGCCGTCTACCTCTATATTATCGCCCACAAAGCTACCCTCCTTGTTGCCAGCGTGCATCGACACAAAGCCATCGCGGCGCAAAATAGCAAGACCGGTGGCAAAGTTTGAGTCGTGTACAGGCTTACTGTTGTATCTTCCCGAGCAATAGAAGTAGAGCGAATCGCCCACGATTATTGGGCAACCAGCCACCGACTGCACATTACCGGCATTCCATGCCTTGAAGTCGGAACTAACCCCGAGGAAAGGACGCTTAAACTCTCTATCCCAGTGGAAGCCGTCGTTAGCCCATCCAATGAGCACCTCGTTGCGCTTCTGAATCTTTAGGCTGTCGCAAGCATTGTTCTCGGGCCCCTGCCAAACGGTGAAGTAGCCAAGCATACTACGCTCGTATGCCATAGCCTCGTGGTTGTATATCTGAGGGCGAATGTCCGGGAATTGTGGGTTGCGTGGGTCGTCGTCCTCGGCATTAAACCAGTACTTGATGAACTTGTCGCTATGGTTGTCGTATACACGATGTGCCAGACTCACTGTCAGTTCGGGGTCGGCACCATCAAGATAGCAACGCGAACGACGATACTTCTTGCCGTTGATAGTCTTCAACGACAACACATACTTCTTGCGGAACGGATCGTAATAGGCAGCACAGCGGTCGTATAGCTCGCCAGACAAAGCCTTGGTGTCGCTCCAATGTATGCCGTCTGCCGAATAGCGCAAGTGCATACTCACAGTATACTTGCCATTAAACACCACAGCAAACATCTTGTATCTCTTCTGCGGATCCTTCTCTTCCTTATCGAGAAGCACCGACACGCAGTCGTGCTCAAGCGTGTCAACAATGTTGGTACCAGGCACTACATCAAGCACAGGCTTGTGCCATGTCTTTCCATCAGCCGACTCGGCATAACAGGTTATTAGTCCGTATATCTTCTCGCCACCTGCCGAATACCACATCTTAAACTTACCAACCGTCTCGTCGTACCATACACCTCCACTAAACGGGGCTGCGTATGGGTCGCCTGTTGCATTAAGCTCCCATTTGCGGTCGGCTTTCAACACAGGATTCTGGTCGTAATAAGTGGGCGTATGCCATACACGCTCCACTCCATCGCACTTGCCAAACTGAGTGTAGGCGGCTATATGGCGACCTGGCTGGGCAGAGGCAGCGAGCGAGAATAAAGAAATAACAGAAACTATAAGTCCTTTCATAAAATTAAGAAGATAAGATAAAGTTACTTGTGTGGTATGGTTCGGCGAACCATACCACATACAGGTTGACCTTACTTAGTGTCTATGCCACTTGCATTAAGACCAGGACCGCCACCACCAGTGTAGCCACGGCTCTCTCCAGAAGCCCAAGGCGAAATCCAGAAGGCATACAAGTCGCCACGTGTAAGGTAGAACTTGGCACGGATAGTACGACCAGCAAGCTCTGTAAGGTCTTGCTTGCCCTTCCATGTTATCAGCTGCTTGGTCTTATCGGCACCACGCATCACAACGCAGTCGCGCTTTGTGAAGCCAGGTATAGGATTGCCGTCGGCATCAAGCAACTCTACCTTGAGCTGTGCGCCCTTAGCCTTAACGTCGGCATTGACAAAGAAGTACTTGCCGTCAAACGAGAGCTTCTCGGTTGTAAGGAATCCCTCTTTGTTGCCAGCACGCATTGACACAAAGCCGTCACGACGCAAGGTAGCCAGACCTGTAGAAACGCCTGCATCCCACCAAACACCGTTCTTGCTTCTGCCCGACGAATAAACATAGAGCGAGTCGCCAACGATAAGAGGCACCCCATTTACCGACTGCATATTGCCATAGTTCCATGCGCCGTCAGTTTCGTTTACGGGCATAAACGGACTGTGCGAAGGACGAGCAAAATGGAATCCGTCACGGCTATAGCCCAACATTATCTCATTGCGCTTCGGTATCATCAATCCACGTGCAATATGGTTCTCCGGACCTTGCCACTGGCTGTAGAAGCCAAGCATTATACTCTCGTATGCAATAGCATCAAAGTTGTATATGCCCGGATCAACGTCTGGGTAGCGCTCATGACGCTTCTCCTTGTCGTCTGGAGTAAACCAGAAGACAATGTGCTTATCGGGCACTCCCTCACGAAGACGGTGTGCAAGACTCACTGCCTCTTCCGGGTCTGAATGTTCAAGATATGCTCTTGAACGCCACGACACATTGCAATGATGACGCATACTCATAACCCACTTGTTTGTGAAAGGATTATAGAATGCGGTGCATCTGTCGGAAACGGCACCCGACTGAGCAACTGGCTTCGACCAATGAATACCGTCTGCCGAGTACTTCAACACATACTGCCACTGAATATAGTCGGGCTTATACTCTACATTGAAGAACTTCCAACGTTTTGAAGGATCTTTCTCGTTGCGGTCGAGCCATACAGTAGAGGCATCACGGTTCATCGTGTCTACCACATTTGTACCCGGCACAATATCGAGCGAAGGCTTGGTCCATGTCTTGCCGTCAAGCGATTCGGCATAGCAAGTGTACAAACTATGCTTCAATGTGTCAACATATCCTGCTCCTGCAAGATACCACATCTTGAACTTACCGTCCTTGTCGTCATACCATATACCATCACTGAAAGGTGCTGCATATTCGTATCCTTCAGGAGTAAGCTCCCATTTGCGGTCTACCTTCAACACCGGATTAAGGTCATAATAGTTGGCCTTGTGATAAACCGAAGTTAAATTTGTATTGCTAATAAGGAAACTATCTACAAATAGCTGTCTTCCTCTGTTTATCGGAAGTACTTCTGGCTTTTGCTTAAGATATGGCACCGGCATCTCCTTTGGTGCTGTTGGGTCTGCATATCGAGGCGGCCATACACTTGGCAGAGTTATTCCGTTGTCAAGGGTCTGTGCATTGACCCCAAGAGTCAATGCACAGGCAGCGATTGTCAACAATTTCTTCTTCATATCTTATGAATAGATATTTGTAATTATTGAAATTCTCATAATGATTTACTTGGTGTCTACGCCACTTGCGTTAAGTCCCGGACCGCCACCGGCAGTAAAGCCACGGCTCTCTCCCGACTCCCAAGGCGAAATCCAGAAGGCATACAAGTCGCCACGTGTAAGGTAGAACTTGGCACGTATTGTACGACCCTGAAGCTCTGTAAGGTCTTGCTTGCCCTTCCATGTAATGAGCTGCTTTGTCTTATCGGCACCACGCATCACAACGCAGTCGCGCTTTGTGAAGCCAGGGATAGGATTGCCGTCGGCATCAAGCAACTCAACCTTAAGCTGTGCGCCCTTGCCCTTAACGTCGGCATTGACAAAGAAGTACTTGCCGTCGAACGATAGTTTCTCGGTTGTAAGGTAGCCTTCCTTAGCATCGGCGTGCATTGACACAAAACCGTCACGACGCAAAACGGCAAGACCAGTAGAAGTGTAGCTGTCCCACATAATCTTGTTGAGGCGTCTGCCCGAGCTGTAGAAGTAGAGCGAGTCGCCAACAATAAGCGGAGTACCGTTGATAGACTGCATATTGCCCCAGTTCCAAGCGCCCTCTGTCTCATTGACATTCATGAATGGCTGGTGAGTAGGACGGGCAAAGTGGAAACCGTCACGGCTATAGCCAAGCTCTATAACATTGCGCTTCTGTATACCGTCGCGCTTGCAAATGTCATTCTCTGGTCCGCACCATGCGGCATACTGACCAAGCATGATGCTCTCGTAAGCAATGACATCGAAGTTGTAGATGCCCGGCTCTACATCTGGATACTTAGGATGGCGCAACTCCTTGTCGTCTGGAGTAAACCAGAATCGCAGATTGTGGTCGGCAGCATCCTTGCGTACACGGTGTGTAAGGCTTACCAACATTTCAGGGTCTTCGTTCTCGGCGTATGCTCTTGAACGTGATGATACTGGTGTAGACCAGCGCAAGCTCAATGCCCAACGTTTAGTAAACGGATTGTAGAACGCAGTTGTACGATCGTACACGTCGCCCGACTGGGCTACACCACGGCTCCATTTGCGTCCATCTGCCGAGTACTTTAGTATAATTTGCCAACGCTTGTCTGTAGGACGACGCTCTATATTGAACAACTTCCAACGACGTTCAGGATTCTTCTCTGTGCGGTCGAGCCATACAGTGGCTGCGTCACGGTCGCATGTGTCAACGATGTTTGTACCTGGTACAATATCGAGGTTTACCTTCTTCCAGTTCTTGCCATCCTTCGACTCGGCATAGCAAGTATAGAAGGTCTGGTTGCTCTGCTTATGCATAGTGCCAGCTCCTGCAAGATACCACATCTTGAAGATGCCCTCCTTTTCGTCATACCATATACCGTCGCTAAATGGTGCTGCGTAAGGAGCGCCCTCGGTGGTGTTCTCCCACTTCTCTGTAGGCTCCAACACGGGGTTGCCCTTGTAGAAGTTTGGAGTGTGATATACACTGCGCAGGTTGGTAGAGCTTATCAAGAACGAGTCGACAAACAGCTGACGGCCATTGTTGATAGGCAGCACAGCCGGCTTGTTCTGCAAGTAAGGCACCGGCATCTCATGACGCTCTGTTGGCTCTTGATACTGCGGCGGCCATACCTTAGGCAATGTTATTCCATTATTTAATGTCTGTGCTGTCGCCATAGAGGCGACAGCACAAAGGGTAATGGTTGATAAAACTTTTCTCATGAATACTTATTGTTAGTTCCAACCTGGATTATTCTTTGTTATATAAGGATTTCCCTCAACTTCGTCCACTGGTATCGGCAGCCACTCATTCTTGTTCTCCTGGAAGCCAAGATAAGTAGAGTTGGTGTACTGCTTGAAGTATGGATCGCTCTGCTCCAACTCTCTGAAACGTTTGGCAAGCTTGCCCCAACGCAACAAGTCGTAGAAGCGATGGCCCTCACCAGAAAGCTCAAGTATACGCTCATTCTCTATCACATTCATATCAACCGAAGCCACTGGAGGACAGTTTACGCTCTTGCGCTGGCGCACCTGGTTTACAGCCTCAACAGGTGTAAGCTTTCCCTGGTTGCCACCACAGATAACGCTCTCAGCATACATCAACAATACATCGGCATAGCGTATGAACGGATAGTTAAGACCATTGGCACGCAGATAGCCAATCCACATATTGTCACCAGGGTTCTTGCCAGGCAGAGTCCAGTCAAGTCCCTTGCGGCAAGCCGACTTATAGTTGCCTGCACGTGCACTTACAATGCCAAATCCATGAATGGTGTTGCCGTCCTTGTCGGTCTTGGTATAGTATTCGTCGAATGTCTTGCCATCGAATACACGCACCTCATTGCCTGGCTTAGCGTTAATCTCTGGAGCATGGTCGTCAAAGACAAGTGTGCCAAACATACGTGGGTCGGTATAGCCATTGACATCCTTTGAAGCCACGAATGTATCGTAAAGCCACTGGTGAGCAACATTTGCATTCTCTGATATAAGCGACGGTGGCTGTGTGCCACGTGGGTCACGCCAACATCCCGAGTTGGTAAGTCCAGGGTTAAACTGTGTGTTCACTACGTCGCCCTTGAACTGGAACTCAAATATCGACTCGTCGTTGTTCTCGGTTGCCACACGGAAGTTGTCCTCGTAGTTGTCTACAAGACTAAAGGTGCCGTGGTCGCCACGTATAATCTCGTCGAAGCACTCGGCTGCCTCCTTATAATATGTGGTAGTAGATGTGCCATACTTAGGCTCGATGCCACTGCGGTAGAGATAAGACATACCAAGCATTGCAGTAGCAGACGCAGAGGTAACACGACCAAGATTGTCGCCCTTCCAATAGCCCTTCTTAGGCAACAGTTCCTTGGCTTTCTTCAAGTCGGAAATGATAAACTCCCACGCCTCCTCCGGTGTTGCCTGTGGCTTATAGTCCTTTGCAGTCTTCGGAAACTCCTTCACAAGCGGAATGTTACGGAAGTTGATAAACAGATACCAGTGAGCAAAGGCACGCCAGAAGTAAGCCTCTCCGAGGTAAGCGTTCTTCAATTCGGTGTTGGTGAACTCCACCTGCGGAATGCTCTCTATCATCTGGCAAGCCTGCGAGGCTGCTGTATAGAACAAGCTAAATGGCTGCACAATAGTATACCACGATGCGTTGAGGGTGGCACAATACTGTCCTGGTACACCATAGTCGGTGTTGTCGCTCTCCTCGTCGCCACGGTTTACAAGCAAGCGGATGCCCGACGCACCCATAGCACGTGGTGTTGTGATGTACGAGTAGATGCCGAGAATGCCCTTGTTCACATTCTCCTGCGTTGTATAGAACGATGTTACGTCCTGCTGGTTGGGGTTCTTGGCAAGGTCGTCGAACACGCTATCGCATGATGTAAGCGCGAGACACGACATAACGAGAGCCGCGCCGAAGAGTTTACTATATTTTTTCATAATTGTTGTCTCCTTAGAATGTGATGTTAAAACCGAGGTTGTATGTACGTGCGTTGATTGATGGAGCTATTGCCTCAAGACCATCCACGCCACGGTTGAAGAGTGTATTGCTGCTTACTTCAGGGTCGTAGAGCGAGTAGTTGGTTATGGTAAAGAGGTTCTGTACGCCTGCATAGATGCGAGCCGACTGTATGAAACCTACCTTCTTAAGCAACTTCTTGTCGAATGTATATCCTATCTGCAAGTTCTTAAGACGCAGGTATGAGCCGTCTTCTACATAGAATGTGCTTGGCAAAGAGTTTACGCCACCATAGTTGTCGGTCTTTGGAATTGGCAGACTTGCGTTCTTATTGGTTGGGCTCCACGAGTTGAGAGCGTCTGTCAGACAGTTGTTGTCGTAGCAGAAGTAGTACATATACTTAGCCGCAGCAAAGATGTCGTTGCCCTGGCTACCCTGGAAGAAGGCTGTGAGGTCCCAGTTCTTATAGCCCAAGTTGATGTTAAGACCGTATGTGAAGTCAGGATTTGGATTACCAATCATACGCTTGTCAGTTTCAGAAGCGTCCTTTGCGGCGATTGGGTTGCCATCTGCACCCTCAAAGAGGAAGTCGCCCTTGTCGTCAAGACCCACTACCTTGTAGCCCCAGAACGAACCGATAGGCAAGCCTTCCTTGGTGATTGTAGGACGGTCGTTGAACTTACCGCTCATAAGCTCGCCACGTATAGGCTGTACACCTTCGCCGAGCTTTATAACTTTGTTGCGCAGGAACGAGATGTTGCCCTGTACGTCAAGAGTAAAGTCGGACCAGCTCTTACGATAGCCCAAGGTAAACTCGAAGCCCTTGTTCTCTACAGACGCTGTGTTATAATAGGTTGAAGTACCCTTGTTTATTACGATGGTCTGACCCGAAGACGGCAGCGACTCAAGCGGAGCAAGGAGGTCGTTGTTGCGACGGTAGAAGTATTCGGCTGTGAAGGTGAGCGCATTGTTCAAGAAACCAAGCTCTACACCAAAGTTTGACGAAATAGCTTTCTCCCATGAGAGGTCGCTCTGTGCAAGACGTGTAATATAGCCATACTGACGCTTGTTGCCAAGGATTGTTCCTACCGGACCGTATGCCAGCGATACAAACGAGTAAGGATCGATAAAGTTGGCACCCATCTCTCCGTAGCTACCACGTACCTTCAACTTTGAAACCCAAGGCAACTTGAAGAACGGCTCCTCATGAACATTCCAACCGGCAGAGAATGAAGGGAAGTAGCCTGTGCGGTGGCCCTTTGCAAACTTAGACGACTCGTCGCTACGTATACTTGCCGACAACAGGTAGCGGTCCATATAGTTGTAGTTGATACGGCCAAAGAACGAAAGCAAAGCCGAGTTCAACTCGTTTGAGCCTATTGTGCCTTCACCATTATAAGTAGTAACTGTAGGAGCGCCAAGGTCGTGTACACCCGACGAAATAGACATTGTGCGATAGAACTCGCGCATCCAGCTCGTACCGAGAAGCACATCGAAGTTGTGGCCACCTATCTTGCCATTATATGTAAGCAAGTTGTCGATGGTGTAGTTGAAGTTCTCTCCACGCGACTCGTCAAGTGATGTATACGGCTGGCTGAAACGTGAGTCGGCTGTGCCATCCTCATTCCAATACGATGCATACTCAGGCACCTGGGTATATCCATGTGTATTAAGATAGCTGGCAGCAAGGTTGAGCTTGTACTTAAGACCCTTAAAGATGTCTACCGTAACACCGAGGCTACCTGTTATATCCGTCTTCTTTGTATATGAATCTTGAGCATACATTTGCGCAAGCGGATTGGTTATTTCAGAATTAGTTGTAGAATAGCCCAACTCCTTTGGTGTAGACACATAACGTCCATAAGCATCGTATACAGGGATTGTAGGTATCTCGATATAACGTACAGAAGGAGGAGTAACCTTGCTTGTGTGTGCCAACGAAAGGTTCTCGTTTATAGTGAAGCGTCCCTTCTTGTATGTGCCATTGACACGGGCATTGTACTTCTCATAGTCCGACTGTATGATGATACCGTCTTGCTTAGTATAACCTATGCTTGTGCTGAATGTGGAATTCTCGCCACCACCAGACACAGCAGCGCTTAAGTTCCACATCGAAGCATTGCGATAATAAAGGTCTTGCCAATCCTGCGAATAATTAGGGTTAGACGGATTGACATTCTCTGGTGCACGATCGTAAGCAGGACTATTGTCGGCTACAGTGTTGGCAAACTCGCGCCACTGGCTGGCATTCATAAAGTCGAGCTGCTTAGACGGTGTCTGATACGACCAAGAGCCATTGATTTCTACAGATGTACGGCCGCTTTGTCCATTCTTGGTAGTAACAAGCACTACACCATTGGCTGCACGCGAACCGTAGATAGCTGCAGCCGAGCCGTCTTTCAAAATCTCGATTGAAGCGATATCGTTAGGGTTAAGAGAATTGATACCGTTGTTGCTCACAGCACCGTCAACAATGTAGAGAGGTTCGGTAGAACCGAAAGAGCCTGCACCACGTACCAAGATGCTGACGTCGCCGCCAGCCTCGCCACCTTTCTGCAACACTTCCACACCTGGGGCGCGTCCTTGCAGAGCTGTAGCAACGTTGGATGTTACCTGCTTCTGAATTTCCTTCTGCGATACTGTGGTAACAGATGCTGTCATGCTCGACTTCTTCTGAACGCCATAACCCACAACGACGAGTTCGTCAAGTGCCTGTGCGTCGCTATTCATCGTTACATTAAGAGGCTGTCCGTTCCACTTAACCTCTACAGCATTGTAACCGAGGTAGCTAATAACAAGCACGTCGCCCTTGTTTACCTTGTTAAGTGCAAAGTCGCCGTCAAGACCTGTTACTGTACCCATCTTTGAGCCTTTCACTACAACTGATGCACCGATAAGCGGTTCGCCAGCCGAATCTTTAACTATACCCTTACATACACCAGCCTGTTGAGCCTGTGCATGAACGGCCTGATTTGTGGCTGCTCCTGCCATTTGAGGATTCAATACCCCCCCCAAATGCAAGCAGAGCAAAACTAATTGACTTGAAGTTGTTAGTTGCCATAAATTGATTGTTTATTGTTAGTAATTGGTTTGTTGTTATATCTTTACTTTTACGATGAGCTTCCTAACCTTGCCACTGCCTATAACGGGAGCGTGTGGGTCTTCTGGCCACACTATCATAAACTGTCCAGGATGAAGCTTGGCGTATACCGAGGCAGGCTCGGCATATAGTGCGCAGTCGGCTTCGTCATCGTATGGCTTTGACGGTAAGCCCGTGTCGGCAAGGTCTTTCCAACCTATGGTTTCCTCGCCCTCCAACAACACGTGGATGTCTATATACTTGCGGTGCATCTCGAGCACCTGCTGCTCGGCTGGAATACACTCGGGGTTGACGTTGTTTATAAACAGGTCGTCGCCCTGAAGCTCTATGCGTCCGCATGGAGTGTTAAGCAGGTCGTGCGACTTGATGTAGTCGAACGCCTTCTTGAATAACGGATGAAGCGACTCTATGCGCTCGCTGTGTTGTAGACTTGATATTATCATTGTTCAACAATATTTAATAATTAAAACCCAAACTCAATCTCTACTCAGTCTCTACTCCATATTATCGGTCTTTGGACGCAAGGCAAACAGCTGTACGGCAAGTGCCACTGCCACTACTGCGGCAAGTACTGCAAAGCCGAGTCCGAGGTCGCCGTTGTCGCTCCACTTGCCCAAAACGTTGGTTATGGCTGCTCCGGCAAACACGCCCACCATATTCATTATACCGTAGGCTGTGGCACGCTGACGCGCTCCAACAAACTGACAAAGGATAGGCATATTGTTGGCATCGAACATACCGAAACCTATACCAAACAACAAGCCGGCACATATAATGCCCACTACGCTATGACCGAAGCCAAGAAGCAGCAGCGAAGGGATAGTAAGACCAAGACCTATAGCACCTGTATATACACGTCCACGTATGTTGCGCTTTACCCAGCGGTCGCTCAAGGTTCCACCAAGCAACACACCGATGAAGGACGATGCGGCAATGGTGATGGTAGCCATCGGACCTGCCTGCGACATCGGCAAGTTGAGGTTCTCGGCAAAGAGGGTTGGCAGCCAGTTTTTGGTGGCCCATCCGGGCAAACTTGGTGCTGCGAAATAAAGCAGAATTACCCAGAAAGCTACGTTGCTAAAGAGCGACTTCATACTGCCAAATACACCCATCGACTGTGGCTTTGTGGCTTTGACAGCTGTCGGTATCTCCTCGCGCTTCTTGTCGTAAAGAAAAACTGCAAGTATAATGGCATATACAATGCCGATGATGCCAAACCAATGGAAGGTGGTGTGCCACGAATAGGCTGCGGCAAGTGTAGCTCCAAAACCGCCCACTGCCTGACCTATATACAATCCCGTCATGTGTATACCTACAGCGAGCGAACGCGAACCACCAGTGTGATAGTCGGCTATAAGAGCCAAACCTGCCGGCAAGTAGAGTGCCTCGCTAATGCCCATAAGCGAGCGGAGCCAGAACACCTGGTCGAATGTGGTTGCCAAACCCATAAGATATGTAACCGACGACCATACCAAGAGGCTGCCTACGATAAGCCACTTACGGCTAAGACGGTCGGCAATGATGCCCGACACTGGGCTCATCAAGCCGTATATCCAGAGGAATACAGCCATAAGTCGACCAAAGTTGGTAGCCGACTGCAACTCCTGGATGTCCATCTGCATAGCATCCTTCATGGTACTGAGCATCTGACGGTCCATGTAGTTGAGCAGAGCCACTCCGCCAAGAAGGCCTACCACTACCCAGGGATAAATCTTCGAATTCTTCATAAAAAGTTTAGGTAATAATCCTATTTAAGTTTGATATAAAAATCTAATTGAATTTAAGAGATTAGGTTTAATAGCTAAGAGGGGTGTCAAATCGGAGCTAACACTCCCATTTGACACATCCCCCATCACATCTTAATTAACTTTTCCTTATAACCAAAACAAATCTATTTTTTATTGCCCAAAATCTCATTGCAGAGCATATACGAGCGTATCATCATACGTGGGATGTGGAACGGACCCTTGAAGAGGTTGCCCTTGGCTGGCTGTGCCACTGAACCGTCGCGGTGCAGATAGCCATACCATTCGCCATACTCGTGGTCGGGGAAGTGGGCGTATGTCCACTCGCTTATGATGCGGTGGCGCTCCAGATATTTCTCGTCGCCTGTGAGCTTGTAGGCATAGAGGTTGGCAATAATTGCCTCGCACTGTGGCCACCAGAACTTCATGTCCTGCGAGTAGTCTTGCTGTGGATAGCCCTTGCAGTCGCGGAAGTTGATTATGCCGCCAAACTCCTTGTCCCAGCCCCAGTCCCAAGACCAGTCGAGCACCTGTAGTGCAAACTTAAGCAGCTCTTTGTCGCCACGGCGTTCTGCCGTATCCATAAGGAACCAAGAGGTCTCCATGCAATGACCCGGGTTGATAAGACGTCCGTTGATGCTGTCGATAAACTCGCCGTTAGGACCTACGGTCTCGAGCAATGCCTTGAACTCGGGATGAACAAAGTTCTTTGTAAGCGACTTAAGAGAGATGTCGGTCTGCTCGTCAAGCTCAGGATCGTCTATCACCTGCTTCAATACGTTGGCAACGTTGATGAGAATCATCGTTATGCTGTGGCCTATAGCCTCTACGGTTGGCAAGTATTTGGGTTCGAGCATACCCGGAGTGTTGAGACGCTGGCGCATCTCGCGGAATATCTGCATGGCCTTCTCGGCATACTCGTGGTTGCCTGTAGCCTTGCTGTATTCTGCCATGGCTATGGCTGCGAAGCTCTCGCTGAACACGTAGCGACGCTTGCGGAGCGGTGTGCCGTCGGCTGCCACTTCAAAGAACATGTGGCGGTCGGTGTCGAAGCAGTGGGCTTCGATAAAGTCGATGGTCGACTTGGCTGCGTCGAGCCACTCTTGACGCTGCTCTATATTGTTGTAGGCATAGCAGCAGGTGTAGGCAAAACGTCCTTGGAACCATACCGACTTGGTGGTGTCCATAAGCTCGCCGTTGCGTGCAACGCAGGTATAAACACCGCCGTTCTCACGGTCGAGGCCGTACTTCATCCAGAAAGGCATAATGTTCTGGACAAGGTCTTCGCGATAACACTCTGCCCAATAGCCTAAGTATTTGTTTGTATCCATAATTCTCAATAATGTTATGTATAGTGGTACGACAAAAGAGCCGTACCACCTATTAGCTTGATTGAAATTAGAAAATGTTGCACTTGTTGAAGAAGTCGATGTCTTCAAGCTCCTTCTTCATGCGTGCCTCTTCTTCGTCGGTCATGTTGTTGAACGGTGTGCGGTTCTTGCCAAGGTCGAGACCTATGAGCTTCATAATGCGCTTGCCGCCCACGATGTTGCCACGGAAGTGGCATATAACGTTGATAACCTCCTGGGCGAAGTTCTGCAGCTCGCGAGCCTTCTCTATATCGCCTTCCTTCCAAGCGTCGAGTATGCCGGTAAGACAACGGCCGTTGTAGTTGGTTGTGCCACCGATGCCACCCTGTGCGCCGCCCATTGCGAGGCAAGGAAGGATGGTCTCGTCCTGTCCGTGGAGCATATCAAACTTGCCGTCGGCGTAGAGACGACACTGGTTGTACTCGTACAGGCTCTCGTATGTATACTTGATGCCGGCAAAGTTGGGGATGCGGCCGTCTACAGCCTTAAGGAAGTCGACCATAGAGAGGTAGGCACCGTTGAATGCCGGGATATGATAGAAGTAGAAAGGAAGATTGGGAGCACCGGCTGCTATCTCCTCGCAATACTTAACAAGCTCTTCTACACGACCCACCTTTGGGAATGGAGGAGCCATTGCACCGATGGCAAAGGCACCTATCTTCTGTGCGTGCTCGGCGAGCTTGCGGCTCGACTTGACGCAGCAGCTGCCAACGTGCACCAGCACCTTGAAGCCTTCGGGAGCCACGCTCATCCAACGCTCTGCCAAAGCCATGCGCTCTTCCTCGGTAAGCATATAGCCCTCGCCCGACGATCCGTTGATAAATACGCCCTTAAGACCATTCTTTACAAGCATGTTTGCATAACGCTCGATTGGCTCGAGGTTTACCTCGCCGTTCTCACAAAAAGGAGTGAACGGGGCGTCAATCAGTCCCTTTATCTTTTCCATATTGTCTAAGTTATTTAATTGATTTGGTTTTACGTCGGCAAATTTATAAATTATTTTAATAACCTCCAAGCTTTTTCGTAGTTATTTCATTATTATTTGATAATAAGTGTGTTTTTAATATATTATTATTAAAAAACAATGCCATATTAGCCTAATTGAATTAGAAACTAAATGGATTATTTGGATAATTGCATAATAATAAGTACCTTTGCTTTGTTTAGTCCGAGTGGCTACGCAAGTAGACTGCAAATAGAACAAAAATTCAGTACTTTACCTTATTATATATAGTAAACCTCCATGCCCAATATATTCAATTTAGGCGGCGAAAGCAAGAATGCCGTATTCAAGAAAGACATTATTAAGTATTTTGTAGCTAATGGCAACTCTACCATTCAAGAGCTTGCCAAGGACACGTTGCTTAGTGTACCAACCGTAACAAAGGCTGTGACCGAGCTTATTGAGCTTGGCTATATCGTGGAATATGGCAAGCAAGAGACAAGCGAGGGCCGCCGCCCGATATTGTACGGACTTAATCCCGAATCAGGTTTCTTTGTCGGTGTCGAGATTAAGGTCGACTTTATCAACCTCGGACTGATGAACTTCCGTGGCGATATGGTTGAGCTTGACGACAACGTGCCTTGCCGTGTGGACAACACGATGGAGTCGGTAGAAGAATTGTGCCGTCTTGTCAAACAATTCATAGACAAGTCGGAGGTGGACAAGAGCCGCATACAAAACATCATGTTCTGTATCTCGGGGCGTGTCAACTCGGCTACGGGCTACAGCCATACGCTATACAACTTCTCCGAGCAACCCTTGACCCGACTGCTGTCCGACATCCTCGGCTATCGTGTAGACATCGAGAACGACACCCGTGCCTTTGCCTACGGCGAGTATACAAAGGGTGTTGTGAGGGGCGAGCGCGACGTATTATTTATCAATGCCAGCTGGGGCTTGGGCCTTGGCATCATTGTCGACGGCGAGCTTTATCGTGGCAAGTCGGGCTTTGCAGGCGAGTTTGGACATACCCACATGTTCGACAACGACATTCTGTGCCATTGCGGCAAGAAGGGATGCCTTGAGACGGAGGCGTCTGGCAGTGCCATGCAGCGCATTGTGCGCCGCCGCATCGAGGAGGGCGAGACGTCGTTCCTTACCAGTCACACTGGCGACATCTATTCGCTCGAAAGCATAATAGAGGCCATCAACGACGAGGATCCTCTGTGCATCGATGTTGTGGAGCATGTAGGACAGCGCCTTGGAGAGAGCGTTGCCAACCTTATCAACCTCTTCAACCCCGAGCTTGTGGTTATTGGCGGCGTGCTGTCGAGAGCCGGCGACTTCCTGTTGCAGGCTGTTGGGGCTTCGGTTAGAAAGTACTCGCTAAGCATCGTGAACCGTGACACCCGCTTGTGTCTGTCGAAGCTTAACGAACGTGGCGGCATCATAGGTACATGTATGCTTGCAAGAAAGAGTATTCTTGACTGACACAATTTATGGTCGTGTAATGAACGTATAATATTCTGGACGAACCATAATAATTACCCTTTATTGTTTCTTAAAAAAAGAAATCGGTTGCTTATAAATTGTGCAACAAGTGACAGAAAACACGTATCGTATTGATATTCAACAAGATAAAGGCTGTTACATTCGCCAAAAAACAGAGCAATGTGACAGCCTATCTGCCAGTACATAACTGGCAAGCTTACATTAGGAAGTAGTCAACTAAAAGCGTTAAACTACAGGATAGGGTGTGTTACAAGGTGTTGATAATGACGTTACCGATACTTTATAATGACGTTAC